>Ga0335394_10000487_pt1 | contig 42460 bp, 34 predicted proteins | sample MAT03_FD_205741 | JGI IMG/M metagenome (GOLD analysis project Ga0335394, IMG submission 205741) | Freshwater microbial communities from Lake Fryxell liftoff mats and glacier meltwater in Antarctica - MAT-03 (spades assembly) (version 2) ... | reverse complement strand
AGGTCGCCGCTTGGCAGGCCGACCGCAACGCGCAGCATCGAACCATCGAGTGGAAATTCACGCGGCAGGATGCTGATCGAAAGCTCAGTCGGCATTACGTTCCGAAACTTACGTGTTGATGTACTAGAACCAAATCGCTTTGGTGAGCCACAGCATGTGACTATGGATTTCAGGCCATATGGGGTGCCTGGCGCTCATGCGGTAGCGGGCGCCGGCTGAACGTGCATCGGCACTGCCTTGAAGCGCTGCTCGGCCTGCCACACGTCGTATGCGCTTTGCTCCGCCAGCCACAGCCGGGCCTCGCCGCCACGTTTGACGCCCAGCCACGCTTCGATGCGCAAAGCCATTTCGGGAGAGATGGCAGCCCGGCCGTTGAGCACGCGGGAAAGCGTGACCCGAGACACGTCGAGTTGCTGCGCTGCCTGGGTCACCGTCAACCCCAGCGCAGGCAACACGTCATCGCGCAGCGTCAAGCCAGGGTGCGGGGGATTGAACATGCGTGCCATCGTCACTTCTCCAGTTGTTCAGTGGTAGTCCTGATAGTCCACCAGCACGGCGTCCGTGCCCTCAAACGCGAACGTCATGCGCCAATTGCCGTTCACCCAAACCGAGTAGTGCCCCTTGAGTTCGCGCCCCTTCAGTGGGTGCAAGCGCCAGCCCGGCAGGTTCATCCCCTGGGGATTGGTTGTCTCGTTCAGGCGCCGCAGCATGGCGGCCAGTCTTGAAGCGTGCGCGGCTTGGATGCCGGCCATGCTTCCAGACTCGAAGAAGGCTTTCAGGCCCTTGTGCCGGAAGGTCTTGATCATGCGCGATTGTATCGCATAGCGTTACGGGCCTCGGGCGACATCAGGCCACCGCGAGCAGGCCGGCAGGCGCGGCCGCATCGAAGGTCACGCCGGCCTGCTCAAGCATCCACGCCTCAATCTTCTCGTGATGCAAGCGCAGCAGGTCGAGCGGACGGCGGATGTAGTTCTGTTCGCGCACGCCTTGGGGCGCGTGGCCCTGAATCTGCGCGCTGATGCCGCCGGGGATGTCCAGCCACTCGCACAGGCTGGCGAAAGACCGGCGCAGCCCGTGCAGTGTCAGCCCTTGCAGACCGGCAGCGGCGCAGGCGCGGCGGTGCGCGATGTCGGGCGACATGATGCGTCCGGTTGCGCTGGTGGTCGCCACGTCGCCGGCCGGCGCGTCGGTGCCCGCGCTGGCGTGGCGGCGGGCGCGGCGGTCTGCGTTCTTGGTGTCCAGGGCCAGCGCGCGGGCGCTTGAGAAGACCCATTCATTGCGGCGCGGCAGCCCGGCCAGCAGGTGCGCGACGTAGGGCGTCAGCGGCACATCGCGGCGGCCTTCAATCTTGTCTTTCAGGTTGATGCCCTTCCACTGCGTGTTCACGTCCTCCCATCGCAGGGCGGCCAGTTCTTCGCGGCGGGCGCCGGTCAGCAGCAGGCATTGCAGGTAGGCGCCGATGACGGGGTTTTGAATCTGGCGAACGTGGGCGAACCAGGTCTTCAGTTGCTCGCGTTGCAGGTAGTCATTCTTCGCCTTCGCCCGGCCTGCAGCCTCGCGCGCCTTCTTTGCGCTGGCGGCGGCGGGGTCGGCGCGGCCCTTCAGGTCGGGCTCGGCGTCGGCCCAACGAAGAAACGCCTTCAGCAGCCGCAGGGACAGGCGCACGCGGGCGGGGCGGTCCTTGGCTTCGCGGGCGGCCCAGGCTTCCACGGCGGGGCCGTTCAGGTCAACCAGGCGCAACACCATCAACGGCGCCAGCGGGCCGGGCTTGGTCTTGATGCCGGGCATGCGCTGGCGGTCCTTCCCGCCTTCCTGGGCGGTCTTCATGTGATCGGCGTAGGTGCGCTCGCCCCAGTGCGGCCGGCGCTCTGCCATGTAGCGGTTCCACGCTTCCCGCACTGTCAAGGCATCGGCAGTGGCTTGAGAAGCGGCGGCGGCGGCTTGTGTGGCCTTCTCAGCAGCGGCGGCGGCCTTCGCTTCAGCCCGCTCGCGCTCAAGCTCGCGCGGGTCGGTGCCAGCGTCAAGCATGACGGAAAGGCGCCGGGCTTCGGCGCGGGCCTTCTCAATGGTCCAGTCGCGCACGTTGCCGATGGTGATTCGGATGGTCTTGTTCTTCAGACTGCGCTCGAAGACGTAGGACTTTGCGCCGCCAGCAGTCACGCGCACGCGCAGGCTTGGCGCTTCGGTGTCGCGCAAAAACGCCTGAGGCTTTCCGGGCGGGCAGTTCAGACGTTCGATGGCGCCGACCGTCAGGTCGAAGCGTTGCGCCAGGTCGGGCGCGTCGGACTTTTTCGGTCGTGCCATCTGTGCGCTCCGGCTCCATGTAGGGGCTGTGTAGGGGCTATGTAGGGGATAAGCCCCCGTTTCGCCGAATTCCTATCAACGCGACGACTGGCAATGCGTCCAGTAAAACTTAGCTAACGTGTTGATTTACATGGATTCTATCTACTCCGATCAACATAGGCAAACACAATCCGGCGAGAATTGAAAATCCGCGTGTCGGTGGTTCGATTCCGCCCCAGGCCACCATACAAATCAATGGCCTAGCCCAGCTCACAAAGTTGGGCTTTGTTGTTCCTGGGGCGACGTGGAGACGAAGACGCGCTGAACAGGTCAGACCGGCAGCGGGCAAGCTCGACGGCCCTTTTTGGCAGCCTCACGGCAGCATGCTGTGCGTGAAGTCATCGCCCTCGCCAGGCCTGCCAGACGCCGTAGCCGCCTCCCTCAGCCCCGAATCGCGACCACCTCGACGCAACTCGGGTTGAGGCCTACATCGATCTCGCCCCGCGGCCGCAGCGTTCCGTCGGCTGCGTCGATGGCGTGGACGCCGAGCCGGCCTGACAGCTGCCCGGCAACAAGCAGGTGACGCCCATCGTGCGTGATAGAAAAGGCGCGCGGCTGTGCCTGGGTTGCCCAGTGGCCCAGTGGCGTGAGCGAGCCGCTCGCGCGGTCGACGCTGAAGCCAGCCAGTTGGCTAGAACGGCGCTCGCTCGAGTAGAGCAGGCGGCCGTCGGGCGTCAGGTGCAGGTCGGCGGCCCAAGGCTCGCCGGCGAATCCCGGTGGCAAGGTCGAGATCGTCTGCAGCGTGTCCAGCAGGCCTCGTTCACCATCGAAGGCGAGCACATCGATCATCGCGTCGAGTTCATTGAGCAAGTAGACGAAGCGCGAGTCCGCGCTGAACCGCAAGTGGCGCGGGCTCGCCCCGCCGTGCGGCGCGTGGGTCGGGGGTACGTTCGGCGTGAGTCGGCCGCTGCGAGCGTCGAAGGCGTACTGCAGCACGACGCCACCGCCCAGGCTGGTCGCCAACACATGGCGATTGCACGGCGCCGCGACGATAGCGTGAGCGTTGGGCGCGGTTTCCAAGACCTGTTGCGCGGCGAGTGCGACACCTTGTTGGTCGATGGGTCCGACGGCGACCAGGTGGCCTCCATAGGAAGCGCTCAAGAGGTGCTGGCCACCGCGATCGGTCGCGATGTAGGCCATGCTGTGCGGCAATGCAGCAGCGCCGATCTGCTTCAACCGGCCAGTGTCGGCATCGATTCGAAAACTCAACGCTCGCCAGGGTACGCCGCGCTGCGCCACATACAGGAAGCGCGCGTCAGGGCTGACTGCCAGCGGCATCGGCATGGGTCCGATTTCGACGCGCTGAAACTGGACCAGTGCGCCACTGTTGGCGTCCAGGTGAAGGACGACGAGGTCGCCACTGTCGGCATTCGAGACATAGACCGCGTAACGCATCGGGCGGATTGGACGATGGTCAGGGCTTGCGGGGACTCGTGATCGGGCTCAATAGAGGGATCAATAGAGGGATCAATACCGGGGTTTGCGTTTGACGAAGCCCGGCTCGTACTTGCGCATTTCACTCGCATCGTCACGCCGGCGGATGCCGCATCGCAGGTACTGCTCATGCAGCGCGCCGAGCAAGCCTTGGTCGATGTCGACACCGAGTCCTGGAGATGTGGGCAGCATCACCGCACCGTCGTGAAAGCGGACCGGCCCGCCTTTGAGCAGGTCTTCGCTTTGCCATGGGTAGTGGGTGTCGCAGGCGTAGTCGAGCTCGGGCAGCGACGCCGCCAGATGGGTCATCGCCATCAGGCTGATCCCGGCGTGCGAATTCGAGTGCATCGACAGACGCATGCCGAAGACTCGGCACATGGCCGCCAGTTCGCGCGTGGCGCGAAAACCGCCCCAGGCGTGGTGGTCGAGCAGGATCGTCTGAACGGCGCCCGTGCGCACGTTCTCGCGCAGCTCAGCCACGTCGCACACGACCATGTTGGTGGCCAGTTCCAGGCCGGTGAGCGAGCGCAGCGCTGCCATGTCTGCAAGGGTGGGAACGGGGTCTTCGTAGTACTCGAGCTCGCTGCCCAGGCGCTGCGCGATGCGTTGTGCGGTGGCCAGCGACCAGTTGCCATTCGGATCGATGCGCAGCGGGTGATACGCAAACGCCGCGCGAAGTGCCAGCAGTGCATCAGCTTCGAGCTCTGGCTCGAACACACCGGCCTTGAGCTTGATGCTGCGAAAGCCGAACTCATCGACCATTTGGGCAGCCTGACGAACGATGCCCTCGGCGTCGAGCGCGGCGCCCCACCGATCTGCTTCGTAAGGCTGCCCGATGTGCTGCGCAAACTTGTAAAACAGGTAGGCGCTATAGGGCACGCGGTCGCGCACCGGGCCACCCAGCCACATTGCCAGTGGAACGCCTTCGCGGCGCGCGCACAGGTCTGCCAGGGCTGCCTCGAACGCACCGAACACTTTCGCAAACGCACGTGCTGCGGCGCTGCCCGGCGACTGCGCGATCTCACTCTGCTCAACGGCCGTGAAGGCTTGCGTGCGCACGGTGGCTGCGACCGCGTGCAGATCGAGCGGACTTGCGCCAACCAGATGGGGCGCAATCGCCTGCAGGCGCAACAGAATGAAGGCGTCACCGTAGGTTTCGCCCAGGCCCACTGCGCCGTCATCGCTGTCGATCTCGATGATCGAGCGCAGCGCAAAAGGCTGGTGCACGCCTGACGCGTTCAATAGCGGCGGGTCCTTCAGCGCGATCGGGGTGATGCGCACGGCGGTTATGCGTGCAGCTCGGAATGTGTTCATGTCGTTGTGTCAGGTATTGCGGCGACGCGTCGAGGCGCGTGGCACGAGCCGGGGTTCGAGGATTTCATCGAAGGGCTGCGTCAGATCGCCGGCGATGACTTCGATCAGGCGCTGCATCGCCACCTGGCCCATTCGCTCGCTTTGAAGGTCCACGGTGGTCAACGCGGGCGACGCATAACGGCCGAACTGGATGTTGTCGAAGCCGACGATGGACACGTCATCGGGTATGCGCACGCCCAGGGTGTTTGCCTCGCTCATCAGCCCGAGGGCGACCAGGTCGTTGTAGGCGACCACCGCATCCGGGCGACGCGGCGCGAGCAGGACCTTTGATGCAATGCGCTCGCCTGCTTCGGCATTCGGCGCTTCCACCTCGAAGCTTCGCGAGCTGAGGCCGGCTTCGGCCAGCGCGTCGTTCAACCCGCGCTGCCGCTCCTGGTTCCAGCGCGCGGCCTTGAAGCCCACATAGGCAATGTCACGGTGTCCCAGTTCGAGCAAGTGGCGGCCGAGCATGAAAGCCGCGCGGTAGCCGTCGCTGCCGACGCTGTGGATGCCCAGGCGCCCGAGCCGACCGAAGAAGACGACTGGCTTGCCGAGTTCGGCGAGCCAGGCGATGGCTTCCTCGGGCAGTCGCGAGCTGACGATCAGACCATCGACACGCCGCGACAAGGTCTCTAGCAATTCGCGCTCCGGTGCCCGGCTCTCTTCGGTATCGACGAACAGGAGGTTGTAGCCGCGGCTCACCGCGACACGGTTCGCGCCCTTGACGATGGCCGTGAAATGCGGATTGCGAATGTCGAGGATGACCACCCCGATGGCACCGGTCTGGCCGGTGATCATGCTGCGCGCGAACGGGTTGGACTGATAACCGAGTTCGGCAATGGCCGCAGTCATGCGCGCTTCGACTTCGGCCGTGAAGCGCTGGTTGCCATTGACGAATTTGGAGACCGTGGCGGTGGAAACGTCGGCAGCGGCTGCGACGTCACGAAGCGTGGCGGGGCGTTTTGTCATTGCCATCTTGGTAAACGATTACTTTCAGAATAACCGCAATCGCTGCTGAAAGCAAAGTGACGTCTTCCTTGCAGATTCTCAGGGAAAGCACCAAGCCACTCACCCCGTTGACACCAGGTTTTCTTCAAATTAAGCTACATCAAGTTAAACGTTTACCTTCATTCAATAAACGGCGCGCTGGCAGCGGCACGCCAACCGGAGACGACGATGGGAGTGGACCTGCGCGGCACACACGAGCCGACTTCGTTGCGACTGTCACCGGTCGCCTGGGCCGCAGCGGTCGCGTTGCTCGGCTTCGCCCAGCCGGCCTCTGCACAGCAGTCAACGGCCGCAGCGGGCACGCCCGAACCGACGACCCAGACGATTTCTGTGACGGGCATCCGCGCGTCCTTGCAGCGGGCCACCGAGATCAAGCGCGACGCACCGCAGGTCATGGACGTGATCACGGCCCAGGACGTCGGCAAGTTGCCCGACGAGAACGTGGCCGAGGCATTGCAGCGGGTGACGGGTGTGCAGGTGACACGCGTATTCGGCGAGGGGCAGTCGGTTTCGGTGCGTGGCCTGCCGCTGGTGCGGGTGGAAGTGGATGGCCGCACGTTGCTGGGCTACTCGGCCCGGCTTTCGCCGCCGGAAAACGAACAGCTGGGGCGCAACTCCGGTCTGGACACCGTGCCTTCAGGCCTGTTCGGTCGCATCGAGGTGCGCAAGTCACCCATCGCGTCGCAGGTGGAAGGGGGCCTCAGCGGATCAATCAACCTGGTGACGCCCAACCCGCTCGACTTCAAGGAATTCACGCTTTCCATGCGCGGGCAGGCCACTTACTCACAAAACGCCGGCAAGACCGAACCGGCGGTATCGGCGCTGATTGCCAACCGCTTTCTCGACAACAGGCTCGGGGTTCTGCTGGCCGTTGACTACACCAAACGAACCTCGTCGACACAGGCGTTCGAGCGCAACAACTTCTTCAACCGCACCCGCATCGGTGCCGGCGTGGCGCCCGGCACCAGTGCCGACCTGAATGCCGACGGCGTGCCCGACATCAGCGGCACCCTGCTCCAGTACGAACAGTTCACCACCGACCGCTCGCGCATTGGCGCCACGGCCGAAGTCCAGTTCAAACTGACCGACAATTTCGAGGTCCTGCTCGAAGGCATCTACTCCAAGCTCAAGACCGAACGCGCGCAGGATTTTCTGAATTGGCGCTACGGCGGCACAGCGATCACCAATCCCGTTTTCGAGAACAACTTCATCGTCGCCGGCAATGCGAGCGGGGTCCTGCAACAGGCGGGCTTGTTCCGCGCCGAGCCCACCGAAAGCCAGTTGACCGCACTCAGCACCAAGTGGACACCGGGCAGTTTCGTGGTCAGGACCGACCTCAGCAGCAGCCGCGGCACGCTGGACCAGGTGATCCGGCAGATCACGATCGATACCGCCACAGCCATACCGGGCCGCTTCGACTACCGTGCGGGGCTGGTTCCCAGCCTCGACCTGGGCAGCTTCGACGTCACCAACTTCGCCAACTACAAACCCGCCACCAACGGGGTTCGGGCCAACCGCCTGATCGCCAGCATGGATGAGAAGGTGGCCAAGGTCGACGTCCAGTACAGCATCGACCAGGGTGTCCTGTCCAAGGTGTCGGGTGGTCTGCGCTTGCGCAATCTGGACGCCGTCTCCGAGGCCTTTCGCAGCCAGAAGACCATGACACGCGCCGAGACGCAGCCCTATGTGGCCACCACGGTGGGGCCTTTCCTTCCCGGCATCAACGTGATGTTTCCGCGGCCCTTCCTGACGACCATTGCCGACCAGGAATTCATCCTGCAAAGGTCCACCGGAGGCCTGCCGTTGGACCGCAACGCTGCGCGTGACTACGACCTGACGGAAAAAGCCATTGCCGCGTACCTGATGGCCGATTTCGACGGTGAGCTCGGCGGGGTTCGCTTCACGGCCAACGCGGGTGTGCGCGCCATCAACACGGATTTCAAAGTGACGACCCTGTCGCAGGGCGTGACCCCGGTGCTCGACACCAACCGGTACAGCAACGTACTGCCGAGCGCGAACATTGTTTTCAGTCTCACCCGGGACTTCCTGGTGCGGGTTGCGGCGGCCAGGACGATGCAGCAAGCGGGTATCGCCGAGCTCGCACCCTCTTTGTTCGTCAACACATCCAATCGCTCGGCCACCGGCGGCAATGCCACCCTGAAGCCCACCGTGTCGGACAACCTCGATCTCTCCTTCGAGTTGTATGGCGGGCGCAGTTCGCTCATCTCTGGCGCGGTCTTCTACAAGGACGTGAAGGACGTGGTTGCATCGACCATCGTGCTCGAGCAGTTCGTGGGTTTCGAGACCCTGGGCCTCATTCCCTACACACGGCCGGCCAACGTCGGCACCGCCAAGGTCAAGGGATTCGAGTTGGGCATCCAGCGCTTCTTCGACTTTCTGCCGGCGCCGTTCGACGGTTTTGGCGTGATCGCCAATTACACCTATTCAGATGCCAAGGGCGACAACAACACCCCGCTGGTGGGGGTGTCGAAGAACAGCTACAACCTGATCGCGCTCTTTGAGAAAGGCCCCTTCTCGGCGCGCGCGGCCTATAACTTCCGCGACAAAGCGGCCTTCTCTTTCACCGAGGGCCGCGCCGACTATGTGGCCAAGCGTTCGCAGCTCGATCTGCAGATGGGCTACGACATCAACAAACAATTCTCGGTGCAGGTCCAGGCGCAGAATCTGATGCCCAAAGACTCCGCGACGATCGAGTACAGCCAGATCTCACCCGTGGCGTTGAACAGTTATGCACTGTCGGAGCGGCGCTTCTCGATCGGGTTCCGAGCCAAGTTCTGAAACAACGGCGATGAAGCATGCGCACCTGGCCAGCTGGCGATCCGGCGCAGTGGCATCGCTGGTGGCGCTGTGGCTGATGAACTCGGTCACAGCATCGGCAGCGGCCGCCAACGACCCGGGCCCGCTGCGCATCTGGACACGCTCTTCCAACGACGGCCGCAAGACCTATGACGCCATTGCGGCCGCGTTCACCGCCAAGACTGGCGTCCGCGTCGAGTACTTCAACGCCACCACCGACTTCGAACAGCGCCTGGCTCGTGCGGCGGTGGGCCGCGACCTGCCCGACGTCATCATCAACGACGGCGGTTCGCTGGGGCAGTTCGTCAACATGGGCATCGTCGCGCCGATTGCGCGCGCCGACATCGTCGGCGGCGCCGATCTGCACGAAAGGGCCTGGCGCACCGCCACATTGCCCGATGGCCGGGTGTTTGCGGTGCCCACCTCGGCCCAGGCCCATGTGATGTTCATCCGCAAGGACTGGCGTACCCGGCTCGGCCTGCCGGTACCGCAGACCTGGGACGATCTGGCCGCGCTGGCCAAGGCCTTCACCGAGCGCGACCCCGACGGCAACGGCCGCGCCGACACCTACGGCTTCGTCTTTCCCGGCAGTACCGCGCGCGGCTACACGGCATGGTTCATCAGCTCCTTTCTTTACCAGGCCGGTGGCGACTTCGTCCGCCAGGGTGCCGACGGCAGCAGCCGGGGCGCCTTGACCGAGCCCGCCGCGATTCAGACGCTCAGCTTCTTCAAGCGCCTGCTGTGCGACGACAAGAGCGTGCAGGCCGGCGCCATCAATGCAACGACGCAAGAAGCAAACCGCGCGTTTATCTCGGGCCAGGCCGGCATTTACCTGTCCGGCCCGTACCACATCTCGCTGTTCGACAAGGAGCCCGGCGCTGACCGCGTGGAGGTGGTGCCCGCGCCGGCCGGCCCCAGCGGCGTGCGGGCGACGCTGGCCGGGGGCGAGCTGGCCTTCATCACCAAGACCACCCGGCGCCGGGCCGACGCCACGCGTTTCATCGAATTCCTGATCTCCCCTGAAGGCCAATCTTTGGGCACACGGCCACCGCAGGGCGGGCTGCCGGTGGTGCGGCTGCCGGTGAACCGCAATCTCGACGCCGCCACGGCGCACCAGGACCCGCGCTGGGCGCTGGTGGCCGACGAGTACCTGCAACACGGCAAGCCCTTGCCGCTGGTGCCGAACTGGGCCCGCCTGCAACAGGTGGCGGCGGACGGCTTCAACGCGACGCTTGCACGCTGCAGCAGCAATGTGGCGGCCGACCTGCAGGCGCTGAACCTGAAGATCGACGCCGAGCTGGCCAAACAACGGGTGCGGGCCCGATGAAGCCGAACCTGGAGCACAACGTCAAGCCGTACGACGACCCAGCCCAGAACGGCAGGCGCAGCTTCGGCGACGCGCTGTCGCCCTGGCTCTTCCTGGCGCCTGCCTTGCTGATCTTCCTGTACTTCAAGTTCATCCCGATGCTGCGCGGCGTGCAGATGAGCTTCTACAAGGTCAGCTTCGGCGACGCCGACGAATGGGTGGGCTGGGACAACTTCGCCCGCGTTTTCACCGACGAAGCGCTGCGCAACGCGGCTGGCCGGACCCTGCTTTATGTGCTGGTGACCGTGACGCTGTCGGCCTTCATCGGCTTGCTGCTGGCGCAAGCGCTGCAGGGCACGGCGCGCCACATGCGCATCCTGCGCACGGCGATGTTCCTGCCTGCGGTCACCAGCGCGGCGGTGGTGGCCGAGATCTGGCGCATCCTGTACGCGCCCACGCCAGCCGGGGTGGTCAACACCGTCATCGGCTGGGTGGGCGCTGCGCCGCAAGGGTTCTTCAGCAATCCCGACCAGGCGCTGGCGGCGCTGATGGGCATGCACGTGTGGAAACACGTGCCCTACGACACGGTGATCTTCGTCGCCGGCCTGGCCGGCGTGAACCGCGAGCTGTACGACGCCGCGGCGGTAGACGGCGCCAACGCCTGGCATCGCTTCGTTCACGTCACGCTACCCGGCCTGGCACCAGCGATCACGGTGGTGCTGACGCTGGGCTGCATCCGTGGCTTTCGTGTTTTCACCGAGGTCTATGCCACCACCGGCGGTGGCCCGGCCGGCAGCACCGAGGTGGTGATGACGCACATCTACAAACAAGGTTTTCAGGAACTGGACTTCGGCTACGCGGCCGCCGCTTCGACGGTGCTGTTTCTGTTCACGGCCATCGCCACGGCAGCGTTTCTGGCCTGGCGCCGGCGTGGCAAACGATGAACATCGACAGCAGTTCCGGCCATGCCGCAGCCGCCGGCACGCGCGCCGCCTGGTTGCAGTGGGCCGCCCGCGGGCTGCTCTACGCGATGCTTGTGGTGGTCTTTGTGGGGCCGTTCTGGGCTTTCCTGATGACGGCTCTTTCCGGCGTCACCATCGCGCCCGGGCGGCTGTTGCTCTGGCCCGAGCAGCCGACGCTGGAGAACTTTCGCTACGCCTGGTTCGACGCCAAGGTCTGGCGCTACCTGCTCAACTCGGCCGTGGTGGTGGTGGTGGGTACGGCGCTGCAGCTGGCCGTCAGCGCGCTGGCGGCCTATGCGCTGGCCCGCAAGCGATTCCGTGGCCTGGCCCTGGTGAGCTTCCTGGTGCTGTCCACGATGATGCTGCCCGAAGAAGTGATTGCCATTCCGCTGTTCATGGTGCTGGGCAACCTGCCGCTGCTGAACCTGAGCCTGCAGAACACCCACCTGGGCATGATCCTGCCCGTGGTCGGCTGGGCCTTTTCGATCTTCATGCTGACCGAGTTCATGCGCGCCATCCCGCTGGAACTGGAAGAAGCCGCGCGGGTGGACGGCGCCAACGACTGGCAGGTTTTCTGGCTGGTCATCCTGCCGCTGTGCAAGCCGGCGCTGGGCACCGCCGCGGTGTTCGGCTTCATCATGATCTGGGACCAGTACCTGCTGCCCTTGCTGGTGACCAACCGCGAGAGCCTGTACACGCTGCCGGTGGCCCTGGCCACGGTGCGCGCCGACGAGACGATGAAGCCGGCCGTCTTCATTGCCGTCAGCGTGATCGCCATGCTGCCCAGCATCCTGGTCTATCTTGGGCTGCAGAAAGCCTTCAACCGCGGGCTGCTGGCCGGCGCCGTCAAAGGCTGAGCTCACACACATGGCTGCGATCACCTTGGCCCACGTGGGCAAACGCTTCGAAACTACGCAGGTCATCAGCGACCTCAGCCTGGACATCGCCGACGGCGAGTTCTGCGTGCTGGTGGGGCCCAGCGGGTCGGGCAAATCGACCCTGCTGCGTTTGATCGCCGGCCTGGAGGCCGTCACTGGCGGTAGCGTTCACATCGGTGGCCGTGACGTGACCCACCGCGCGCCCAAGGACCGCGACATCGCGATGGTCTTCCAGAGCTACGCGCTGTACCCGCAGATGACGGTGCGCGAGAACATGGGCTTCGGTCTGAAGCTGCTCAAGCGCCCGGCCCAAGAGATCGAGCGCCGTGTCGGCGAAGCAGCTCGCATGCTCGACCTTGAAGCGTTGATGGAACGGCGGCCGGCAGCACTGTCGGGCGGCCAACGCCAGCGCGTGGCCATGGGCCGCGCGATGGTGCGTGAGCCTGCTGCCTTCCTGTTCGACGAGCCGCTGTCGAACCTGGACGCAGCGCTGCGAGCCACCGTGCGGGGTGAGATCCGGGCCATGCATGCGCGCAGCAAGACCACGTCGGTGTATGTCACGCACGATCAGGTCGAGGCCATGACGATGGGCGACCGCATCGTCGTGCTGCGTGGCGGGCGCATCGAGCAGGTCGGCTCGCCGGTGGAACTGTATGAACGCCCGGTGAACCGCTTCGTGGCCAATTTCATCGGCTCGCCGGCGATGAACTTTTGCGAACTGGTGGTGCAGCGCGACGGCGATCGCTGTTCTGCGCTGCTCGGCGAGACCCGCTTGGCGCTGGCGGCTGAAGTTGCTGGTGAGCGTCAGCGCATCGTGCTGGGCGTTCGGCCTGAACACCTGCATCTGGGCCAGCGAGCGGGCGACGTGGCCCTGCTGACAGCCGAAGTGCTGGAGGTCGAATTCACCGGCGCACAATCGTTGATCAGCCTGGGCACGGCAGCCGGACCGCTGGCGGTTTGCGCGCCAGACCGACCGGGGGTCAAGGCTGGCGACGTGGTCACAGTAGGCCTGGCAGCAGGCCGGCTCCACTTCTTCGACACCGAAACCGGGCTGCGCCTGGTTGGGGGCGCTTGAATCCGATGTCATCGATGCGCTGGTTGCTAACCGCTGTGTTGTGCGGCACCACCCTGGGCTGTGCGCAGCGGGCGGTGGTGCCCGCTGTGGTGCCCGCCACGGCACCCGCTGCAGTTTCGACACCCGCGCTGCTGACGCTGGAACCTGCCGCGCTGGCCCTCACCCGCCAGCGCCTTGCGAGCGGGGACGCGGCGCTGCAGGCATCCTTTTCCGCCTTGAGACGGCGAACCGACCAGGCCCTGATCACAGCCCTGCGCAGCGTCACCCACAAGACGTCGACGCCGCCTTCGGGCAGCAAACACGACTACATGAGCATGGGGCCCTACTGGTGGCCCAACCCGGCAACGCCCGGTGGATTGCCACATGTGCAGCGCGATGGGCAGCGCAACCCGCAATCAGCCGGTGACGCGCTGGACTCGAACCGCATGCAGAACATGCTGGCGGATGTCCGGGATCTTGCGCTGGCCTTCCACTTCACGGGCGACACACGCTACGCGCGCAAGTGTGCTGCTGCCATCCGCACCTGGTTCCTGGACCCGGCCACGCGCATGAACCCGAACCTGCGCTATGGCCAGAGCATCCCCGGCATCGCAGACGGACGGGGCATCGGCATCATCGACACCCGAGACCTGTGGCTCGTGATCGACGCCGTGGCGCTGATCGCACCCGCCGCACCCGCCGTATCCGCCGGTGCAGCCCGGCCTGCAACCCTTGACGATGGTGCCCTGACCGGCACTGAACTGCGTGCCCTGCGCCAGTGGTTTGGCGACTACGCCGACTGGCTGGACACCAGCCTGCTGGGGCGTGACGAGGCGGCGGCGAAGAACAACCACGGCCTGTTTTTCGACGTGCAGCTGGCGGCCTACTGGTTGTTTGCGGGCGAGACAGAAAAGGCGCGCCAGCTGGTGTTCGAAGCCCAGACCCGCCGCTTTGCGGCCCAGATCGATGCGCAGGGCCGCATGCCGCTGGAACTGGCGCGCACGCGGCCCTACCACTACCAGACGTTCACGCTCGAAGCTGCCACACGCTTGGCGCGTTATGGCCAGGTGCTGGCCGCTTTGCCCCGTCCCGATCCAGCAGGGCAGTGGCCTGCCACCGACCCGCGCTGCCGGGCGCCGGAGCGGCACCCGAGTTGCCCGCTGGACCTGTGGCATGTGGTCATCGACGGCAAGTCCTTGCGCGGTGCGCTGAACTTCGTGGCCACCGCAGTGGTCGCGCCTGCGTCGTGGTCACATGCCACGGCGTTGGAACCGACCCCGCCGCTGGCGCCCGCCCTGCCGGTGCTGTTGATGGCACGACGCGTGTATCCCCCGCCAAGCTTCGACGCCCCACTGGCAGCGCTGAAGGAGATTGCGCCCGATCACGTGGCCTGGCTGATGTGGCCGGTGCCTTGAAGGGCGCGTCCGCGCCGGCCTTCTTCACCCCTGAGATTCACGATGCCCCCAACCGCAACCACTGGTCTTCGATTTCCCCGCCTCCTGCTCACGGGTGCCGCCGGGGGCCTGGGCCGCGTGCTGCGCCCGCGCCTGAAGGCTTGTTGCGACAGGCTGCGCGTGAGCGACCTGGCCGCGCTGTCGCCGGCGGCTGAAGGGGAGGAGGTCGTGCAGGCCGCGTTGCAAGACAAGGCGGCCATCTTGTCGCTGTTGCAAGACGTGAGTGCAGTCGTGCACCTGGGCGGCCTGTCGACCGAGGGCGCCTTCGAGGACATCCTGCAAGCCAACATCCTGGGCACTTACCATGTTTACGAAGCGGCGCGGCTTCAGGGTGTGCGCCGCATCGTCTATGCCAGCTCCAACCACGTCACCGGGTTCTACACCCAGCGCGAGACCATCGACCCGAAGATGCCGCCCAGGCCCGACGGCTACTACGGGGTGTCCAAGGCTTTCGGTGAGAACCTGGCGCAGTTCTACTTCGACCGCCACGGCATCGAAACAGTGAGCCTGCGGATCGGCTCGTCATTCCCGGAACCGCAAGACCGCCGCATGCTGGCCAGCTGGCTCAGCTACGACGACCTGGAACGCCTGGTCATGGCCGCACTCACTGCACCGGTGGTCGGCCACACGGTGCTGTATGGCATGAGCGACAACCGCGCGAGCTGGTGGGACAACACCAGCGCCAGCCACATCGGATACCGCGCGCAAGACAGCTCCGAGCCATTCCGGCAGTCGCTGGAATTGCAGCAACCGAGCGTCGACCCCACGGATCCCGTGGCGTTGTACCAGGGCGGCATCTTCGTCACCAAGGGCCCCTTCTGACCTTCTGACCTTCCGACCTTCTGACGGTTCGGTCACTGCTGCGTCTCGTCGCAGAAACTGAAATTCCGAAACTGCACTGGGCGCAACCACGCTGATCGACGCTCGAGCCGCTTACCATTGCCCGCGCGGCCCACCTTAAGGCCGCGGGGGCATGGCGTGAAGCTGGTCGATCAGACGCTCGATCCCTTCTTCATCGCGCAGGTGCGCAACCGGCGGTGCGTGCTCTTTGCCGGCGCGGGTTTGTCGGCGGGGGCGGGCTTTCCGAGTTGGGTCCAGCTGGTGCAAGGCGTTGCGCAGGCGGCGCGGCAGCAGGTGCCGGATCTAAAGACCGCGGGTCTGGACGCGCTGGTGGCCAAGGGCGAGTTGCCCGAAGTCGCCGCCTACCTGCGCGGCACGATGGGCGTGGATGCGTTCCACGCGGCGTTGAGCGCGCGCCTGCAACAGCAGGATGTCGCGCCGTCAGCGCTGCACCAGCTCATCGCGCGCTTCCAGTTCCGCGCCATCGTCACGACCAACTTCGACCCGCTGATCGAACGTGCTTCTGGCGGCCTGCTGCCGGTGGCGACGCAGGTCGATGCCAAGGACTTGGCGCGTTATCTGGCCGAGGACACGCCCTTCGTCTTCAAGGTGCATGGCGACATCGCCCGGCCCGAGACCATCATCCTCACGTCCGACGAATTCGCCCGCGCGATGGTGGACAACAAGGTCCTCAAGAGTGCTTTCAATGCGCTGTTGCTGACGAGCCCGCTGCTGTTTGTGGGCTATTCGCATTCCGACAAGGACTTTGACCTCTTCCTGCGCGAAAACGTGCAGGTCTTCGGCCACGAAGGCGCGCGCCGTTATGCGCTGATGCAGGCCCTGGACGAGAGGGACACGATCCTGCAGGACCTGCTGAAGGAGAAGTCGGTCACCGTGCTGCCGTATGCACAGCACGCGGAAGTGCCGGCCTTCTTTGAGCGGCTGCTGCAAACAACACAAGCGCCGGCGGGCAAGGTGACGAGAAAATTGCCGCGCGCCGCACTGCCCGGCAGCTTGCAGAACGACCGCGTCGTCCCGGCGCGTGCGTCCACCGCGCGCGCGCGGCCCGGTGCGCGCCTGGCGGTGGTCATCCCCGGCATGCTGGGTTCGCAGCTGGCGGTGCGCGAAAAGTCGGGCGAGGACAAGTCCATCTGGCTCAACGTCTTGCGCCTGGTCATGGGTGCGATGTCCGAACTCGACATGACCGCGCCGCACGCGCGCCGGGTGAGCGCGCCCAGGATGCTCGCGCAGTTCAGCGAACCGCTGGTGAATGCGCTCGCAGCTGGCCGCGAGGTGCTGCCCTTCCCTTACGACTGGCGGCTGGACTACCGGCAGAACGCGGCGCGGCTGTCCGAATTCCTGGAGCGCGAATGCGCCAACGGCACGCACTGCGACCTCGTCGCCATCAACGAAGGCGGTCTGCTGGCGCGCGCCTTCCTGGCCGACTACCGCGGCGACTGGCGCCGCCTGCATGGCGATCGGGGTGGGCGCGTCGTGATGCTGGGCACCGCCCACCACGGCACCTTCCAGGCGGTGCTGACGTTGCTGGGCGAAGATTCGTTGACAAAGGCTCTGGGCAAGATCGACCTCAAACACCGGCGCGAGGACATCCGCCGCGTCTTTGCGTCATTCCCCTCGCTGTACCAGATGCTGCCCTCGCCACGACTCAACGCCGCCTGGCGCGCGCTGTACGAGCGCAAGAGCTGGGGCGCCTGCGAGGTGAGCGCCGAGCTGTTGGCCGACGGCCTGAAGTTCCAGGAAGAAATTGCCGAAGCGATCGACCCGGACCGCATGGTGGCCGTGCTGGGCGATGGCCAGTCCACCGTGGTGTCGGTTGACAACCCCGAAAGGCTCGATCAGCACCCGCAGTGGGCCATGACGAGCGAGGGCGATGGCACCGTGGCGCACCCCTGCGCGCGGCTCGAGAAAGGCGGCCGCACGGTGCCCACCTACTACGCGCCTGTGGACCACGGCACGCTGGGCACGGATGCGGCTGTGGCCCGAGCGGTGGTGGACATCCTGGACCGCGGCACGACCACTTTGCTGGCCACGGCACCCCAGGTGGCGCGATAGACCGGCAGACCGGCAAACGGACAGTCCGGCGAACCGCCAGACAGGCGACCCGGCAAGGCGACCGCACGACGAGCCAGCCTCCGGCAGCGCCATCGGCCTGCGCCTACAGACAGTGGCGGCCGGGCGACGGCCAATGGTCTGATGAGATGGCCTCCGACACTGCAACTCTTCCTTCTCGCCACGGCTGTGTCGTTGGCGACACCGCTCGTGGCGGCCCCGAAGCAGACGGTGTGCACCATTACCGTCAATTCCGCCGACGAAAAGGAGGCCTTTCGCCGCCACTTGCCCGCCGCGAAGTACCAGTTTGTCGAACTCGTTGAACGCGGCCGGCCGGACTGGCTGGCATCCGCATGCCGCGCCGAAGTGTCCTGCGACGTGCTCATCATTTCGGGCCACTACGACGGAGCCAACGACTTCTTTTCCGACCAGCTGGAAACACCGGAATTCCTTCCCGTCGATGAACTGGAACGGGCCTCTTGCAGCGACTCCTGCCCAGGCCTTTTCTCCAAGCTGAAGGAGGTCTATCTTTTTGGCTGCAACACCCTGAACGCAGAGCCGCTGAGCCGCGCATCCGCAGAGGTCGTTCGCAGCCTCGTGCGTGAAGGGCATTCGCTGAAGGAGGCCGAGCGCCAGTTGCGGGCACTGAACGCCGGGCACGGCGAAAGCAGCCGCGACCGCATGCGCCAGGTGTTCTGGAACGTGCCGGTGATCTACGGCTTTTCATCGGTGGCGCCACTGGGGCAGTTTGCCGGTGCGACGTTGAACCGCCACTTCCAGGGCGGCGGCGTTCGCGACATCGGTCTGGCGCGCCCGAGCCAGCGTTTGCTTGCGAACTTCGCGTCGAATTCGATGACTTCAGCGCAGGGCATGACCGCCAAGGACCCGCACGCCGCCGTGCGGCGCGATGTCTGCCAGTTCGTCGATGACCGTTTGCCGGATGCGAGGAAGCTCGACTTCGTGCACCAGTTGTTGCAGCGTGATGCGGGCCAGGCGCGCGTCCATCTCGACCGGATCGAGCGCTTCTCGAAAGCGCTCGAAGACCCCGTGCGGCGCACGCCAGCAGTGGCCCAGGCCTTCGACACCATCGCGCGTGACAGCGCAGCGCGTGAGCGCTTTCTGGCTCTGGCGCGCGATGCCGACCAGCCCGCCGTGCTGGCGCGCCTGATCAAGGTGGCGCACGACCTGGGTTGGCTTTCAGCCGATGAACGCTGGGGTGAAACCGCGCTGATGCTGGGCCAGTTGCTGGCCCGTCAAACGCTGGGCGTGACCGAAGTGGACCTGGCCTGCACCTTGAACCAGGACAACGACTTGAGCGGCAGCTTCGACCCGTTGCTTGCACCCGGCGTCAAGCCCGACGACGTGCCACATGCCGCGGTACGCGCCTGCCTGGGCAGCGCAGAGGGCCGCACGCGCACGCTGGCGGGGCTGGTGAGCCCGGTGGAGGCCGACGTGCAGATCGCGCGCGCCTACCTGCGGCACCGGCCCATCACCGACGCGGCCGAGTTGCGCCAGGTGACGAAAAACATCATCCGCATGCCGCCATCCGAATCCCAGGTGCGGGCGCTGGGGGCGCTGGGCCGGCACTACGTGGCCGACCGGGAGATCCTTGACATGCTGGTGGGACTCTTTGCAGAAACGCCGTCATGGCCGGTGCAGACCGCTGTCGCCGGCATCCTGATTCGCGCCGACCGACGCACCATCGCCGCCCCGCAATTGCTGCGCACCTTGCAGGAACGAAGGCGGCAGGCGCCCAAAGCCGACAACATCCTCGACGCGCTGATACGGCGGCTGCAGGCTCCTTGAGCGCTCAGCCCGGCTAAAGGCCGGCAAAGTGTTGGCCATAAGGCACGCAATCGCATGAATTCGCAAGTGCGAGCACCAATTTGCGCCTTGTGGGCGCGTTCGGTTACATCACACCCGCCTGCGCGTCGCGCCATGTGGAACACTGGCCCATGCCCAGTCCACATCCCTTCCGCCGGTCCTTGTGGGGCGCCTCGGCAGCGCTGTTGGCGGGCTTGGCCCTGGTGGTGTCCTTCCATGCCGCGGCCGCGCCGAAGACGGTTTGCACCGTCACCATCAATTCATCCGATGAAAAGGACATGTTCCAGCGCCACCTGCCGCGCGGGGACTACCGCTTCGTTGAACTGGTGCAGCGCGGCAAGCCCGACTGGCTGGCGTCGGCCTGCCAGCGTGGCGTGAGTTGCGACGCGCTGGTCATTTCCGGCCACTTCGACGACGGCACCGAGTTCTACACCGACCGCTTCGACGACAAGGAATTCCTGACCATGCACGAGTTGCAGCGCGCATCGTGCAGCGGGTCGTGCAGCGGTCTTTTCTCGCAGCTCAAAGAGGTGTACCTGTTCGGCTGCAACACGCTGAAATCGACGCCCCGCTTTGCCGCATCGGGCGAAGTCACGCGCAGCCTGCTGCGTTCCGGCGTTTCGCAGGCGGATGCCGACCGCGTGGCGGCGCTGCTCAGCGAGCGGTACGGCCAGAGCAACCGCGACCGCTTGCGCCACGTCTTCAAGGACGTGCCGCTGCTGTACGGCTTTTCGTCGAAGGCGCCACTGGGGCGCACGGCAGGGCCGCTGCTGGAGCGCTACTTCCAGTCCGCCCCGACAGGCGAGGTGGCGAGCGGCCGCGCCAGTGCAACGCTGCTGAACCTCTTCGGCCCGAGTTCGATGATTGCCGTCGCCGGCTTGACGAATGCCGACCCGCACTCGGCTTTCCGCAACGACATGTGCAGCCTGGCCGACGATGGGCCCATCGAAGCCCGCAAGCTGGCCTTTTTGCACACGGTGCTGCAGCGCGACGTCACTGAAGTGCGCATGTTCCTCGACCATCTGGAACGTTATGCCGCGTCGCTGAGCCCGGTGCAACGGGAGCTGCCTGAAGTAGCTGCCGCATTGCGCGCCATCGAAGGCGACCACGCCACACGCGACCGCTACCTGGCGTTTGCGCGCGACGCCGACGAAGCCACGGTGCAAGCCCGCATGATGACCCTGGCCGGTGCGGTCGGCTGGCTGTCGCCGGCGCAGGAGCAGGCCGAATTCCTGCGCATGGTGGCAGCACGCATGGCACGCGGCAACCTGAGCAAGACCGAGGTCGATCTCGTCTGCGCCACGCCCCAGGCCCGAGACCCGGCCCTGGCGCCACAGCTGCTGGCCACCGGCTTCGTGCGGCCCGGCAACACCACACATGCGGCGGCGCTGGCCTGCATGGGCAGCGCGGCCGCACACGCACAGACGCTGCGCGCGCTGACGAGTCCGCAGGACGACGATGTCGCGATCGCGCAGGTGTATTTGCGCCACCGGCAACTCGCCGACGTGGGCGAACTGCGCGCAGTCACGGCAAGCATCGGGCGCATGACGGTCGGCAGCGCCCAGGTCCGTGCGCTTGAGACGCTGGCGAGGCAACGCCTGGCCGACCCACAAAGCTTGCAAGCCATTGCCGGCCTGTTCCCGCTGGCGCGCTCACTGGAAGTGCAGCGCGCGATCGCCGGCATCCTGATCCGGTCCGACACCCAGATGCTGGCGCGAGCCGACCTGGCGCGGTCACTGCGTCAGCACCGTCTGAAATCAACGAGCGGCAGCGACGTGATCGACATGCTGATCCGGGTGCTGCAGACAACGTAGCCCGCCGGCACCGTCAAGTCGCAACCAGGCGTCTCAAACGCAGCGCCGGTGCCGATCCACACAGGTGTCCAGCACCTCGGCGCCGCTCAGCGCCCACCAACGGTGGGAGAAGATCTCGACCTCACTGAAGCCGGCGTAGCCCTGCGCCTCCATCCAGCCGCGCAGACGCGGCAGGTCGATGACGCCGTCGCCCATCATGCCGCGGTCGTTAAGCAGATCGGTGGTGGGCGTGAGCCAGTCGCAGACGTGCAGCGCGAGTAGGCGTTTGGTGCGCCCGGCGCGCTCGATCTGCTGCTGCAACTTCGGATCCCACCAGACGTGATAAGCGTCTACCGCCACGCCGATGGCGCCATCGGATTGCGGGTCCAGCGTGTCGCACAGGTCCAGTGCCTGCTCCAGCGTGTTGATGCAGGCGCGCTCGGCCGCATACATGGGGTGCAGGGGTTCGATGGCCAGCGGCATGCTGCGCTCGCGGGCATCCGCCAGCAGCTCGGCCACGCCCTGGGCAACCTGCTCGCGGGCGCCGGCGATATCGCGGTGTGCGGCCTGGCCGGCCAGCGCACCAGGCAGGCCGCCCACCACCAACACCAGGCAGGGCGCGGCCAGTTCGCAGGCCTCGTCCAGCGCGCGCCGGTTGTCGTCGCGAGCGGCCTGGCGGCCGGCTTCGTCGCTGTAGGTGAACATTCCTCCGCGGCAGTAGCCCGACAGCACCTGGCCGTGCGCGCGCAGGCGTGCCGCGGTGGCTCTCAGCCCAGCCGAGGCCACCTGGTCGCGCCAGGGTGACACGGCGCGGATGCCGCGCTCGGCGCAGGCGTCCAGGATGTCCAGCAGCGGCCAGTCCACGCCCCGCTGCTTGCGCACGGTGGCGGTATTGATCGAGAGCCAGCGGTGGTCGGTGCTGAAGTCGCGCATGGTGGGCATCGTCAAGGGATCTCGCGCCGCAACTGGCGGATGATGGCGGCGTTGTCGAGTTCGCCGTCGCCCGCGGCCACCGCAGCGCGCAGCAGTTGGGCATGCGCCATGGACAGCGGCAGGCGCTGGCCGGTTTGGGCCGCTTGTTCGAGCATCAGTTCGACGTCCTTCAGGTGTTGGCGGATGCGCGACTGCGGCTCGAAGCGGCCACTGACCATCATCGCGCCCTTGGCCAAGGCAGCGTCGGAACGTGCGGGCGTGGCCAGTACGAGTTCAAGGAAGCGCGCGGGCGCGATGCCCAGACCTTCCGCAAACACCAAACCTTCGGCAAGCGCCGCACGGTTCAGGCCCAGCACGAGGTTGGTGGCCAGCTTGGCTTTGGCGCCTGCACCCGCACCGCCGACGTGGAAACGCCGGCCGGCGATGGCGCTCAGCAGATCGGTTTGGCGGGTGATGGCTTCGTTGCTGGCGCCGAGCAACATGGTTGCCGCGCCGTCTGCGATCTGATGGCTGGAGCCCGACAGGGGCGCTTCGATGAAGTCCACGCCTAGCTTGGCCAGGCGCTGGGCCAGCGACTGCAACGCATCGGGGTCGCCTGTCGAGCAGTCGATCAGCGCCCTGGTTGCCGGGCCGACGAGCAGCCCCGATGGACCTTCGACCACGTCGATCACAGCGGCCGTATCGAACACCGCGAGCAGCGTGCGCTCGCAGACGCCGCCCATATGTGCCGGTGATGTGGCCAGCCGCCGCCCCTGCGCCGCCCAGGCGTCGCGAGCGACGCCCAGTTGATCCCAGCCGAGCAGGTCGAAGCCCGCACCGGCCAGCCGTGTGGCCAAGGCCTGACCCACCAGGCCCAAGCCGACGATGCCGACGGGTGTGCTCATCGTGGCAACGAAGCATTGCCGCAGACGGCGGCGTCCTGGCCGGTGATGGCAGCGGCCTGCGGCGGGAGGCTCGAACTGCTGCCGCTGACGATGGCCTGCGGTGCGGGACTCACTCGACGCTGATCTTCTTGTCGGCGATCACTTTGCCCGAGGCGGTGATGTCGTCGGCCTGGAACTTCGCAAAGTCCGCCGGGCTGCCGCCGCCCGGCACCAGGCCGTCGGCGAGCAGCTTGTCGCCCATGTCACCGGCCAGGGCCTTGTTCACCGCGGCGTTGAGCTTGTTCACGACGTCGGCGGAAGTCTTCGCCGGCGCCCACAGGCCGTACCAGCTGGCGCATTCAAAGCCGGGCAGCGTCTCGGCGGCGGTGGGCACGTCAGGCAGATTCGGCACCCGCTTGGGCGAGGTCACCGCCACCACGCGCAACTGCTGGCCGCGGTGGAACTGCACCGAGCCCAGCACGGGGTCGATGAAACCTTCGATCTGGCCGCCGATCAGGTCCTGGAAGGCCGGCGCCGTGCCCTTGTAGGGCACGATGCCCAGGCTGATGCCGGCGGCCTGCTCCAGCCGCGCGGTGCACAGATGCCCGGCAGAGCCGATGGAGCCGACCGCGAAGTTCAGGCGGCCTGGCTGGGCCTTGGCCGCGGCGATGAAGGCCTTCATGTCGCTCACACCCAGCCTGTTGCTGATGGCGATGGACAGCGGCGCCTGCGCCACCAGGCTGATGGCCACGAAGTCGGTCTGCACCTTGTAGGGTACCGACTTCATCGTCATCGGCGCGGTGGCAAAGGTGCTGGCGTTGAAGAGCAGCGTGTAGCCGTCGGCCGCGGCCTTGGCCACCGCGTCGCCGCCGATCACGCCGTTGCCACCGGGTTTGTTCTCGACCACGAAGGTCTGGCCGAACTGTTCACCCAGGCGCTGCGCCAGCATGCGGCCGACCTTGTCCAGCGTGCCACCGGGCGGGAAGGGGATGACCATGCGCACCGTCTTGTCGGGCCAGGCCTGGGCCCAGCCGGCGCCGTGCAGGCCGGCTGCGAACAGCGCAACCAGAACGGGGCGGATGATGGTCTTCATGCGGTCTCCTCGTTTTCTGTCATTCGACGCCGTGCAGAGCCAACAAGGTCTTCATGCGGCGCACCGCCAGCTCGGGCTGCTCAATCAACCCGGCCGCATCGGCCAGGCGGAAGAGCTCTGCGAAATGCAGCAGCGACCGTGTGCTCTGCTGCCCACCCACCATCGTGAAGTGGCTCTGGTGGCCGTTGATCCAGGCCATGAACACCACACCCGTTTTGTAGAAGCGCGTGGGCGCGCGGAAGATGTGGCGCGACAGTGGGACCGTTGGCTCGAGGATGGCGTGGAAGCGCGCGGTGTCGCCTTGGCTCAACGCAGCCAGCGCTGCGCTGGCTGCAGGGGCGACGGCGTCAAAGATGCCCAACAGCGCATCACTGTGTTGTTTGCCATCGCCGGCAATCAGCTCGGCGTAATTGAAGTCGTCTCCGGTGTACATGCGAACACCGGCCGGCAAGCGGCCGCGCATCTTGATCTCTTCGTCCTTGTCGAGCAGCGAGATCTTGATGCCATCGACCTTGGACGCGTGCGCAGCGATGACGGCCAGCGCCGTGTCCATCGCCGCCGCGGTGTCGCGGCTGCCCCAGTAGCCGGCCAGCGCCGGGTCAAACATCTCGCCCAACCAGTGCAGAACCACCGGTTGCTTCGCCTGGCTCAGCACACGGTCGTACACACGTTCATAGTCGGCCGGCCCACGCGCGACGCGGGCCAGCGCACGGCTGGCCATCACGATGAGTTTGCCGCCGAGCTTTTCGATGGCCGCCATCTGTTCTTCGTAGGCGCGGATCACGTCGTCGACGCTCTTGGCGTCCTCGGGCGCCAGGTGGTCGGTGCCGCAGCCGCTGGCGACGAGCGCGCCCGGAATGTCGTGCGCAGCATCCAGGCTGCGGCGGATCAGCTCCAGAGACGTCGGCCAATCCAGCCCCATGCCACGCTGCGCCGTGTCCATCGCTTCTGCTACGCCGAGCCCCAGTTTCCACAGGCGCTGCCGGTAGGCGATGGTGCTGTCCCAGTCGATCGCACACTGCAGCCAAGGATCGATGGCTGCGCGTGGGTCGGCCACCACGTGTGCGGCCGAATAGGCGATGCGATTGAAGGCCATGCCCGCCGCGGCGGGCGCAAAAGAACCGGGCCCGCGCAGCCTGTAGGCAGACAGGCCGCCGTCGGCCGTGGGCAGCGTGATCTGCACTCAGACCTCCAAAGCCGGCACGTCAACCCAGCGGCGTTCCTTCCAGCTGGCCAACGCGGCTTCGACCAGCTGCACGCCCCTGGCGCCCTCGGGCAGGGTCCAGGCATAGGGCGCGTCTTCGGCCACGTGTCGGATGAAAGCCTCCCACTGGACCTTGAAGCCGTTGTCGTAGGTCTGCGAGTCCGGGATCTCCTGCCACTGATCGTGGAAGTTCATGCTCTGCTTGACGTCGGGGTTCCACACCGGACGCGGCGTGGCCACGCGGCTTTGTGCGCGGCATTCCTGCAGGCCTGCGACGGCCGAGCCGTGGGTGCCATCGACATGGAAGGTGACGAGATCGTCGCGCCGCACGCGTGTGGCCCAGCTCATGTTGAGCTGCGCGATCACGGGCTCACCGTTGTGGCCCACCAGTTCAGCGATGGCATAGGCCGCGTCGTCGGCCGTGGCGGCGTAGGGCTGGCCGGCTTCGTCCCAGCGCTGCGGGATGTGCGTGGCACCCAGGCAGCTGATGGACTTGACGGTGCCGAAGAGGTTGTCCAGCACATAGCGCCAGTGGCACATCATGTCCAGGATCATGCCGCCGCCGTCTTCGGCGCGGTAGTTCCAGCTGGGCCGCTGGATAGGTTGCAGGTCGCCTTCAAAGACCCAGTAGCCGAAGTCGATGCGCACGCTGAGCATGCGGCCGAAGAAACCGGCACGGCGCAGCATGTCCAGCTTGCGCAGGCCCGGCAGGAAAAGCTTGTCCTGCACCGCGCCGTGTTTCAGGCCCGAACGCTGCGCGAATTGGCAGACTTCCACCGCTTCGTTCAGGTTCGTGGCGATGGGCTTTTCGCAATAGACGTGTTTGCCGGCGCGCAGCGCCTGCGCCAACAGAGTCGGCCGCATCTGCGTCGTCCCGGCGTCGAAGAAAACGGTGTCGTTCGGGTTCGCCAGCGCCGCATCGAGGTTGGTGCCAAAACGCGCCACACCATGCGCCTTGGCCAGTGCTTCGATCTTCTCGGCGTTGCGGCCGATCAGCACTGGGTCGGGCATGACGCGGTCGCCATTGGCCAGCTGCACACCGCCCTGGTTGCGGATGGCCAGGATCGAGCGGACCAGGTGCTGGTTCAAGCCCATGCGCCCGGTGACGCCGTGCATGATGATTCCAAGGGTTCGGGTGCTCATCGCCTGGCTCTCAAGGTGTGGGGCTCAAACCGGCGGCCTTGACAAGCGCGGCGTTGCTGACCACTTCGGCCTTGATGTAGGCATCAAACTGCTCCGGGCTCAGCGTCCAGGCGTCGGCGCCGAGTTGCACGAATCGCTCTTTCACTTCGGGCAGCGCGAGAGCTTTCAAGACTTCGGCGTTCAGGCGGTTGACGATGTCGCGCGGCGTCTTCGCCGGCACCATCATGCCGATCCAGAAATTGAACTCCGAGCCCGGCACGCCGGCTTCTGCGGTGGTGGGCACATCGGGCAGCGCGCTGGCCCGCTTGGGCGAGCCCACGGCCAGCGCCAGCAGCTGCCCGCTCTTGATCTGGCCGATGACCGGCGCGATCGGCGAGAAGTAGTAGTCCACGCGGCCCGACATCACTTCCGACACCGCTTCTGCAGACCCCTTGAAGGGGATGTTGGTGGCCTGGATGCCGGCAGCCATCTTGAATTTTTCGGCGTTCAGATGCGTCGCGCTGCCCTGCCCCGCCGTCGCAAAATTCATGCTGCCGGGCTTGGCCTTGGCCGCCGCCAGCAGCTCCCGCAAGGTCTTGATGTTTTTGCTGGGCGAGATGACCAGCGCATTCGGCGTGCTGGAAATCGGCGTCACGCCGGCAAAGGCCGTGAGCGTGTCGAAGGGCAGCTTGGCGAAGGTGGATGGGCTGACCGTGTGCGACGACGAGTGCACCATGATCGTGTAGCCGTCGGCGTCGGCATTGGCCACCATGCCCTGGCCGATGGTGCCGCTGGCGCCGCCGCGGTTGTCCACCACGAGCTGCTGGCCCATGCTCTGCGACATCTTGTCGGTGATGGCGCGGGCAATGATGTCGGTGGTGCTGCCGGCCGCAAAGGGCACGACGACGCGGATGGGTTTGTTCGGGTAGCTGCCCTGGGCCTGCGCTGTGGACGCGAGGAGCGCGGCCACGGCAGCCACGCCCACGAGCAGGCTGGAACGGAGGATGTTTTTCATGCGATCTCCTTAATTCACCAAAAGGTTAATTGCGCGATTCTAGAAGCGAAACGACGCCAGCGTCAATCACCTGCGGGCATGCCCGGCCCGGGCTTACCCGAGTTGGCAAAGGATGTTCTTCAGCCTTTGTGCACGTAGCGCAGGATCACGTCGCAGATGTGGGCCAGGCGCTCGTCGCGCGCGGCTTCCGACATCAGGTCGAGCTTGAAGACGGCCGACAGCGTGTGGTTGTTGGACAGGTAGAAGTACGCCAGGCCTGCGATCGAGATGTACAGCTGCAACGGGTCAAGGCCCGGGCGGAATACGCCCTTTCTGCGTCCGCGTTCCAGCACATCGGCCAGCGTCTGGATCAGCGGCGAATTCAGCGCCGGCGCGCGCGTGGACGCTTGCAGGTGGCGTGCGCGGTGCAGGTTTTCACTGTTCAGCAGGGTCAGAAATTCCGGGTGGGCGAGGTAGTAGTTCCAGGTGAATTCGGTCAGCGTGCGCACCGCGTCGGCAGGCGGCAGGTCGGCCAGGTGCAACTGCTGTTCTGCAGAGCGGATGTGGCCGTAGGCCTCTTCCAGCACCGCGCGAAAGAGCGTGTCCTTGTTGTCGAAGTAGTAGTAGAGCAGCCGCTTGTTGACGTCGGCGCGTTCGGCGATGCGGTCCACGCGGGCGCCACCCAGGCCAAACTCTGCAAACTCGTCGCGCGCGGCGGCCAGGATGGCGATGCGCGAACGTTCGGCGTCACGCGAGCGCGGCTCGGATGCTTCGTTGGCTTCGCTGCTTCTTGTGCTCATGGACGCTAGTGGACCATGGCCCGCAGCCCCTGCGCCGGGCGCTACGCTGGCGCGTGCGGATACGGTGGCACCAGCCTGCTGCGTCCCAGCAGGCTGGCCACCTGCAGGATGAGCATCAGGTCCACCTGGTCGGGGTTGCGTGGCACCAGGTCGTAGTGGCATAGCGTGCCCAGGATCTCGCCCTCTGGCGTCATCACCGGCACCCCGCAGTAGGACTTGACGAACTCGCGCGCCACGTGGTCGTTCAGGCGCGGGTCGCTCATCGCGTCGGCTCTGCTGAAGACACCCCGTGCATCAAGCGCACAACAACGGTAGGTGGCGCTGGCAGGGACTTCGTCCACGCCCAGCACCTCCGGGTTGTCGCGGTCCACGTACACGGCGGCGTTGGCCTTGCCGCCTTGAAAACGAAAGATGGCGATGAAGCGGTGGTCCGTCAGACCCAGCAGGTACGCCAGCGCGGCGCGCAGGCCGGCTGCTTCCAGCGTCGCAGCAAAACGGGCGAAGGTGTCGTCGGCGGGCGCGGGAGGGGGTGCAAGGGGCAGGCGGAACCACTGGAGAGTTCGGCATGTGGGGACGGCAAAGAACAGCAGCCGCACTCTGCGCCCTCGGGCGTATCCTCGTTCCACGACGTTGCACAAAGCAACGCGCCCCCACCCCACGAGGAGACAAACTGATGAACCGCACCCCAGACGGCGCTCACTCCGCTTTCTCCGCTTTCTCCGCTTACGGCGCCACGCCCCTGCGCCGCGAATTCCTGCAGACCGGCATCGCCCTGGCCGCTGGCGGCAGCGCATGGTTGGCCAGCCCGGCGCGCGCCGCGATGGCGCCGACCGACAAGTTCGACTTGCTGCTGAAAAACGCCAACGTGCTGGACCCGAGCCAGAACCTGGCTGGCAAGCGCGACATCGGCATGCGCTTCGGCCTGATCGAAGCCATTGACATCAGCATCGCACCTGAACGCGCGCAGCGGGTGATGGACGCCGGTGGCCGACTGGTGACGCCGGGCCTGATCGACCTGCACGCGCACAGCTACCCCTTTGGGTCGGCCATCGGCATCCCGGCCGATGAACTGGTGGCGCACCAGTGCACCACCACCGTGGTGTCCGCCGGTGACGCCGGTGCCAACAACTTCGCCGCCTGGCGCCGCTTCATCGTGCCGGGCTCGCGCACGCGGCAGTACGCCTTTGTGCACATCGCCGTGGCGGGGCTTGCGGGCTTCCCGGTGCCGGAGCTCTACAACATCGACTACGCGCAACCCGAAGCCGCCGCGCGCGTGCTGGCCGAGAACAGCGATGTCGTGCTGGGCGTGAAGGTGCGGATGAGCGAAAACGTCGTCGCCCGCCACGGCACAGAACCGCTCAAGCGTGCCATCAAGGCCTGCGAGATGTCGGGCGTGCCGACGAAGATCATGTGCCACATCGGCGGCGTGGCCGACCGCGCGCTGATGTCGCAGATCCTCGACCTGCTGCGCCCCGGCGACGTGTTGACGCACTGTTTTTCCGGTGCGCCCAACATCGCTGGCGAGGGCACCAACATCGTGCAGGACGGCAAGCTGCTGCCCGCCGCGCTGGCGGCCAAAAAGCGCGGTGTGATCTTCGACATCGGGCACGGCGGCGGCAGCTTCGACTACACGGTGGCCGAAGCGGCCATCGCGCAGGGCTGCCCGCCTGACACCATCTCGTCGGACATCCATGTGTTTTCCGGAAACTCACCCGGCATGCCCTACCTGCCTTGGGTGATGAGCAAGCTGATCGGCCTGGGCTTCAGCCTGGCGGACGTGGTGGGCATGGCCACCCAGGCACCGGCGCGTGTGATCGGGCGGGTGCCCAAACACGGCACGCTGCAGATCGGCGCGCCGGCCGACCTGTCGCTGCTGGAAGTGGTGGACGGGCCAGTGGAGTTTGTCGATACGCGCAACAACAAGCGCACGGGCCGGCAGTATCTGAAGCCGGCCGGCACCATCGTTGCGGGCGTGGCCTTTGGGCGGCCGTACCAGTCGCCATTCAGCGTGCGCTGACGTTCTGCATGAAGTGCTGACTGCGGTGCGACTGAAGCCATGACGCTGCGCCAGACCGTGGCGGTGGTGGCGTTGCTCAACCTGGCTTACTTCGGTGTCGAATTTTCGGTGGCCTTGGCGATCGGCTCGGTGTCTCTGTTTGCCGACAGCATCGACTTCCTGGAAGACGCCGCGGTCAACGCGCTGATCCTGATGGCGCTGGGCTGGAGCCTGCAGGCCCGCGCACGCGTGGGCCTGGCGCTGGCCTTGCTGCTGCTGGTGCCGGGGCTTGCGACGCTGTGGATGGCGTGGGAAAAGTTCCACAGCCTGGTCGCGCCGGCCGCTGGCGCGTTGACCTTGGCGGCTTGCGGCGCCTTGGCCGTCAACCTCTTCTGCGCGCTGCTGTTGGCGCGGGTGCGGCACGGCAGCGGCAGCCTGACAAAGGCCGCCTTCCTGTCGTCGCGCAACGACGCGCTGGCCAATGTGGCGATCATCGGTGCCGGCTGGGCCACGGTGCTCACCGCATCCGGCTGGCCCGACTTGATCGTCGGGCTGGCCATTGCCGCGCTGAATGCCGACGCCGCGCGCGAGGTGTGGGAAGCGGCGCGGCAGGAGCAGCGCGAATCGCGCAGTTGAGCCTGGCCCTCAGCGGCGCGCCGGCTCGGGCGGCGCGTTGGCGGCGCCCACGAGCTGCACCACACGTTCGTTGCGGTCCTTGATCTTCTTTAGCGCCGCCAGGTGCGCTTTCAGGTGCGCGGCGGTCCAGCCCGCCGCGGCGGCATCCTGGTAGTCGGCGTCGGTGATGCCGTCGGCGATCCCGGTGTACTGGGTGCCTTGGACTCGCAACTCGGCAGCCGACTTGTTGACCTTCTTCTGGTCGCCGCCCACCTTCTTGGTGGCCACGAGCTTGACGCGTCTTTCCTCGGCCCGCTCCGCCGCCCGTTCCAGCTTGTTCCGGGCTTTGGTCACCGCCGCCAGCAAAGTGGCTGGAGTCGGGTACGGGAGGCCCGGCGCCCCGCCCACGTAGGTGCCATTCGCGATGTCCACGTCGTGATGGGTGTTCGCATCCACCGACCAGTGCGAATGCTGGCCAATGCACACCGTGCCGTCCCCGTTGTGTGCGAAAACGATGGACAGGTGCGGATAGTCGGACTTGGTGCACCGCATGGTGGCCATCTTGCCCTCGAAGAGGTTCATCGCCTCACGCGGGTAGCGGCCCGCCCCCGCCCCCGCCCCCGGCGCATCGGGCTCCTTCGCGCCACCCTTGGGCTTCTTCTCGTCCTCATCCGGCTTCACGGGCGGCGGCGACCGCAGCGCCGCCCTGCGTTGTGCTGCGCCGCCGGTGAAGGCGTCGATGCGATCGCGCTGCGCCGTCATCCGGGCGCCGCTGTGGATGCCGTCGATGAGCTGGCGCTGGGCCGCAGCCTCCGGGCGCTGATTCGCCAGCGTACCCGTCGTGGGGGACTGCGCTGCAGCCCCCACGCCGCGGTGCGCGGGTGCGGGCTCGGTGGGCTGACGGGAGGCTCGCTGCATGGTGTCTGATCTGGCGAATGCCATTGGCAGGGCGCGTGTGGCGGCCCTACTCCGCCAAGGCCACCGTCGCCGCGTCGATGCGTCCCATCACTTCAGGCGTCAGCTTGTCCAACAGCGCCAGCGCGCCCAGGTTGGCCGTGACCTGGTCGACCCGCGACGCGCCCGTGATCACGCTGCTGACATGCGGGTTCTTCGCCACCCAGGCCAGCGCCAGTTGCGCCAGCGTGCCGCCCAGGTCCTTGGCAATCGGCTCCAGCTTGGCCACTGCCGTGTTCTTGGCGGGGTCGATGAGGCCGTCGCGCAGGAAGGCCATGCTTTCCAGCGCGCCGCGGCTGCCGTCGGGCACGCCGCTGCGGTACTTGCCGGTGAGCAGGCCGCTGGCCAGCGGGCTCCAGGTCGTCAGGCCGAGGCCGATGTCTTCGTACAGCCGCGTGTATTCCTGTTCGACCCGCAGGCGGTGAAAGAGGTTGTACTCGGGCTGTTCCATCACCGGCTTGTGCAGATGATGGCGTTCGGCGATCTCCCATGCCGCGCGGATGTCGGCGGCGCTCCATTCGCTGGTGCCCCAGTACAGCGCCTTGCCTTGTGTGATGAGGTCGCTCATCGCGCGCACGGTCTCTTCGATGGGCGTGTGCGGGTCGGGGCGGTGGCAGTAGATGAGGTCGATGTGGTCCAGCCCCATGCGCTTCAGGCTGCCGTCCATGGCCTGCATCAGGTACTTGCGGTTCAGCGTGTCCTTGCGGTTGACGGCATCGCCCTTGCGGTCCAGGCCCCAGTAGAACTTGGTGCTGACGACGTAGTTCAGCCGCGGCCACGCCAGCATCTTCAGGGCCTGGCCCATGATCTCTTCGCTGCGCCCACCGGCATAGACCTCGGCGTTGTCGAAGAAGTTGACGCCGCCGTCGTAGGCCGCAGCCATCATCTCCACCGCCTGGCCGGCATCGACCTGGTTGTGGTACGTGACCCAGGAGCCCAGGGACAAGGTGCTGACGCGAAGGCCGGCGCGGCCGAGACGGCGGTATTGCATGGTGTGGTGGGTGGCTCTGTTGCGGAGAGAGCAAAGGCTAACCGATCGATCTCGTGCCCGTTTACCGTGGCCCGAAAACACTTGCGAATCGGACCAGGGTGGCCCCATGACAAAGCCAGCCCTGGCGGGGCGGCTGGTTCGATGATCTGGCTTACGACATCGACTTGAATCGACACTCGACGTTTGTACAAGGCAATCCGAAGCAAGTCATGACTGCAAGCTGGAAGTCCGCCGTTGAGTCGGCCCTGCAGCGATACGGCAGGCGCCATGGAAGCCTGCAAGTTGAGCGTGGTGCGTTCCTCCGCGAAGAGCTGCCCGCGATGATCGCCGAGACCGGCAGTGGCGGGCGCACGCCGGCCCAGACCGTCAGCCGCGTGCCGCAGGAACTTCGCGACGAGGGCAAGTTGTATTTTTCTCAAGCAGGTGTCTACGTCATCACCGGTGCTGCCGTCGACGCCGCCGCTGAGGACTTTCCTGACGACGTGCTGGAACATGCAGCCCAATCCGGCACTCTTCTGATTACCAACGTCGCCACATCCGATGCGATCAGCCAACTGCGCGCGCGGCGCGGCATGGCGGCTGTGCGTCGCTCGACCTTGCTGAACTACCGTGGGTGCTGCGCACTGTGCGACATTGCCGATGCGCGACTGCTCGTGACGAGCCACATCGCTCGGTGGGCCGACCGACCTGAGGCGCGCGGTCTGCTGGCGAACGTGATCTGTTTGTGCCGCCTGCATGACCCGTTGTTTGAGCTGGGCTACTTTGCGCTTTCGGACGAACTTGCCGTGATGTGGCACCCGACAATCAACAGCCGAGCCATTCGCTCCTGGGCTATCAGTTGTGCGGGATCGTTTCGCCCACCGCTTCAGCAGGCGCCTTCCGCCGGATTCCTGCAAGAGCATCGAACGCGAGTGGGTCTGTGATGGACAGGCGTTCAGCCTCATAGCGATTGGCCGGGTGTCGCCTGGCCGTGCACCTTGATGTTGGTCAACGCGGTGGCACGGTCGTGCCCCCGCTGTCTGGCCCTCCCGTCGACTGTCACCGTGCGGCCAACGCCACTTCGCAGCCCGCAGTAAACGCCTCTTCAAACACCGAACACCCGGCCAGATCGGCATGCGCAAAACGCACCCGGCCGCGCTGCTGGCGCAGGGCCACCAGCGCCGGATTGCGCTGCACGCCCGGGCGCGGAATGGCCATGGCGTGGCCCCAGCGCATCAGGTCCACCTGCCTGGCGCGGCGGTGGATGTCGGGGTGGGTCTGCGCCAGGTCCTGCAACACGCGGTCGCGCCAGGGCGCGGGGTCATCGACCAGCAGCGTCGCGCGCTGCGCCACCGGCAGCACGTGGTAAGCCGTCAGCACGGTGGCGCCGGCGTAGGGGCGCAGGCTTTGGTGCATGGCATCGACGTAGCCGAGTGCGGTGTCGAGATGGGTGCCGGGTGGAGGCACATAGCGCACGTTGTCCCAGCTCGCCGGCGCGCCGGGCCTGTCCAGCAGCGGGCCGTCGATGTGCACATTGGCCACCAGCCACGGTGCCTGCTGCAGCAGCGCGGCGGCCTGGCGCAGGGCATCGGGGGGTGACTCCAGAACCCGCGCAGCAACAAAGAGCGGCAGCGCCAGCACCACCTGCTGCGCCGTCCACGCTTCAATCCGGGATGCAGTTTCGTCCCAGGCCAACACCTGCACGCCGTGGCGGGATTCGGCCACGCGCAGCACCGTGCGGCCGCCGTGGATGCGGCCTTGCAGCGGCGCGGCCAGGCGCTGCACCAGCCAGGCATTGCCCTCGGGCCAGGTGAAGACGGCTTCGCGTTCTGCAGCGCCGTCGCCAGGCGCGTGAAAGCCGTGGCGGCTGGCGAAGTAGTGCAGGCCGGCCCAGGCCGACACGGTGTCGGCACCGGCGCCGTAGTCGTCGCGGCAGCAGTAGTCCAGGTACCAGCGCAGGCGTTCATCGTTCAGACCCTGGGCGGACAACCAGGTGGCAAAAGTCTGGCTGTCGCGCGTGGCCATCGCGGCCGTCCACGGTGCGCGGTGCGCGGGCAGCGTGAAGGCTTGCCCGTCGGCGCCCTGGGCCTGCTGCACCGCCTGCGCAAACCGCTGGTACTGCGCGGCGGTGGCCGAACCCGGGTCGGCGGGTGGCAGCAGGCCTTCGGACCAGGCGCCGTCGATGAACAGGCGCTCTTGCGGGCTGTGGCACAGGTGGCGCTCTTCGGCCACCGTGCGGCCCAGTTCGGTTTTCAGCAGGCCGATCTCATGCAGCCATTGCGCCACTTCCCGCGACGCGGCGGTCGGCAGCGGCAGGTAGTGCGCACCGAGCGGACAGGCCATGCCGGCGACGCGGTGGCTGCGGCTGTTGCCGCCGGGCGTGTCTTCCAGTTCCAGCAGAGCGACATCGTCGATGCCCTGCCGTGTGAAGGCGCGTGCGGCTGCGAGGCCCGCAATGCCGGCACCGACCACCAGCACCGCTGCCTTGCGCTGCACGGCGGCGGCCGGCACCGCGCCGCTGCTGCGCAGCCGGTGCCCACGTTCGTGCCGCGCACCCACCCACGCTGCGGCTGGCGGGGCCACTTCATGAGGGCTGCAGCCGGCGGCCGCCATGGCACCAGCGACGAGAACTCCGCGCCGCGTCAACGGCAATTTCACCGTGCCACCTTGCCCCACTCTTCCTCGAAAGTGCTGACCAGCACCTGGTTGGACAAGCGGTTGGGCTCGGCCGCCACGCGCGCCATGTCGGGCGGAAACTGCAGCAGCGCCGGCAGGCCTTCCAGCGTCAGGAAACGCAGCCCCGGCGGCAGCGCCATCGGCATGCGCCAGGGCCGGCGGCCGGCGATGATGAAGCCCCATTCACCGAAGCTGGGCACGTGCACGTGGTAAGGCGTGACCGCCAGGCCCACCGCTTCCAGCGTGCTGGCCACGGTCCAGAAACTCTTGCGCGCGACCAGCGGCGACGTGGTCTGCACCACCAGGTAGCCAGCGGCGGACAGCGCCTGGTCCGCACGTTGATAGAAGCTCGTGGTGTAGAGCTTGCCCAGACTGAAGTTGGTGGGGTCGGGGAAGTCGATGACGATGACGTCGAAAGTACCCGGCGCCGTTTCCAGCCAGGCGTAGGCGTCGGCGTTGACCACGCGCAGCTTAGGGCTTGCCAGTGCGCCGGCATTCAGCGCCACCAGCTTCGGGTGCTGGGCAAAGAGGCGCGTCATGTGCGGGTCCAGCTCCACCAGCGTCACGGCTTCGACACCCGGATGTTTGAGGACTTCGCGCACCGCCAGGCCGTCGCCGCCGCCCAGCACCAGCACACGTTTCGGGGCGCCATGGGCGGCCAATGCGGGGTGCACCAGACTTTCGTGGTACCGGTATTCGTCGCGCGAATGGAACTGCAGGTTGCCATTGAGGAAGAGGCGCACACCGGCCGCGCCGGCCGTGACGACGACGCGCTGGTAGTCGCTGCTTTCGCGCACGATGATGTCTTCGCCGTAGAAGCGGTCTTCGGCCCAGGTGGTCAGGCGGTCGGCGCCGAACATCGCCGCCAGCAGCAGCGCCAGCACGGCAACGCAAGCCACGGCATGCGCGCGCAGATGCCGCAGTTCGGCGCGGAATATCCACAGCGCCCACAGCGCCACCGACGCGTTCAGCAAACCGAAGAACACGCCCGTGCGCACCAGCCCCAGGTGCGGCACAAAGAGCAGCGGGAAGGCCACCGCGACGACCAGTGCGCCCAGGTAGTCGAAGGTCAACACCTGCGACACCAGTTCACGCAAGGCCCAGCGGTCGCTGAAGTGGCGCTTGAGGATGCGCATGACGAGCGGAATCTCCAGCCCCACCAGCGTGCCGACCAGTCCGACCAGGCCATACAGCAGCAGCCGAAAGGCCGCGCTCGCGCCGGACCCTGCCGGCAGACTGCTGTGAGCGACGAACAGCAGCGCCGGCATCAGCCCGCCGACCAGGCCCACGAGCAGTTCGATGCGCAGAAACTGCGCCACCAGTTGGCGTTCCACAAAGCGGCTGAGCCAGCTGCCGATGCCCATCGCAAACAGGTAGCAGCCGATGACGGTGGAAAACTGCAGCACCGAGTCGCCCAGCAGATAACTGGCCAGTGCACCGGCGGCCAGCTCATACACCAGGCCGCAGGCGGCGACGACGAAGACCGAGGCCAGCAGGGTCAGCTCGGCGGGCGAGACCGGCGCGGGTGGGCTTTCTTCAGCGGGTTCGGCGGCGGGGTCGGCAGGAAGTGCAGTCGGCATTGGCCAAGGGTAACGCAGGCCTTGATTGCGGCCGGCCTAACCGCGACACTGTGGCGCCTGCGTCCACCCCTTCATGGACGACGGCCGCCGGGGGGCGGAGGAGAATTCTCCAGATGAACGACGCACAGGCCTTTGACCTGGCCACACTGAAACGTCGCGCAATCCTGTTTGCAGACCTCGTGGAATCGGTGCGTCTGTACGAACGCTTCGAGGCCCGCACCATCGACCTCTGGCGCCGCTTTGCCGCCTTGGCGCGCGACCGCGTGGCGCCGTCGCACGGTGGCCGGCTGGTGCGCACCGTGGGCGACGGCCTGCTGCTCGAATTTGAAACCGCCGCCGGCGCGACTGCTGCCGCGTTCGCACTGCACGAAGCGCTGGCAGGCTTCAACGGCCCCGACGCCGGCGAAGCCGCGATGTGGCTGCGCGCCGGCATCCACGTCGCCGACGTGGTGGGTGAAGAGCATGAGCTCTGGGGCAGCGGCGTCAACCTGGCGGCGCGGCTGGCGTCGATGGCGCAGCCGGGGCAGACGGCGGCGTCGATCTCCGTGCGCTCGCGTCTGGACGATGGCGTGCAGGCGCAGATCGAAGACCTCGGCCTGCGCTACATGAAGAACCTGAGCGAGCCGGTGCGTGTCTTCCTGCTGCATGCGCCCGGCCAACGCGTGGGGCCGCGCGCGCCCAGCAGCGCCGACCTGCGGCCCGCCGTTGCCGTGGTGCCGTTCGTGGCGCTGCCGGCTGACCCGCAACATGACGCGCTGGGCCACGCGATGGCCGACGACATCATCGCCAGCTTGTCGCGGCACCCGGGGTTGCGGGTGCTGTCGCGCGCCAGCACGGCCGCGGTGCGTGGCAGCACGCTGGAACTGGGGCGTCTGCGCGAACTGCTGGGTGCTTCGTTCATGCTGACGGGCCACTTCTACGTGCGCGGCAATCACGTGCGTCTGGCTGCCGAACTGTGCGAATTGCAAGACGGTCAGGTGCTGTGGACCGGCGGTGTGCACGGCACCGTGGACGCGATCTTTGAAGGCCAGGACGATCTGGTGCCGCACCTGGTGGCGCAGGTGTCGCAGCAGGTGCTGGCGCATGAACTGTCACGGGTGCGCAGCCTGCCGATGGATTCACTCGCGTCCTACTCTCTGCTGCTCGGGGCCAACGGCCTCCTCAACAGCCTGGCCGCGAATGACTTTGATGCTGCACGCGGTGTGCTCGAATATCTGTCCGACCGCCACCCGCGCCAGGCAGCGCCCAACGCCATGCTGTCGGCCTGGCACATCTTCAAGGTGCTGCAGGGCTGGACCGACGACCCGGCCGCAGAAGCCGCGTGCGCCCGCATCCAGGCCCAGCAGGCGATGGACAAGAACCCCACGCTGCCAGCTGCGCTGGTGGCCGACGGCGTTTCAAAGGTCTTCACGCAACGTGACTTCGAAGGCGCCGCACTGTCCTACCGGGAAGCGTTGAACCAGGACCCTAACTGCGCGCCGGCCTGGGCGCGTCTGTCGGAATGCCAAAGCGAAGCAGGGCAGCATCCGCAGGCACTGGAGTCGGTGACACGTGCGATCGACCTGTCTCCGCTGGACCCGCAGCGCTTCATGTACGAGTGCTATGCGGCGCGCACCTCGTACTTGATGAAAGCGTACGCGCAGGCCGCCATCCTGGCGCGGGCTTCGGTGCGGCGGCACGCGCTGCACGCGCCTTCGCACCGGCTGCTGGTGGCATCACTCTGGGTCGGCGGTGCCCATGGTGCAGCGCGCGAAGCGGCAGGCAACTACCTGCGGCTGCTGCCAGCTGCACGCGCCAGCGACGGTCTCAGTGCGGGCAGTGTGAAGCCCGTCCTGACACCGTTCATCCAAGCTCTGCACGAAGCCGGCCTGCCACTCTGAGCGGCATCCACCTCCGAAACACCACGCTGGAAATACCATGCCCCTGCCCATCTTTTCGCCCATCACCTTTCTCAGCGGATTGAGTGCAAGTTGGTCGCCTATCAACCCCACCGGCAAGAGCGCGGGGTGGTCGCCCATCAACCCGACTGGCAAGAATGCCGGGTGGTCGCCCATCAACCCCACGGGCAAGAATGCGGGTTGGTCGCCCATCAACCCCACGGGCAAGAATGCGGGTTGGTCGCCCATCAACCCCACGGGCAGGAGCGCGGGGTGGTCACCCATCGGCCCAGGGAGCACACAGGGGGTGAGCAACGGGATGACGATTGACCCCCAGGCGCTGACGGGTTGGGAAGGGATTGACCCCAGCTGGGTCTATGCCGACGAAGACAGCCTGATGAGCCAGGCGCTGCGCAAGTCGCGCGCCAAGATATCCAGGCTGTCGGACCCCGTGGCCATGGATGCCGTGTTGCAGCCGCGCGACGCCCGTGATCCGAAAAACGTGCCCCTGTGGCGCTGGGCGCCGGAATTCCGGGTCGCCGCGGTCGTGTGCGAATTGCTCGGCCGTGTGCAAGTGCACGGCAAGACTTTGTGGCTGTTGGAACCGCCGGCCCCCAAGCGCGGGCGGGGCGGTGGCTTTTCGCAGAGCGCTGTGCCGATGTTTGAATTACCGGCATCGCTGGTCCACGTTGACATGCCCGATCAACTCGATGCGGTGTTGCGGGCAGCCGTCGAACGCGAAGACCGGATGCCCGAAATCCTCTCGCAAGCCAACGACTTCTGGCCCTTCTTCGAGTCCGTCACGGGCGTGCAACTGGCGCAGGCACCGGCCTTCGCCGAGTTGCTGCGCGCATCGCATGAATGGGTTTTGAGCCTTCTGATGCTGCTCAAGCACAACGTGGCTGCACACCGACCGGTGCAGCGTTCGACCTTGGTCATGCCCTTGATCGCCACGCCGGGCCATGGTTCGCTGCCCAGTGGCCACGCCACGGTGGCTGCCTTCACAGCAGAGTTGCTGCGCCTGCTGATGTACCGCAACGGCCCCGATGCACGCGCTCATGCGCTGGACCGGTTGGCCCGCCGAATTGCCTTCAACCGCGTCGTGGCGGGTGTTCATTTTCCTGTTGACAGCCAGGCCGGCTACTCGCTGGGGCGGCAACTGGCATGCACGCTTTCTGCGCTGGCCGGCAACGGCGATGACACACCACGGGCGCTAAGGCCCGAAGATGTGATTCGCGGCAGGTTCAGGCTGCAGGAGTTGGCACCCGGTGAATCTGGGTCGGATGAGAAAGCCAAAGCGCCAACTGATCAACAGCTTGAACCGCCGCGGTCAGCCCCGGCCCTGAAAGCGCTGTGGGCGCAGGCCGCGGCGGACCTGGCCCGGCTGAGGGTCTAGCGCCATGACTGCCCGCTGGGACCCCTTGAGCCTGATGGTGGGGCCGCCGCGCCCACCTTTCAGCACCAAAAACTCGCGTCCGCCGCACGGGCTGGACCCCTACTTTCGATGGGCGCAGCACACTCAGTGGAGCGGCTTTGCACGGCTAGCGCGCTGGGACCTGGGTGCGCCGCAGAATTGTGATTTGCAGATCATCGCCAAAGCCGACGACAAAGATGCCCTGGGCAGTGCATTGGATGAGCCGATCCTTGGAAAACGCATTTCGGACCTCTATCGCGAGCCGATCCCGGGCTCCACTTGGAACGCGCTGCACTTCACCGCCCGGCTGACGCTGGAGCATCAAGATTGGCTGCTGAGCAACCCCTTGAACCTTCGCTGGAGGCTGGCCATGCCATTGCGCGACGCGCAAAGTGCGGCCGAGGCGTCGCCCAAGGGCTTGTTTGGCCCGGACCGTGACCAGGCATCCATGCGTGCCGACAACGTGGTGAAAGATGCCATCAGCGCGCTGCGCAAAGAGCAAGCCAAATCAGCCCAAGATAGGCTGCCCGGTGCCGACAGAGCGTCAGGGCTGGACGGCGCAATCGCACTCATCGACTTCGGCTGCCCCTTCCTGAATCAACGCTTTGCCAAAGACAAGCAGACGCGCATCCAGGCTTTGTGGGACCAGGGCTCAGACCCTGGCGGGCCGCGCACAGACGACGCCCTGGACGGCTGGCCCTGGCGCGAACCGGCGCAGTTCGAGTACGGGCGTGAACTGGGACCAAAGGTGTTGCAGGCCATGGTGGGCGCGGCATCCGCCGTCGGCGGGCCTGAAGAGTCGGCCGTGTACCGCGGCATCGACTACCTCATCGACTATGCCGATCCACGTCGCCGTGTCTGGCTGGCCACCCACGGCGGCCACCTGCTCGACGTGGCCGGCGGCAATGTCGATCCGCTGTCGGGGCGTGACGACGACCCAGCCGCATCGGCCAATCTTGTCTTCGTGCAACTGCCCTCGCTGACGGCCGCCGACAGTGCCGGCGGCTCGCTGTCGGCGCACCTGCTCGACGGCGTGCGGTTTGCGCTGTCCACCGTGGCGGATGGCGCGCCGCTGGTGGTGGCCATCAGCTACGGCAATGCGGCCGGGCCGCACGATGGCAGCTCACTGATCGAGTCGGCTCTTGAAGAGCTGCTGAAGTTTCGCGCAAACAACTTTGCCATCGTGCTTGCCGCCGGCAATTCACGCAACGACCGTGGCCATGCACTGAGAACCGTGCGCCGAGACCGCAGCATCCTCTTGCGCTTGATGCTGACGGATGGCGACACCACCGACACTTTTGTCGAGACCTGGTATGAGGGCCCGGAGCCGCTGCAGTTGCGGGTACGCGCACCGGACGGCGTCTGGAGCAGTTGGATTGGCCAAGGCGAAGAGATGCTGATGCGCGCCAGCAGCGCCGACCGCGACGTGGTGGCCATGATCCGCCACGACCGCTGGGTGCCCAACGGCAAAGGCGCACTGGCGCTGCTGGCGCTGGCGCCCACCGCGCAACCTCCGGGTGTGGATTGCCGCCTGGCAGAGGCCGGGCTTTGGGAGGTCGAATTTCGGCTGGCTGACACCAGCCAGGATGCCAGCGTCGAGCTGAACGCGTGGATCGAACGCGACGACCCGGTGCGCGGGACCGTGGGCGGGCGCACACACTTTCTCGACCAGACAGACGAGGACGAACACCACACGATCAGTGGCATCGCAACCGGTGACAGTACGCTGAAGGCGGGTGGCTTCAACCTGGGCAGTGACCGACCTGCGGCCTACTCGTCGCTGCCCCGCAAAGGGCAAGCGGCGCTGACCGTACTCGCGGCCTGCGAAGAAGACCTCGTGCAGCCAAACGTTCTGGCGGCCGCCACTCGCAGCAGCGAGGCCTACCGCATGAACGGCACCAGCGTGGCAGCGCCGGTCCTTGCTCGGCTGCTTTACGGCAAGATGGCGGCGGGCGTTGTATCGCGCGGCGCTTGGCCCCATGTACTGGCGGACTTGGCCGAAGCATCTGACGTTCAGTTCATCAAACCGTTCAGTGTCGATTGAGATCGAGGCTGCGTCGCGGCCGCGACGCTCCCTGTGGCCTGACAGCGCCACAATCCTGGCGCCATGGGCACCCTCTACCTCATCCGCCACGGCCAGGCGAGTTTCGGCGCCGCCGACTACGACCAGCTCAGTGAACTGGGTGCGCGCCAGTGCCGCGCGCTGGGCCAGTACTTCGCCGAGCGCGGCGTG
>Ga0335394_10000484_pt1 | contig 42499 bp, 38 predicted proteins | sample MAT03_FD_205741 | JGI IMG/M metagenome (GOLD analysis project Ga0335394, IMG submission 205741) | Freshwater microbial communities from Lake Fryxell liftoff mats and glacier meltwater in Antarctica - MAT-03 (spades assembly) (version 2) ... | reverse complement strand
TTAGCACGCCAATGACGGATGGGCCGCGCCTATTGGCGAGCAAGAGTCGGAGAGGCTTCGTGCCGCGATCCAAGGTGGCGCCTCTCGGTGACGCAGAGCGTTCGTGGACCGTCTCCATTCCACCGCAGACGCGGAAGGAGCCACGGTGCTGAGCGAGCCGCTATCTCAGCCGTATGGCGAGCGCCAATACCCAGCACTGGATCCAGGCGGTCACGTCTGGACGTTCTCTCAGTCCGAGGCCGATGTGGAGCAGGCAATCACCCCGATTGACGTTTGACCGTCACGGTGCGGCCAGCAGCCCATCGATGAGCGCCTTCTGCCCGGTGGGCGTCGCAGTCAGCACCCGCGAGCGCGTGCCTTGCTTCAGCCACCCCTTTTCGATGCAAGCGTCAAGCACTGCCGATGCGGTCGGTCCTGCGAAGTGGTCACGCCGCTCGGACCAGTCCACGCAGTCGTAGAGGGAACGGCGCACCGGGCCCCTGCCCTTGACACGCTGTGGACTGGAAAGTTCTGGGCCCGGCTCGAGCCCGCTCAAGCCTGCAGCAGAGAGTGCAGCGATGCCTTCTGCGGTCAGGGCATAGCCGCCACCTTCGGGAGCCGGGCAGGCCCATCCCTTCTGCAACAGCGTGTCGTGCAACCGCACACCCAGTTCGCCCGCCAAGTGCCCATAACAGGTGCGCGCATGGCGCAGCCCCTTCATTGCTGGCCGCTGCCAGCGCGACACGTCGTTGGCTGGGCCTTCGGCAACCTGCATCAGGGCTTCGAGCGCGTGCCCAACATTGCCGTCAGCCAAGCCGAAGTAGCGGTGCCTTCCTTGCTCGCGCACACGCGCCAGGCCTTCGTCGACCAGCAACTTCAAATGCGCTGACATCGTCGCGGGCGTGACACCGGCATGGCTGGCCAGTTCGCCCGCTGAGTGCAGTCGACCGTCCAGCATCCTTGCCAGTGTGCGTGCCCGCGTGGCGTCGGCAATCGCCGCTGCCACCCGGGCCAGGCGTGGCTCAAATACCGGCTCGAGCGGAAGCGCAGTCGGCGACATCTCACCATTGCTCAGGTGGCAAAACCGGGCACACCGCAGCAGGCCGTGCGATAGCCGGGTGAAAGGCCGGCGCTTCCTTGCGTTCGTGCAGGCCGTAGTCGCGCGCTACTTCTGCGACGCGCAAGCGGTACTCACTGAATATGCCGTCGCGGCCGCCGCGCTGGCTGCGGCGGTGCTCGGTGTGCTCTCGCCAGGCGCGAACGGATTCCTCGTCGCGCCAAAACGAGAGCGACAGCAGCTTTTCCGGGTTCGCCAGACTGCGAAATCGTTCAACCGAAATGAAACCATCCACTTGTTCGAGCATCGGTTTGAGTCGCGCTGCGTGGTCGAGGTACTGCTCGTAGCCCTGTGCAGTCGGCTCGACTTCAAAGATGACGGCGATCACAGGGCCACCGGCAGAGCGTCGCGCAGGAACGCTTGTGGAACCACTTCCGTGAAACGCCGCTCTTCGCGCAGGATAAACCTGTCGCGCTGGGCAAAGGCAAAGTTGGCAACGGCCTGCGGATCGAGTTTCAAGCGTTTGCGGTAGGCCTCGTAGTCGGCCAAGCTGCCGAATGAGATCAAGCCCCAGGCCTCGACGTTGCTGCCCTCGTGTGGCAGAAAGTAGCCCAAGAGATGACCTCCCAAGCGCGGAATGATCTCGGCCCAGGCGATGGCATAGCTGCGAAAGGCCTCGCGCTGAAAAGGATCGATCTCGTAGCGAATGAAGCAGGTGATGGTCATGGCCTGGCTCCGCTCAGCGTGATTTGGCTGTCCATTGGCGATGTGGCGTCGCTGGTCGAGAGGACAGCAGCGGCGAACGCAAGTGTTGGGGAAGTTTTCATGTGTTTGGCGGCGAGCACCGCTTGGGTTGATCGAGGGATCAACTTTGCCTGCTGATCCTCAGCAGATGCTTCGGCGCAGAACGAACATTCGCTGCGGTTGCGCTGGCCGGCCCGATTAAGTACGCAAGAACGCAGCGCCAGCGCGTCGTGAAAGTGCGCCAGCGTGGAAAGTGGTCGCCGCCGAGAGCGAAGAGTCGCGCCGCTGATCGCTATGCATGTGCCAAAGCGCGAGGGCATGTGAATCGCCAAGGCTCGCCAAGCGCAGCCCTCAACCAGCCCGGCGCTCGTGCCAGGGCGAAGAAAAACGGGCTGCGGCATTTCTGCTGCAACCCGTTGATTTTATTGGCGGAGTGGACGGGACTCGAACCCGCGACCCCCGGCGTGACAGGCCGGTATTCTAACCAACTGAACTACCACTCCATGTAGCTTCCGCCGCGTTGTTCACGCTGCGCAAGTGCCACAAAACTTGGCGTCCCCTAGGGGATTCGAACCCCTGTAATCACCGTGAAAGGGTGGTGTCCTAGGCCTCTAGACGAAGGGGACTTGTCCTTCAGTATTCATCTGCCCTTGAACAGCGCCTGCGTTGAAGCTTGGTGGAGGTAAGCGGGATCGAACCGCTGACCTCTTGCATGCCATGCAAGCGCTCTCCCAGCTGAGCTATACCCCCCGTGGTTTGTTTAGAACCAGCGCTGTTCAAGCGAGCCTATGAGTATAAACGAAAGCTCAGATGTGCTGCAACCGCGCCAGCACGTCTTCGCGCGCAAACAGCGCCAGCACGGCGTCGAGCGACGGCGTCTGTGAGCAGCCGCAGACCAGCACACGCACCGCCGGTGCCAACTGCTGCATCTTGATCTGGTGCGCCACCAGGGTCTCCTTCAGGGCGCTGGAGATCATGGCCTTGTCCCATTCCACCTGGCTCAAGCGTTCACGCAACGTGCGCAGAGCAGGCTTAACGGCCTCGGTGACGTGCAGGGCCAGGTCTTCGGCGCCTGGCTGCGCGGGAACAAGGAGCATCTGCGTCCAATCCGTCAACTCCACCACCGTGCTGCAACGGTCCTTGAAGAGCGCGCTGGCGCGGGACAGCAAAGGCAAGTTCGATGTCGTCAGGCCGCGGGTTTGCAGCTGTTGCTGCACCAGCAGCGCCAGCCTGTCGTCGCCAGCCTGTTTGATCCAATGGGCGTTGACCCACGCCAGCTTGGCGGGGTCCCATTGCGCGGGGCTTTTGGCGAGGTGGCTGCCGTCAAACCACTGCACCATCTGTTCGGCCGTGAAAAGCTCTTCATCGCCGTGGCTCCAGCCGAGGCGCGCCAGGTAGTTGAGCATCGCCTCGGGCAGAAAACCCGCATCGCGGTAGGCCGTGACGCTGACCGCGCCGCGACGCTTGCTGAGCTTCAGGCCGTCGTCCCCCAGGATGATGGGGCAGTGGCCAAAGAGGGGCAGCGGTGCTCTCAGCGCGCGAAAGATGTTGATCTGCCAGGGCGTGTTGTTGATGTGTTCGTCACCGCGGAAGACATGGGTGATGGCCATGTCCCAGTCGTCCACCACGACGGCGAAGTTGTAGGTTGGCACCCCGTCGGGGCGAAGAATTATGAGGTCGTCGATCTCTTCGTTGCGGATGCTGATGGTGCCCTTGACCAGGTCGTCCCAGCTCACCACGCTGTCCGGCGGGTTGGCGAAGCGCACCACGGGCTTCACGTCAGCCGGTGGCGCTGGCAGCACCTTGCCAGGCGCGGGCCGCCAGCGGCCGTCGTAGTGCGTCTTCTCGCCGCGTGCACGCTGGGCTTCACGCATCGCGTCCAGCTCTTCGGGTGTGCAGTAACAGCGGTAGGCCGTGCCAGCCGCGATCATCTCTTCAGCCACGGCGTGGTAACGCGCCAGGCGCTGCATCTGGAAGATCGGCCCTTCATCGTGCTGCAGGCCCAGCCATTGCATCGACGCCAGGATCTGATCGACCGAATCCTGTGTCGAGCGCGCCACGTCGGTGTCTTCGATGCGCAGCACAAATTCGCCACCAAAGTGGCGTGCGTAGGCCCAGGAATACAGCGCCGTGCGCGCCGTGCCCAGGTGCAAAAAGCCGGTGGGCGACGGGGCGATGCGGGTGCGGACTCTTCGGCTCACGTTTGACTCAAATTTTGACTCATGTCAGTGTCTGCAGGCCACGCTGCAGATCGGCCTTGAGGTCTTCCACATCCTCGAGCCCCACCGAAAGGCGCAGCATGCCCTGGGTGATGCCGGCGGCCAGGCGCTGCGCTTCGCTCAGGCGCCCGTGGGACGTGGTGGACGGATGCGTGATGGTGGTCTTGGTGTCGCCGAGGTTCGACGTGACCGAGCAGATCCTTGTCGCGTCCGACACGGCCCAAGCGCCCGCGCGTTCACCCTTGACGACGAAGGACAGCACCGCACCGCCCAGGCCCGACTGCTGGGCCATCGCCAGTTTGTGTTGTGGATGCGATTCCAGCCCAGGGTAGTACACACGCTCGACGGCCGGTTGCCGCTCCAGCCAGTGCGCCATCTCCAGCGCGCGCGCGCTCTGTGCCTGCATGCGGATCGACAGCGTTTCCATGCCCTTGAGCACCACCCAGGCGTTGAAAGGCGACAGGCTCATGCCCGCGCTGCGCATCACCGGCACGAACTTGCTGTTGATGAGTTCTTCAGGGCCGCACAGCGCACCGGCAATCACCCGGCCCTGCCCGTCCAGGTACTTGGTGCCGCTGTGCATGACGATGTCGGCACCCATCTCCACGGGCCGCTGCAAAGCCGGGCTGCAGAAGCAGTTGTCCACCACCAGCAGCGCATCGGCGCCGTGGGCAATGTCGGCCAGCGCGCGGATGTCGCAGACCTCGGTCAGCGGGTTGGTGGGTGATTCGGCAAACAGCAGCTTGGTCGTGGGTTGCAGCGCCGCTTGCCACGCCGACACATCGGTCTGCGAGACGAAGGTGGTCTGCACGCCGAACTTGGCGAAGTCCTGGAACAGCTTGATGGTGGAGCCGAATACGCTCTGCGAACAGACCACGTGGTCGCCCGCCTTGAGCAGCCCCAGGATGACCATCGTGATGGCCGCCATGCCGCTGGCGGTGCCGATGCAGCCGGTGGTGCCTTCCAGCGCCGCCAGGCGGCGCTCCATCATCGTCACCGTGGGGTTGCTGAAGCGGCTGTAAACGAAGGCGTCTTCTTCGTTGGCAAAGCGCCGCGCGGCGGTGGCCGCGTCGGGGTGCACGAAGCTGCTGGTGATGAAGAGCGCTTCGGAGTTTTCACCCCAGGGCGTGGCGGGCAGGCCCTCGCGCACGGCCAGCGTGTCCAAGCGGGTGCCTTCGGGGAAATTCACTTTCGGAATCACGTGCGTTCCTCGTCCCCTTGCAGCGCCAACCGCGACCGGTTGGCCCCTTCTTCGTCTTCAAACTGCAGCCTGCGTTGCGCCTGTCGGGCCATGAAGTCCTGGGCCGTGACGTCGCCGGTGACGTAGTGGCCATCGAAACAACTGGCCTCAAAGCCGCGGATCTTCGGGTTCAGCGCCGCGACCACGCGTTTCATCGCATCCACGTCCTGGTAGATCAGCTGGTCGGCGCCGATGAAGGCGCGGATCTCTTCGATGCTGCGACCATGCGCAACGAGCTCTTCCTTGGTTGGCATGTCGATGCCATAGACGTTGGGGAAGCGCACCGGCGGCGCCGCGCTGGCCAGGTAAACCTTGCGCGCACCGGCCTCGCGCGCCATCTGCACGATCTCCTTGCTGGTGGTGCCGCGCACGATGCTGTCGTCCACCAGCAGCACGTTGCGGCCCTTGAATTCCATGCCGATGGCATTGAGTTTCTGGCGCACGCTTTTCTTGCGCACGCCCTGCCCCGGCATGATGAAGGTGCGGCCGACGTAGCGGTTCTTGACGAAGCCTTCGCGGTACGGCTTGCCCAGGCGGTGCGCCAGTTGCATGGCACTGGGCCGGCTCGATTCGGGAATCGGGATGACGACGTCGATTTCCGACGGCGGCAGCGTCGAGATCACGCGCTGAGCCAGCGTCTCGCCCAGGTTCAGCCGCGCGTGATAGACCGACACCCCGTCCATCACCGAGTCCGGCCGCGCCAGATAGACGTACTCGAACATGCACGGGTTGAGCGTGGGTGCTTCCGCGCATTGGCGCGTGTGCACGTGGCCTTGCAGGTCGATGTAGATGGCCTCGCCGGGCGCCACGTCGCGCGCCAGCCTGTGGCCCGTGCCTTCCAGCGCCACCGACTCGCTGGCGATCATGAATTCGCGCCCTCCGGCGCTAGACGCGCCTTCGCCAAAACACAGCGGCCGAATGCCATAGGGGTCGCGAAAGGCCAACAGGCCGTGGCCTGCAATCAGCGCAATGACCGCGTAAGAGCCCTTGATGCGCAGGTGCACCGCGCCGACCGCCTTGAAGACGTGTTCGGGCGTCAGCGGCAGGTCACGCGCCACCATTTCCAGTTCGTGCGCCAGCACGTTGATCAGCACCTCGGTGTCGCTTTCGGTGTTGATGTGACGGCGGTCGATGTCGAAGAGCTCTTCCTTCAGCGCCTGCGCATTCGTCAGGTTGCCGTTGTGCACCAGCACGATGCCGTAGGGCGCGTTGACGTAAAAGGGCTGGGCCTCTTCTTCGCTGTAGGCGTTGCCGGCCGTCGGGTATCGCACCTGTCCCAGGCCCACCTGGCCGGGCAGGCTGCGCATGTTGCGGGTGCGAAAGACGTCGCGCACCATGCCGCGGGCTTTGTGCATGAAGCACTTGGTGCCCTGCATGGTGACGATGCCGGCTGCATCCTGGCCGCGGTGCTGCAACAGCAGCAGCGCGTCGTAGATCAACTGGTTGACGGGCGTGGAGGAGATCACGCCGACGATGCCGCACATGGGGGTTCGCTTCCTGGTGGATGCCGCTTTAACGCCGCGACAGACGCGACGCTGAATCCGGCAGAAAGTGCAGTAGGGGCTTGAGCGTGACCAGGGCCACGCCGAGCCAATGGGCGCCATACGACGCGCGCCAGCCCTGTGATTGTGAGGCCGGGGTGAATGCCACCACGGTGGCCACCACCAACAAAAGCACCGCGCCGCGCAACAGGCCGAAGACGGCGCCCAGCAGCCGGTCGGGCAGCGACAGCGGCGTCGCGTGGATCAGCAGGCGGATCAAGCGCGCCAACAGGCTCCAGACGATCAGCGCAGCGACAAAACACAAGGCAAAGGCCAGGCCGAGGTTCAACGCCGAGCCCGCGCCACCCAGCGGCAACTGGGGTGCCAGCACCGGCGCGCCCCATTGGGCCGCAAACCAGGCCGCCACCCAGCCCACCAGCGACAGGCACTCAAAGACAAAACCGCGCACCAGTCCGACACCCACCGACAGCAGCAGCACGGCCAGCAGCGTCCAGTCCAGCCACGACAGCACGGGCATCACAACGCCCACATCACAGCGCCAGGATGTTGGCCTGCATGCCGCTGGCTTTGACCTTGCTGGCCACGGCGTCAGCCTCCTGGCGGCTGGCAAAAGGGCCCACCCGCACGCGGGTGCGCTTGCCGGTGGGCGAGTCCACGTCCTGGGTGTAGGTCTTGTAGCCCAGTTTTTCGACCTTCTGCCGCGCAGCACGCAGGCGTTCGGGGTCGTTGTAGGCACCGACCTGGACGACGAAACGGCCGCTGGCTGGCGCGGCAGTCTCGGGCGCGGCAGACTCGGGCGTGGTGGGCTTGGCGACTTGGGCGGGTTCGGGTTTGGGCGGCTCGAGTTCCGGTTTGGGTTCGGGTCTGGGCTGCGGTTTGGGTTCAGGCTTGGTTGCAGCGACGGGTTGCAGTGGCGCAACAGACGCGGCCGCGCTCGCTGCGGTCGCAACGGCCACTGGCTCATTGCCGGCGTCCGCAGGCACCGCAGGCACGGGCCGCGTGGCCGCGGGCGGGGCCACGCGCGCCGGCGTGCCTTCGGGCGCGAGGATGGGGGTATCGACCGGCAGCGGCCTCGGCTGAGTTTCAAAAAGAATCGGGAAGCCCACCACGCCCACGGCCAGCAGCACCAGGGCGCCGATCAGACGCCGGCGCGCTCGAATGCGCGCGGCCTGCACCGCGCCCACTTCCACACTGGCGCTGGCAGCGCCTCTGGGCGGCTTGCCGCGCGGCTCTTGGGGGGTCTTGCTGCGGAAAAATGGCAGACGCATGCGCGATGTGGCTCGACGGCGGACTAGTGAGGATCAGTGGTGCCCGCTGGCGCCTGATCGGACGGGACAGGGGGCGAAAAATGCGGCGCCAACATGCGCGGCAAACCGTCCTTGAGCACGCCCCCCACGGTGTAGAACGAGCCGAAGACGACAATTCTATCGACGGGGTCTGCGGCAGCCGCCGCAGCACGCAGCGCGTCGGCCGGGCTGTCGTGGCAGTGAATCTGGCGCGGCCCGCCCGGCAGCGCCTGGCTGGCCGCCCGCACCATGACTTCCAGCTGCGCAGCCGACGCCGCACGCGGGTTGGGCAGCGCGGTGCAGTGCCATACGTCCACCAGCGCCGCAATCTTCGCCAGCAGTGCCGGGATGTCCTTGTCTGCCATGGCGCCGAAGACGGCAAGGGTGCGCGGGAAGAAACCCATCGCGTCCAGGTTCAGCGCAAGCGCGGCCACGGCTTGCGCGTTGTGCGCCACGTCCAGCACCAGCGCCGGCTGGCCCGGCACGATCTGGAAGCGGCCCGGCAATTCCACCAGCGCCAGCCCGGTGCGCACCGACTGCGCAGTGATGGGCAGACGGTCTTTCAGCGCGATGAGTGCGGCGATGGCACCCGCCGCGTTGACCAGCTGGTTGGCGCCGCGCAGCGCCGGGTAGGACATGCCGTGGTAACGGCGCCCTCGTCCGCTCCAGGACCACTGCTGCCGGTCGCCGGCATGGTTGAAGTCGCGCCCTACCAGCCACAAGTCGGCGCCGATGGCTTCGCCATGCGCCAGCACGCTCTGCGGCGGCATCGGGTCACTGATGACCGCCGGTTTGCCGGGCCGCATGATCTGCGCCTTCTCCAGCCCGATGCTTTCGCGGTCGGGCCCGAGCCACTGCATGTGGTCGAGGTCGATGCTGGTGATGACGGCGCAGTCGGCGTCGAACGCGTTGACCGAATCGAAGCGCCCGCCCATGCCCACTTCGAGAATGATCAGATCGACTTCGGCCATCGACAGCAACCGCACGATGGCCAGCGTGCTGAACTCAAACTGCGTCAGCGTGATATCGCCTCTCGCGGTTTCCACGGCGGCGAAATGCGGCACCAGCACGTCCGCGGCCACCGGCTCGCCGTTGACGCGGCAGCGCTCGGTGAAGTGCACGAGCTCCGGCTTCTGGTACAGCCCCACGCGGTAGCCGGCGTGGCGCGCGATGCTGTCGATCATGGCGCAGGTGGAACCCTTGCCATTGGTGCCCGCCACCGTGATCAGAGGCGCCGTGAAGTGGATGCCCAGCCGGCGCGCCACTTCCACCGTGCGCTCCAGCGACAGGTCCATCGTCTTCGGGTGCATGGCGGCGCAGTGCGCGAGCCAGTCTTCAAGGGTGTGCGGTGTGGTCATCAAAGCAGAGCCGGGCCCGCTTGGGGCCCGGCGGAAAGAGAGTTCAGGGGTTTGCTCAGGCCACAGCGTCGGCGCTCTGGCGCTGCAGCATCGAAAGCTGACGGGCGATGGTGGCACGCAGTTGACGGCGGTCGCAGATCATGTCCAGCGCGCCAGTGCCCAGCAGGAATTCGCTGCGCTGAAAACCTTCGGGCAACTTTTCGCGCACGGTGTTTTCGATCACGCGCGGGCCGGCAAAACCGATCAGCGCCTTGGGCTCGGCGATGACCACATCCCCCAGGAAGGCGAAGCTCGCCGAGACACCGCCCATCGTCGGGTCGGTCAGCACGCTGATGAAGGCCAGCTTGGCCTTGGCCAGGCGCGTCAGCGCGGCATTCGTCTTGGCCATCTGCAAGAGGCTCAAGAGACCTTCCTGCATGCGCGCCCCGCCCGTGGCCGTGAAGCTGACGAAGGGCACCTTCTGTTCGATGGCGGCCTCGACACCGCGCACAAAACGTTCGCCGACGACGCTGCCCATGCTGCCGCCCATGAAGTCGAATTCGAAGCAGGCCGCCACCAGCGGCACGCTCATCACCGCGCCGCCCACCACCACGAGGGCGTCGGTCTCGCCGGTGGCTTCGAGCGCGGCTTTCAGGCGCGCCGGGTACTTCTTGCTGTCCTTGAACTTGAGTGCATCGACAGGCATCACTTCCTGGCCGATTTCCCAGCGGCCTTCGGGGTCGAGAAAGGCGTCCAGCCGCGCCCGCGCGCCGATGCGGTGGTGGTGGTCGCACTTGGGGCAGACGTTGAGGTTCTGCTCCAGGTCGGTCTTGTAAAGCACCGTCTCGCAGGACGGGCACTTGATCCACAAGCCCTCGGGCACCGCGCGGCGTTCGGCCGGGTCCGTGGGCTGGATCTTGGGCGGCAGCAGTTTCTCAAGCCAACTCATGCATTCACCTCTGGTCAAGCGCTGCCCGAATCTCAGCCATGAATTCGCGGGCGGCAGGGGGAGCATTGTCGCGCGTCTGGGGTTCCAGAATCTGGATCAGCCTGGAGCCGATCACCACCGCATCGGCCACCTGTGCCACGGCACGTGCCGTGACGGCGTCGCGGATGCCGAAGCCCACGCCCACCGGCACGCTGACGTGCTGGCGGATGCGCGGCACCATCGCGGCCACGGCTGCCGTGTCCAGGTGCCCGGCGCCCGTCACGCCTTTCAGCGACACGTAATAAACATAGCCGCTGGCGATGCGGCCGACTTCCTTCATGCGCTGTTCGGTGCTGGTGGGCGCGAGCAGGAAGATCAGGTCGAGGCCCACCGACTTCAACTGCGCCGCGAAGGCTTCGCATTCTTCGGGCGGGTAGTCCACCACCAGCAAGCCATCGACACCGGCCGCCGCCGCGTCGCGGATGAAGCTGCCGGCGCCGTGGCCTTGGTCGTAGCGTTCTACCGGGTTGGCATAGCCCATCAGCACGACCGGCGTGCTGCTGTTCTTGAGGCGGAAGCTGCGCACCATGTCCAGCACCTGCGTCGCGCCGATGCCGCGCGACAGCGCACGTTCGCTGGCCTTCTGGATGACGGGGCCGTCGGCCATCGGGTCGGAAAAGGGCACGCCGAGTTCGATAATGTCGGCGCCGCCATCGGCCAGCGCCTGCATGATGTCGGGGGTGGCGTTGGCGTAGGGGTCACCGGCCGTCACGTAGGGGATCAGCGCCGTGCGGCCGTCGGCCTTCAGCGCAGAGAGTGTGGCCTGGATGCGGCTCATGCTGCACCGCCTTTCACGCTCTGCCCACGGCACGAAGGCCGGCAGAAAAACTCCGCGCCGCTCAAGTCCGCGACGGTGCCGATGTCCTTGTCGCCACGCCCCGACAGGTTGACCAGCAGATGCTGGTCCGGCCGCAGCGTCGCCGCCAGCTTCATCGCGTAGGCGACGGCATGGCTCGATTCCAGCGCCGGGATGATGCCTTCCGTGAGGCACAAGCGGTGGAAGGCACTGAGCGCCTCGCCGTCTTCGATGGCCACGTACTCGGCGCGGCCGATGTCCTTCAGGTAGGCGTGCTCCGGGCCCACGCCGGGGTAGTCCAGGCCCGCGCTGATGGAATGCGTCTCGGTGATCTGGCCGTTGGCGTCCTGCAGCAAGTAGGTGCGGTTGCCGTGCAGCACACCGGGTGAACCCGCCGACAGCGAAGCGGCGTGTTTGCCGCTGGCCAGGCCCTGCCCCGCCGCTTCGACGCCGATCAGGCGCGTGCCTTCATGCGGGATGTAGGGATAGAACATGCCCATCGCGTTGCTGCCGCCACCGACGCAGGCAATCACCGCGTCGGGCTGGCGGCCCACCTGTTCGGGCATCTGCACCAGGCACTCGTCGCCGATCACACGCTGGAAGTCGCGCACCATCATCGGGTAGGGGTGCGGGCCGGCCACGGTGCCGATGATGTAGAAGGTGCTCTCGACGTTGGTCACCCAGTCGCGCAGCGCTTCGTTGAGCGCGTCCTTCAGCGTCCTGCTGCCACTTTCCACCGGCACCACGGTGGCGCCCAGCAGGTGCATGCGGTAGACGTTGGGGCTTTGGCGCTTGATGTCTTCGCTGCCCATGTACACCACGCATTCCATGCCGTAGCGGGCGCAGATGGTGGCCGAGGCCACGCCGTGCTGGCCTGCGCCGGTTTCTGCGATCACACGCTTCTTGCCCATGCGCCGCGCCAAGAGCGCCTGGCCGATGGTGTTGTTGATCTTGTGCGCACCGGTGTGGTTCAGGTCTTCGCGCTTCAGGTGGATCTGTGCGCCCCCGATTTCGCGGCTCAGGCGGGCGGCGTGGTAGATCGGGCTGGGCCGGCCGACGAAGTGCTTGAGCTCGTGGTTGAACTCGGCCACGAACTCGGGGTCGGCGCGGTACTGGGCGTAGGCCGCTTCCAGTTCATGCAGCGCGTGGATCAGCGTTTCGGCGACAAAGGTGCCGCCGTACGGCCCGAAGTGCCCGCGGGCATCGGGTTGTTGGTAGTTCAGCATTTAGATCTTTCAGATTCGGGGTTCGGCGGCGCGCACATCAGCGTCTCGCACCGCCTGGCAGAACCGGCGCATCAGCTCGGCGCTCTTCACGCCTTTGCTGACTTCCACGCCGGAGCTCACATCAACGGCCCAGGGCCGGACGCGAAGCACCCCATCGCTCACGTTGGCAGGATTCAACCCACCAGACAAAACGACCGGAAGGGGCACGCTTGGAGGAATCTGTGACCAATCGAAGACCTTTCCACTGCCACCGTACTGCTCGACATCGGCGTCGAGCAACAGGGCCTGTGCGCCTTGGTAGCGCGAGCAGCAGTCTAACAAATCGACTCCTGGCGCCATGCGCACGGCGCGCATCCAGGGGCGGCCCGCGGCGCGGCACTGCGCTGGCGTTTCGTCGCCATGGAACTGCAGCAGGGCCTGCGGCAGCGCCCGGGTCGCGTCCTGCAGTTCCTGGGTGCTGGCGTTGACGAAAAGCAGCACCGGCGTGACGAAGGGCGGCAAGCCGCCAATCAGCGTTGCCGCGCGCGCCAGGCTGACGTGGCGCGGGCTCTTCGCATACAGCACGAAGCCGAGCGCGTCGGCGCCGGCGGCCACCGCTGCGGCCACATCCGCCTCGCGCGTCAGGCCGCAGATCTTGATGCGGGTGCGCGGCGCAACGCCCGAGCCTACGTCCATTCACCTTGCCCCTATGCCATCAACCAGTCATGGGCCGCCACGTGCCCGGGGATGCCCTGGTCTGCATCGTAGTACGGGCCCAGGAAATACAGGCCGTCGGGCGGAAAGGTGGGCGCGGCGATGGCACGGTTGCGTGCGGCCAGCACTTCGACCATCCAGTCTGGCGTGTGGCGGCCGCTGCCCACCATCAACAGGCAACCCATCAGGTTGCGCACCATGTGGTGCAGGAAGGCATTGGCGTCAAAGTCAAAGCGCCAGTAGGCGCCGCGGCGTTGAATGTCGATGCGGCGAATCGTCTTCACGGGTGTGGGCGATTGGCAGATCGAAGAGCGGAAGGAACTGAAGTCGTGTTCACCCAGCAAGTGCGCCGCAGCCTGCTGCATGGCCGCGCCGTCCAAAGCCCTGAAGGACCAGCCCACGAGGCCCTGCTCCAGCGAAGGCCGGACGGGAGACTCCAGCACCAGGAAACGGTAGCGCCGGCCGCGTGCGCTGTTGCGCGCGTGGAAGCCGGCTGGGGCCGGCACGCACCACTGCACCGCCACATCATTCGGCAGGTAGCGGTTGGTGCCGCGCACCCACGAAGACGCGTCGCGCTCGATGTCGGTGTCAAGGTGCACCACCTGGTTCAGCGCGTGCACACCGGCGTCGGTGCGGCCGGCGCAAACGGTGATGAGCGGTGTTGCGGCGAAGGCGCTCAGCGCCTGTTGCAGCACGTCCTGCACCGTGCGCCCGCCGGGTTGCGACTGCCAGCCTTGATAGCCTTGCCCGCGGTAGGCCACGCCGAGCGCCAGGCGACGCCCCGAGGGCGCCGCCGGCACGGGTTCACCCAAGCTTGTCCAGCATGCCTTGCGCCTTGGCCTGCAAGGCACCATCGCCCTTGGCCACGACCTCTTCCAACAAGTCGCGTGCGCCTTCCATGTCTCCAATCTGGCGGAACTCTTCGGCCAGTTCGAGTTTGCGCGCCAGCGGGCTGTCGCCCAGCGTCGCTTCAGGCTGGGCAGCCGGGCCCTGCACGATGCCGAAGTCACCAAAGTCGAGCATGGTGGTATTGCTGCTTTCGGGCAGTGCAGCCGGGTCGGGGCCGGACAAAGATTCGAGGTCGAAGTCCAGGCCTTCATCCACCGGCGGTGTCTTTGGCTTTGGCAAGGCGATGGTGGTGGCTACCGAGGCCACGTCGGCACTGCTGGGGCGCTTCACGGGCACGGTCTTGGGGTCATCGCCCGGCGCGTCGAAAGTCAGGGTGTCATCGCCGTTGTAGGCAGAAGCCGTGCTGAAGGGCTGTGTCATCTCGGTCGGCAAGGTCGGGCCATCAGCGCCCGCCAGGTCAAGGTCGAGGTCGATGCCGTCCAGCGTCGCGTCAGCCGCAGGCTGGAACATCGGCGCTGGGGCGGGCGCTGTATAGGGCACCGTGGAAGCACCCAGAGGCTCCACCACCTGGCCACCGGCGCCGCGGACTTCTTCGGGTTCGCCGCCGGGCTGGTAAAGCTCGTTGTCGGGGTCGATGGTCAGGCCCAAGGCCTGCGCCTTGGCCCAGTCTTCACCCTCGCCACGCGTCAGGTTGAACATCTGTGAAGCCAGCAGCTCGAAGCCCTTGGCGTCGCGGCGCTTGGCATATACCTCCAGCAGCTTGGACCGGATGGCCATGCGCTCGGGGCTGGAGCGCATCGCTTCCTTGAGGATCTCTTCCGCCTGCAGGTCACGGCCATACGCCAGATAGACGTCGGCTTCGGCCACCGGATCGACATCGCCGATGGCGTCCAGTTGCGACAGCGAATAGCTCATCGACGACGACGCACCAGCGGTGCTGGCAGCCGCTTCACGGGTGTCGATGCGCTGGCCGCCACTGGCGCCAAAGAAGGAATCGGGCTGCAGGCGGCTTTCCAGGAACGAAGTTTCGCCCGCCGGCTTGCGCAGGCGGCTGCGCAGCCGGTAAAGGCCCAGTCCGCCCAAGAGCGCCACCAGGACACCCGCGGCAGGCAACAGCAAGGAGTTGTCGCTGAGCGAATCCAGCAGGCCGGGGCCTTCAGGTGCCGGAGCAGGTTTGGGTGCAGCAGGCTTGGCAACAACCGGTGCTGCCACGGGCGCAGAAGCAGCAACCGAAGCCGCGGATTGAACCGGCGCGGCAGCGGGCGCAGCTGCCGGCGCTGGCGCCGCCGGCGGGTTCGGCACGGCAGCGGTGATAGTGGGCGCCACGGCGGGCGTGGCGGCCGGGGCAGGCGTCACAGCTGCAGGCGTGGGCGCGGCGCTTGGCGCCGCGGCACCAGGCTTTGTCCCAGCGGCGGGTGCAGCCGGTGCAGCCGGTGCAGTGGCTGCAGCGGGAGCAGCAGGTGTTGCCGCCCCTTGCAGCTTCTTCAGATCATCGACATTGCGCGCCAGCTCGGCCAGACGGGTGCCGCTGTCCTTGCGCTCGGCCTCGCGGGAGACGCGGGCTTCAGGCGCCGACGCCTTGGCCGCGCCTTGCGACAAGGTCAGGCGGTCTGGCGTGGCCGCGGCGCCTTGTTTGCGGTCTTCAACCTGCGTCTGCACCTTGCCGGTGGCCTGGCGCGCGGGGGCGTCGGTGGCGGCCGTGGTGACGCCAGAGGCCAGGCGTTGGCGGTAGGCGCCGAAGTCGGCGCTCTGGGCCTGGATGATTTCACGCGCAGCCTGCGGCGTGAACTTGCCGGCCTCTTCAGACGACGGCACCGTCAGCACGCTGCCGGCTTTCAGGCGGTTCATGTTGTCGCCGACAAAGGCCTGCGGGTTGGCGCGGAACAGCGACACCAGCATCTGGTCCAGCGACACACCCTGGCGTTGCGTGCGGCCGGCAATGCGCGACAGCGAATCGCCCGAACGCACGCGGTATTCGTCACCGCTGGACGGTGCCGACGGCGCGGTGCTGGCCGGGGTGTTCACACGCACGGGCGGCGTGGGGCGCGATGCGCGCGGCGCTGCAGGCGCTGCAGACGTTGCCGAAGGTGCGGCTGCGGGGGCGGCCGCCACTGGCGGCGAAACATCGGCTGGCGACGGTGCCGGCGTCATCACCGGCGCGGTGGCAGGCTGTGCGGCCTGCGCCTGGCGCGAGCCCGGCGGGTCAAACAGCATCGTGTATTCGCGCACCAGACGGCCACTGGACCACGTGGCTTCCACGATCACATCGACGAAGGGTTCCAGCACGGCGCGATCACTCGTCACGCGCAGCACGTTGCGGCCATCGGCGCGACGCGCCATTTGCACCTGCGTGGACGGCAACACGGCGTTGTAGTCCACACCGGCAGACCGGTAGGCCTCGGGCGGCGCGATGCGCAGCTTCAGCGACGCCGCTTCTTCGGGCGTCATGCTCGTGATTTCGATCTCTGCACGGAGCGATTCGCCCAGACCCGATTGCACGTTCAGCCGGCCCAGGCCCAGCGCTGCAGCCTGCGTGCCCCACAAGCCGACAATGGCCAGTGCGACCCCTTGGAGCGCGAAGCGCGCGACGTTTGACGAGCGATGTTTCAAAGCATTTCCCCCACGCGGACTGACGAGGCTTGGCGCAACGCCTGAGGCCTTTTCTTCAAGCCGGCCCCGCCTGGGCAAGGCGCCCGAGCCCGGAAAACGGCAGAAATCGCAACAGTATCAAGCATATAGGAGCGCAAGCTCACGCAGAAGCTGATGGTCGAGGGGTGAAATGCTTTGTTTCTGCACAGAGCACGTCTTGTTGCCCGTGGACAACGTGCGTGGGCTGGAAGCCCTCACGCTTCCAGCAGGATGCGCAGCATGCGGCGCAGCGGCTCGGCCGCGCCCCACAGCAGCTGGTCGCCAATCGTGAAAGCGCCCAGGTAGCGGTCACCGATGGCCAGCTTGCGCACGCGCCCCACCGCGATGTCCATCGTGCCCGTCACCGCCACCGGCGTCAGGCCTCGCACCGTGGCTTCGCGGTTGTTGGCCACCAAGCGCACCCAGGCGTTGTCATTGCGGATCATGGCTTCCACATCGGACAGCGGCACGTCTTGCTTGAGCTTGATGGTCAGGCTCTGGCTGTGACAGCGCATGGCACCGACACGGACGCAGATGCTGTCGATGGGTGTGGGCGTGGCTGCATCCACGCCAAAGCCAGCGCCGCGGCCCAGGATCTTGTTGGTCTCGGCGCCGCCCTTCCACTCTTCCAGGCTCGTGCCGTCGCCCCGGTCGCTGTCGATCCAGGGGATCAGGCTGCCGCCCAGTGGCACGCCGAAGTGGACAGTCTCAGCGGCAGACAGGCCGCGTTGCGTGGCGGCGACCTGGCGGTCGATGTCGAGGATGGCGCTGGCCGGGTTGTCCAGCAACGGGCGCACCGCCGCGTTGAGCGTGCCGTACTGCGTGAGCAGCTCACGCATGTGCTGCGCGCCGCCACCGCTGGCGGCCTGGAAGGTGGTGGCCGTCATCCACTCCACCAGATCGGCTTTGAAGAGCGCGCCCACGCCCATCAGCATGCAGCTGACGGTGCAGTTGCCACCGATGTAGTCGCGTACGCCCTTGGCGAGTGCCGTCTTGATAACCCGCAGGTTGACCGGGTCGAGCACGATGACCGCGTCGTCGTTCATGCGCAGCGTCTTGGCGGCGTCGATCCAGTAGCCCTTCCAGCCCGCGGCACGCAGTTGCGGATAGACGGCCTTGGTGTAGTCGCCGCCTTGGGCGGTGATGATGACGTCGCAACTTTTCAGTGCAGCGATGTCGCTGGCGTCATGCAGCGTGGTGTCGTTCTTCGCCAGGCCTGCAATCGCTGCAGGCAATGCGCCGCCGGCGTTGCTGGTGCTGAAGAACACCGGCTCGACGAAGGCAAAGTCGCCTTCGGCCTGCATGCGGTCCATCAAGACCGACCCGACCATGCCGCGCCAGCCCACCAGGCCGACGCGCGGATTCACTGCCAGTGCCATTTCTCTTCGCCTTTTTCCGTTGTCCGGACCCCTGGTTGCACCCGGCTCGTGTCGCCGGGGTCCTGGGAGGGGGCGAGACGATCCGGGGGCTTCAGCCCGTGGTGGTAATCGTTTTGCCGGTGATGCTGGCGACCACCGCGTCGCCCATCGCCTGCGTGCCGACCTTGGTCGTGCCCAGGCTCCAGATGTCGGCCGTGCGGAGGCCGGCCGTGAGCACGGCCTTCACCGCCGTCTCGATGCGTTCGGCGGCGGCGGGTTGTTGAAGTGTGTAGCGCAGCATCATGGCAAGTGAAAGTATTGTAGCCAGCGGATTGGCCAGGCCTTTGCCCGCGATGTCCGGCGCGCTGCCGTGGCTGGGTTCGTACAGGCCCTTGTTGGCCTTGTCCAGGGACGCGCTGGGCAGCATGCCGATGCTGCCGGTGAGCATCGCGGCTTCGTCGCTCAGGATGTCGCCAAACATGTTGCCCGTCACCAGCACATCAAAGCTCTTCGGCGCCTTCACCAGCTGCATGGCGGCGTTGTCAACGTACATGTGCTGCAGTTCCACGTCCGGGTACTGCGCATGCACTTCGGTGACCACGTCCTTCCAGAACTGGAAGGTTTCCAGCACGTTGGCCTTGTCCACGCTGGTAACCCTGCCGCTGCGCTTGCGCGCGGCCTGGAAAGCCACATGCGCGATGCGCTCGATCTCGGGCTTGCTGTAGCGCATCGTGTCGAAGGCTTCTTCCGCGCCGGGAAAGTGGCCGTCAGTGGCGACACGGCGGCCACGGGGCTGACCGAAATAGATGTCGCCGGTGAGCTCGCGGATGATCAGGATGTCCAGCCCCGCGACCAGTTCTGGCTTCAGTGACGAGGCGTGCGTGAGCTGTTCATAACAAAGCGCCGGGCGCAAGTTTGCAAAGAGGCCCAGGTGCTTGCGCAGGCCCAGGATGGCCTGTTCGGGGCGCAGCGGACGGTCCAGCTTGTCGTACTTCCAGTCGCCGACGGCGCCGAAAAGAATGGCGTCTGCGTCCTTGGCCAACTGCAGTGTGCTGTCGGGCAGCGGATGGCCGTGGGCTTCGTAGGCCGCACCGCCGACGAGCGCGGTTTCGGTCTCGAACGGCAGGTCCAGCACGTCCATCACACGCACCGCCTCGGCGACGATTTCCACGCCGATGCCGTCGCCGGGCAGGATCGCGATCTTCATAGGAGTGCTTTCAGGGTTGGCGGTTTGCAAGCCACGGCAGGCGCGCCAGCCGCTCGGTCTCGAAGGCCTTGATCTTGTCCTTGTGCCGAAGCGTCAGGCCGATGTCGTCGAAGCCGTTGACGAGGCAGTACTTGCGAAAAGGCTGCACCTCGAAGGGCAGCTCGCTGCCATCGGCCTTGATCACGACCTGGCGCAGCAGGTCCACGGTGAGCTGGTAGCCGGGGAAGGCGAAGACTTCATCGAAGAGACGCGCCACCTGGGCTTCAGGCAGCTGAATGGGCAGGATGCCGTTCTTGAAGCAGTTGTTGAAGAAAATGTCGGCGTAGCTGGGTGCGATCAGCGCCCGAAAACCGTATTGCTGCAGCGCCCAGGGCGCGTGTTCGCGGCTTGAGCCGCAGCCGAAGTTGCTGCGCGCCAACAGCACGCTGGCGCCCGCATAACGCGGCTGGTTGAGCACGAAGTCGGGGTTCGGCTTGCGGCTGGTCGGGTCTTGACCCGGCTCGCCCGGGTCCAGGTAGCGCCAGGCGTCAAAGAGGTTCTGGCCGAAGCCCGAACGTGCAATCGACTTCAGAAACTGCTTGGGGATGATCGCGTCGGTATCGACGTTGTCGCGGTCCATCGGGGCGGCAAGGCCCTTGTGCACGGTAAAGGCGTCCATGGCTTTTCTCCTCCCTTCAAGACAGGCGGCGCACGTCAACAAAGTGGCCGTTCAAAGCTGCGGCGGCAGCCATCGCCGGGCTCACCAGGTGCGTGCGTCCCCCGGCGCCTTGGCGGCCTTCGAAATTGCGGTTGCTGGTGCTGGCGCAACGTTCACCCGGCTCCAGTCGGTCGGCATTCATCGCCAGGCACATGCTGCAACCGGGCTCGCGCCACTCGAAGCCGGCGGCGGTAAAGATGGTGTGCAGGCCCTCAAGCTCAGCCTGCAACTTCACCTGGCCCGAACCCGGCACCACCAGCGCCAGCTTGACGTTGGCGGCCACGCGCGTGCCGGCGCGCTTGACGACGGCTGCCGCCTCGCGCAAGTCTTCGATGCGGCTGTTGGTGCAACTGCCGATGAAGACCTTGTCGATGCGGATGTCGGTGATGGCCTTGTTCGGCTGCAGGCCCATGTAGGCCAGCGCTCGTTCGATGGCGCCGCGCTTGATGGCGTCCTTTTCCCTGTCGGGGTCGGGCACGCGGCCGTCCACCGGCAACACCATTTCGGGGCTCGTGCCCCAGGTGACTTGCGGCTGGATCTGCGACGCGTCGAGTTCGACCACCGAATCGAAGTGCGCGCCAGGGTCGCTTTGCAGCGTGCGCCAGTACGCCACCGCTTGGTCCCACTCCACGCCCCGGGGCGAAAAGAGGCGGCCCTTGCCGCCGTTGTGGATGTAGGCAATCGTCTTCTCATCGACCGCCACAAGCCCCGCGCGGGCACCGGCTTCGATGGCCATGTTGCACACCGTCATGCGGCCTTCCATGCTCAGCGCGCGGATGGCCGAGCCGCCGAATTCAATGGTGTAGCCAGTGCCGCCCGCGGTCCCTATTTTCCCGATGATGGCCAGCACGATGTCTTTGGCAGTGACGCCACGGCCGGCGACGCCGTCAACCTTGACGAGCAGGTTCTTCGCCTTCTTCGCCAGCAGGGTCTGCGTCGCCATCACATGTTCGACCTCGCTCGTGCCGATGCCATGCGCCAGCGCGCCAAAGGCGCCGTGGGTGCTGGTGTGCGAATCGCCGCAGACCACGGTCATGCCCGGCAACGTGGCGCCGTTTTCCGGCCCGATGACGTGCACGATGCCCTGGCGCTTGTCCAGGAAGGGGAAGTAGGCCGCGGCGCCCGATTCCTTGATGTTCGCGTCCAGCGTCGTCACCTGCAGCCGGCTGATGGGGTCGGTGATGCCGTCGTAGCCGTCTTCCCAGCCGGTGGTGGGGGTGTTGTGGTCCGCGGTGGCGACGATGCTGCTGACACGCCAGACCTTGCGCCCGGCCAGGCGCAGGCCTTCAAAGGCCTGCGGGCTGGTGACTTCGTGCACCAGGTGGCGGTCGATGTAGAGCGTGGCCGTGCCGTCGTCTTCCGTGTGCACGACGTGCTCGTCCCACAACTTGTCGTATAGCGTTCTTGCGGTCATGGCTTGGCGCCTCCAGAAGCAGATTGTGCAGAAACAGGTTCAGCGGCCGGGCACAGCGCGTCCACAAAACGCTGCACCACGGTGGGCAGGATCTCTTGTGTGCGCACGGCCAGCAGGTAGTCGCGCTCGGCCCAGGGCTCGTCCAGGCGCAGCACCTTGATGCGGAAGACCTGCGCAAAACGCTCGGCCGTCGCGGCCGGCATCACCGCCACGCCGAGGCCTGCTTCCACCAGCTGCGCGATGGCGTCAAAGCCGCGCACCTGCAACCGCGCCTTCAGCGTCTTGCCCTGCCCTTCGGCCTCTGCGCGCATCAGCTCGTGCACGGCAGCGCCCTGGTGCAGGCCGACGATGTCGTGCTCCAGCAGCGCTTCGAAGCGCACCTGCTTGCGCCGCGCCAATGCATGGCGCGCGGGCACGATGGCGGCCAGCGCGCCGTGGCGGTAGCGCCAGGTGGTGAGGCGGTTGTCCAGCATCGGCGGCACGCAGATGCCGACGTCGGCGCGGCCTTCGGCCACCGCGGCCTGGATTTCGGCGCTGGTCAGGTCTTCCAGGCTGATGCGGATCTGCGGGTGGGCCTGTGAAAAAGCGGCCAGGTCCGGCGGCAGGCATTCGCTGATGGCACCGGCATTGGCCACGATGCGCAAGTGGCCCTTGATGCCGCGCGAAAACTCCACCACTTCGCTTTCCAGTGCGTGCAGGCTGGCATGCAGGCTGCGGATGTGGCGCACCAGTGCGCGACCGGCTTCGGTGGGCTCGACCCCGCGCGCACGGCGGTCGAAGAGTGGCACACAGAAGCGCGATTCCAGGTCACTCAAGCGCTTGCTGGCCGCCGCCAGCGCCAGGTGTTCGCGCGCAGCGCCGCGCGTGATGCTGCGGGTGTCGGCAATGGCAAGCACGAGGTTCAGGGTGGTGAGATCGAAGCGCATGGGGCTGACAAAGAGAAGGCGTCGCCCTGGCCACCTGACTCTCACACCGGTGAGCGTGGAATCTGGCGGGTCAGCGGCGGGCCGGTAAGCCGGCTGCTGCTCGGGAAACGCCAGCGCAAGCTTAGCCTTCGTGACAACCGAGAGCTTGCATTAAATCTGAACCCAGGCTTCGTGGTTTACGAAGCCTGGGTCCTCACGCAGCGACGGCGCGGGCTTCCAGCTGGGCCTTCAGCCCCGGGTCGAGGCGCAGTGCTTGCGCCAGCGCGTCGAGGTACGCCCGCTCCTGCGCGCTGGTCTCGTCCACCACCAGCACGCTGGCCAGATAGACCTCGGCCGCCAGCTCCGGCGTCGTGGCGCCTGCCGCCGCCGCCAACGCGTCCACTGGGGCTCGCAGTTCAGCTTCGACCCAGGTCCGCACGGCGGGGTCGGCTTCGCTGCGACGCAGCTCGGCTTCGACGAGCTCCCGTTCGCGATCGTCCAGGTGGCCGTCGCACTTGGCGGCGGCGATCAGGGCCTTGAGCATCACCCGGCTGTGTGCCTCTGTCTGCGGTGCCGGCAGGGCCGGCGGCGCCATTGCCACGGGTGCGCCGGTGGACGCGCCCGTGGGTGCACCCGCCGCTGCTGAAGGCGCCGCGGCCTGCTGCTGCGCCTGCCAGTCGTTGTAGGTCTTGTAGGCCAGCATGCCCAGTGCTGCCAGGCTGCCGAGCCTTAAGGCCGAGCCACCCATGCGCCGGCCGCTGCGCGTGCCCATCAGCAGGGCCAGCACACCGCCGGCCGCCGCGCCCGAGGCGTACTTGCCGAGGTCGCCCCGGTCCCTGGCGCCTTGCAGGCTGCCGCGCGCGTCGTTGACTGCGGCCATTCCGGTCTTGAGCAGTTGGTCAATCAGTGATTGGGCACTCATGGGCGGGCTCCGTTGGCTGTTTGGGCAGTAGGGGCCGGACTCTAGCCCCAACCCGCAGCACAGGCCAAGCCCGGCCTCGCCGCGGGTGCTTTTGAAGCGCGAGTTTCCGGGCCTCGACGCACGCGATGGAGGGCGGCAAGAGAGCAAAGCCGAGGTGGCGCACGTTGCGGCACAAATCGCTGCGTCCACGCTGCCGGCCCGCGAGGCGGGTTTGACCGTGCTGAACCGGCTGCGCGTCGGCCGCTGAACCGCTCAGCCCAGCGCCGCAATCACGTCGGCCGGTGCCTGCACCAGTTCGATCAACACGCCTTCACCACCCAGCGGAAATTCATCGTTTCCCTTGGGGTGGATGAAGCAGATGTCGTGTCCGGCAGCGCCCTTGCGGATGCCGCCGGGGGCGAAGCGCACGCCGTGGTCGGCCATCCAGCGCACGGCAGCGGGCAGGTCGTCCACCCACAGGCCGACGTGGTTCAGCGGCGTGCTGTGCACCGCCGGCTTCTTGCCAGGGTCCAGCGGCTGCATCAAATCAACTTCCACGGCATGCGGGCCGTGGCCGATGCTGCAGATGTCTTCATCGACGTTTTCGCGTTCGCTGATGAAGGTGCTCTTCACCGTCAGGCCCAGCATGTCCACCCACAGCGACTTCAGGCGCTGCTTGTCGGCGCCGCCAATCGCGACTTGCTGGATGCCGAGGATGCGAAAGGGTTTGCTGCTCACGCTGCCCCCAAGACGCTGCGCGTCGTCCCCCCGAGGGGGAGCAAGCGCCTTCGGAACGGCCGTGTGGCGCTCACGATTCCGCCCTCGCCCGGCGCCGTTGCTGCCAGGCCAGCAATTCGCCGATCACGCCCTTGCGGAAGGCCAGCACGCAGACGACGAAGATGACACCGATGATCACCGTGACCCAGGAGCCCACGCGGTCGGCCAGGAAGTTCTGCAGGCCGATGATCGTGAGCGCCCCCACCACCGGACCGGCAAAGGTGGCCATGCCGCCCAGCAGCGTCATCAGCACAACTTCGCCCGACATCGACCAGTGCACGTCGGACAACGACGCAAAGCCAAGCACCAGGGTCTTCAGCGAACCCGCCAGGCCGGCCAGCGCGGTGGACAGCACAAAGGCCAGCAGCTTGTAGCGGTCGACGTCGTAGCCCAGCGAGATGGCACGCGGTTCGTTCTCGCGGATCGCCTTCAACACCTGGCCGTATGGCGAATGCACGATGCGCACGATGCCCAGGAACACGGCCACGAAGACCGCCACCACGACGTAATACAGCGCCAGGTCACTGGCCAGCGGCAACACGCCGAAGAGCACGCCACGCGGCACGCCCTGCAAGCCGTCTTCACCGCCGGTGAAGGGTGCTTGCAGGCAGACGAAGTAGATCATCTGCGCCATCGCCAGCGTGACCATGGCGAAGTAGATGCCCTGGCGGCGAATGGCGATCAGCCCCACCACCAGGCCCAGCCCCGCGCCCACCACCAGGCCGGCGAGCAGGCCCAGTTCGGGCGACCAGCCGGCGCTCTTCACCAGCCAGCCGGTGACGTAGGCGGCCGACCCCATGAAGGCGGCGTGGCCGAAGGACAGCAGCCCCGTGAAGCCCAGCAGCAGGTTGAAGGCGCACGCAAAGATGGCGTAACAAAGCGCCGTCATCACAAAGACGGGGTAGATGCCGATGAAGGGCGCCAGAAGCAGCAGCACCAGGCCCGTGCCCCAGCCGATGTAGGCCCAGCGCTCGGCGCTATGGGAGGCTGCCGCGCTCATCTCACTTCTCCTTGCCGAACAGGCCCGCGGGCCGCAGCATCAAGACGATGGCCATGATGACGAAGACGACGATGCTCGACGCCTCGGGGTAGAACACTTTCGTCAGGCCCTCGACCAGGCCCAGCACCACGCCGGTGAGGATCGAACCCAGGATCGACCCCATGCCGCCGATCACCACCACCGCAAAGACGATGATGATCAAGTTGCTGCCCATCAGCGGCGTGATCTGGATCACCGGCGCCGCCAGCACGCCGGCAAAGGCGGCCAGCGCTGCGCCACCGGCGTAGGTCAGCGTCACCATCACTGGCACGTTGATGCCGAAAGCCTGCACCAGCTGCGGGTTCTCCGTGCCGGCGCGCAGCGTCGCGCCCAGACGTGTCTTCTCGATCAGGAACCAGGTGGACAAGCACACGGTGAGCGACGCCACCACCACCCAGGCCCTGTAGTTCGGCAGCACCATGAAGCCGAGGTTGGTGGCGCCTTGCAGCAGATCAGGCACCGGGTACTGCTGGCCCGAGACGCCGAAACGTTCACGGAACAGGCCTTCAAAGATCAGTGCCAGGCCAAAGGTCAGCAAGAGGCCGTAGATAGGGTCGATGCGGTACAGGGGCTTGAGCAGCGTGCGCTCCAGCAGCGCGCCCAGCGCCCCCACCACCAACGGCGCCAACACCAGCGCCGCCCAGTAGTTGAGGCCCAGGTATTCCAGGCTGGCCCAGGCCACGTACGCGCCCACCATGTACAGCGCGCCGTGCGCGAAGTTGACGATCCCCAGCAACCCGAAGATCACCGCCAGGCCCAGGCTGAGCATGGCGTAGAACGAGCCATTCACCAGGCCCAGCATGAGCTGGCCGGCAAAGGCCTGCATCGGGATGCCGAAGATTTCCATCGCGGTTCAGCGGGTTAAGCGGGTCAAGCGGCTGATCGAGCCCCGGCTTCCCATCACTTCCAGAGCGCGCACTTGGACTCGGCCTTGGTCGTCCAGGCGGCTTCGCCCTTGAAGGTCTGGACCACCTTGTAGTAGTCCCACGGTTCGGTGGATTCGCTCGGCGCCTTCACCTGCATCAGGTACATGTCGTGCACCATGCGGCCGTCTTCGCGGATGTAGCCACCCTTGGCGAACATGTCGTTGATCTTGGTCTTGCGCATGTGCGCCAGCACCTTGTCGGCGTCGTCGCTGCCGACGGCCTTGACGGCGCCCAGGTACTGCAGCGCGGCTGAGTAGTCGGCGGCCTGGATCGACGACGGCATGCGCTTTTGCTTTTCAAAGAAGCGGCGGCTCCAGGCGCGGGCGTCGGCGTCGCGGTTCCAGTACCAGCTGTCCGTCAGGTACATGCCTTGCGTGGCCTTCAGGCCCAGCGAGTGGATGTCGTTGATGAACATCAGGAGGCCCGCCAGCTTCATCGTCTTGGTGATGCCGAACTCGTTGGCCGCCTTGATGGCGTTGATGGTGTCGCCACCCGCATTCGCCAGGCCCAGGATCTGCGCCTTGCTGGACTGCGCCTGCAACAAAAAGGAAGAAAAGTCGCTGGCGCTCAGCGGGTGCTTGACCGACCCGACGATCGTGCCGCCCGCGGCCTTGACGATGGTGGAAGTGTCGTTCTGCAGCTGCGCGCCAAAGGCGTAGTCGGCCGTCAGGAAGTACCAGCTCTTGCCGCCGGCATTGACCACCGCGTTGCCGGTGCCCTTGGCCAGCGCCACGGTGTCGTAAGCGTAGTGCACGGTGTAGGGCGAACACTGCTCGTTGGTCAGCGCCGAGGTGGCCGCGCCGACGGAGATGAAAGGCTTCTTCTTTTCCAGCGCGATCTTGGACATGGCCAGGTTGGTGCCGGAACTGGTGCCGCCGATCAGCATGTCCAGGCCCTGGGTGTCGAACCATTCACGCGCCTTGGCGGCGGCGATGTCGGGCTTGTTCTGGTGGTCGGCGACGACCAGTTCGATCTTCTTGCCGGCGATGGCACCGCCCATGTCGGCGATCGCCATGCGGATGGCGTCGGCGCCAGCCGGGCCGTCGATGTCGGCGTAGAGGCTGGCCATGTCGGTGATGAGGCCGATGCGGATCACGTCACCCGAGATCTGGGCCTGGGCAGGGACGGCGGCGCCAAGCATGGCGGCGCAGGCCAGGGTGCAGGCGGCGGCGGTTTTCTTGAGTTTCATGGTGGGTGTCTCCATTGAGTCGGTGGAAGAAAAAGGGGGCGGGGCGGTCGGGATCAGGGGCGTGCCTTACACGCCCAGGTACTCGTGCAGCCGTTCGGTGTTGGCAGGCAGCTGCGCCTGTGTGAATTCCTGCAGGATGCGGCCGTGCTCCATGACGAAGAAGCGGTCGGCCAGCGGTGCAGCAAAGCGGAAATTCTGCTCCACCATCACCACCGTGTAGCCCTGCTTGCGCAGCGCCAGCACCATGGCGCCGAGCTTCTGCACGATCACCGGGGCCAGGCCTTCGGAGATCTCGTCCAGCAGCAGCAGTCGCGCGCCCGTGCGCAGAATGCGCGCCACTGCCAGCATCTGCTGTTCACCGCCCGACAGGCGCGTGCCCTGGCTGTGGGCGCGTTCCTTGAGGTTGGGGAACATCGTGTGGATCTGCTCCACGCTCATGCCGCCTTCGTTCAGCGGTGGCGGCAGCATCAGGTTTTCATGCGCCGACAGGCTCGAGAAGATGCCGCGTTCTTCGGGGCAGTAGCCAATGCCCATGCGCGCGATGCGGTGCGTGGCCATCGCGATCACCTCGGTGCCACGGATGCGGATCGACCCCTTGCGGCTGCCGGTCAAACCCATGATGGCGCGCAGCGTGCTGGTGCGCCCGGCGCCGTTGCGGCCCAGCAGCGTGACGACTTCGCCTTCCTGGACGTCGAAGTTGACGCCGTGCAGCACGTGAGATTCGCCGTACCAAGCGTGCAGGTCGCGCACTTCGAGCATCGCGACCATCTCAGTGCGCGCCCTTGAGTTCGGCATCGACGCTGCCCATGTAGGCCTCCACCACGGCCGGGTTCTTCGACACCTCGGCATAGGGCCCTTCGGCCAGCGTGGCGCCACGCTGCAGCACGGTGATGGTGTCGGCGATGCTGGCTACCACGCTCATGTTGTGTTCCACCATCAGCACCGTGCGATTGGCCGCCACCTTCTTGATGAGCTGGCGGATGCGGTCCACGTCTTCCAGGCCCATGCCTTGCGTGGGTTCGTCCAGCAGCATCAGTTCGGGTTCCATCGCCAGCGTGGTGGCAATCTCCAGCGCCCGCTTGCGGCCGTAGCTCAATTCCACCGCCGGGATCAGCGCGTAACTGGCCAGGTCCACCGCAGCCAGCAATTCGTGCGCCCGCGAATCGAGCCGGTGCAGGCTGCTTTCAGCACGCCAGAAGTGGAAGGACGTGCCCAGCTTGCGCTGGAGCGCCACGCGCACATTTTCCAGCACGCTCAGGTGCGGGAAAACGGCCGAGATTTGAAACGACCGGATGATGCCGCGCCGCGCAATGTGCGCAGGTGCCTCGCCGGTGATGTCCGTGCCGTTGAAGAGGATCGTGCCCGCCGTCGGCGAGAGAAACTTGGTCAACAGATTGAAGCAGGTTGTCTTGCCGGCACCATTGGGCCCGATCAGCGCGTGGATGCTGCCGCGGCGCACGCGCAGATCCACCCTGTCGACCGCCACGAAGCCCTTGAACTCCTTGGTCAGGCCGCGCGTTTCAAGAATGATGTCGGTGTCGCTCACAGGGTTTGATGGGCCGCTGGATTCAGCGCAGTTTGGTAGCGCGTTTTGGTAGCGCAATTTGTCAGCGCAGGGTGCAGCCGGCAACTGTAATGCCGCGCTGCACCATTGCCGGCTGCGTTCAGCGAAAATGGCACTTCGGGACTACCCGGATGCGGAAGGCGCCGATGTCACCGCGCTTTCAGGCAAAGCTCAGGATCGGCTGGTCCACGGCCAGGCTCTCGCCCTGCTTGGCCAGCACCTCGCCGACGGTGCCGTCCTGCGTGGCGGTGAGGATGTTTTCCATCTTCATCGCCTCGATCACCGCCAGCCGCTCGCCCGCCAGCACCTTCTGGCCCGCTTGCACGCTCACCTGCGCCAGCAGGCCCGGCATCGGCGACAGCAAGAACTTGCTCAGGTCCGGCGGCGCCTTGTGCGGCATCAGCTTGTACAGCTCAGCCGCGCGAGGCAGCAGCACCAGCGTGTCGATCTGGCTGCCGTTATGCGACACGCGGATGCCCAGCGGGTTCTTCACCCCACTGCGTTCCACCTGCGCGGTGAAGGCCTTGCCGTTGCAAGTGCCCACCATCAGCACGTCGCCGAGCTTGGTGGCGCTCTGAATGGCGAAGTGGCGCTCACCGATGATCACGTCGGACATGCCGGATACCGGCTCGAAGTCGTCCATGCGCACCGCGTGATGTTTTTGCGCGCCACCCGCACCCAGCACCACCACCACCAGGTCGGGCAGCGCCTTCACACCGTGGCCCGGCAGTTGGCCGCTGATGCCGGCCGACCGTTCACGCGCCTTGCGCCGCACGAAGGCGGCCAGCGCCACCAGGAAGAGCGGGTCGTCATGCGGCACGTCGGCGGCGCTGAAGCCCTTGCCATAGTGTTCGGCGATGAAGCCGGTGTTGAAGTCACCGGCCGCAAACTTCGGGTGCGCCAGCAGCGCAGCCTGGAACGGGATGTTGCTGCTGACGCCGCGGATGACGAAGCTGTTGAGGGCGTCGCGCATCTTGGCAATCGCGTCAGCGCGGTCGCGGCCATGCACGATGAGCTTGGCGATCATCGAGTCGTAATGCATCGGGATCTCGCCGCCTTCAACGACGCCGGTATCCACCCGCACGCCGCCTTCCATGGGCATCGGCGCCGCAGCTTCCATCGTCAGCGGCGGCGGTGCATAGCGCACCAAACGCCCGGTGGACGGCAGGAAGTTGCGAAACGGGTCTTCGGCGTTGATGCGGCATTCCATGGCCCAGCCGCGGCGCGGAATCTGCTCTTGCGTGAAGGGAAGCGGCTCACCCGCCGCGACGCGGATCATCAGTTCCACCAGGTCCAGGCCGGTGATGCATTCGGTCACCGGGTGTTCCACCTGCAGCCGCGTGTTCATCTCCAGGAAGTAGAAGCTCTGGTCCTTGCCGACCACGAATTCCACCGTGCCCGCGCTCTGGTAGTTGACGGCTTTCGCCAGCGCCACGGCCTGCTCACCCATGGCCTTGCGCGTGCTGTCGCTGATGAAAGGCGAAGGCGCTTCTTCAATCACCTTCTGGTGCCGGCGCTGGATGCTGCATTCGCGTTCGTGCAGATAGACCACGTGGCCTTGCGAATCGCCCAGCACCTGGATTTCGATGTGGCGCGGGCTTTCGACAAACTTCTCGATGAAGACGCGGTCATCGCCGAAGCTGTTCTTGGCTTCGTTGCGGCAGCTGCTGAAGCCCTCAAAGGCCTCCTTGTCGTTGAAGGCCACGCGCAGGCCCTTGCCACCGCCCCCGGCGCTGGCCTTGATCATGACCGGATAGCCGATTTCCTTGGCGATTTGCACCGCCTGTTCTGGCGAGCCGATGGCCTCGTTCCAGCCTGGGATGGTGTTGACCTGCGCGGCCAGCGCCAGCTTCTTCGACGCGATCTTGTCGCCCATGGCGGCAATGCTGGCGTGCTTGGGGCCGATGAAGACGATGCCTTCTTCTTCCAACCGCTTCGCAAAGACGGCGTTCTCGCTGAGGAACCCGTAGCCGGGGTGCACCGCCTCGGCACCTGTCTGCTTGCAGGCCGCGATGATCTTGTCGGCGACGAGGTAGCTCTCGCGCGAAGGCGCCGGGCCGAGCAGCACGGCTTCGTCGGCGAGTTCGACGTGGCGCGCATCCTTGTCGGCTTCGGAGTAAACAGCAACCGTCGCGATGCCCATCTTGCGCGCGGTCTTGATGACGCGGCAGGCAATCTCACCCCGGTTGGCGATCAAGATCTTCTTGAACATCAATTTAGCCCTCTAACACTGTGTCAATAGGCGACTGGCGCCATGGCCTCATGGCACCTGGGTCATGGCCGCAGCCTTCACGGCTCCAGCGTCGAAGCTCATGGTGGCGGAGCAGCCTGCCGCCGCAGCGATGCGTTCGATCAGCGCGTCAGCAAAGTCGGCCCCGCTGGCGCTGAAGCGCTGCAGCGCCTGGGTGACGATGTCGGCGCGGTCCAGCACCAGTTCCTTGCTTCGCAACAGCGTGTCCAGCACCGTTGCAACCTGCGTGCGGGCAAGCGCATAGCTGCCCGACAGCACCCACACCAGTTCCGTCAGCGCCACCACTGGAACGAAGCCGGGTTCTTCGGCGCTAAGGGATTCGATCAGCCGCGTGGCCCGGGGCGACTGGCGTGGGTCGTCCTGCATGACGTAGCGCACCAGCACATTCATGTCCAAGCCAATCACTTGGCGCGCCCTGCGCGGGCGCCGCGCTCGGCGATCACCCGGTTCATCTCGGCGATGGATACCGTGCGATCAGGCTTGCCGAACAGGCCCTTCAGTTCACGCACAGGTCGCGTGGCCGCGACGAGCTCGAAGCGGCCGGGCTCGACCTGCACAAATTCCACCCGATCGCCCTTCTGGACGTTGAGCAGGCGACGCACGTCGGCAGGGATGGTGATCTGGCCTTTGCTGGTGAGCGTGGCGGTAGACATGAGGCTGACTCCAGGGTTGCCTTACACGACTGTAAGGAGAATGCCGATCACAGCGCGCCTGACTGGCGCGCGCAGCTTCACAACGGAATGTTGCCGTGCTTGCGCCACGGGTTCTCAAGCTTCTTGTCCTTCAACATCGCCAGTGACCGGCAGATGCGCTTGCGCGTTTCATGGGGCTGGATCACGTCGTCGATGAAGCCGCGGGCGCCGGCGACAAAGGGGTTGGCGAAGCGGGCCTTGTATTCGGTCTCGCGCGCCGCCAGCTTGTCGGGATGGCCCTTGTCTTCGCGGAAGATGATCTCCACCGCGCCCTTCGCACCCATCACCGCAATCTCGGCGTGCGGCCAGGCGAAGTTGACGTCGCCGCGCAGGTGTTTGGACGCCATCACGTCGTAGGCGCCGCCGTAGGCCTTGCGCGTGATCACGGTCACCTTCGGCACCGTGCATTCGGCATAGGCATACAGCAGCTTGGCGCCGTGTTTGATGATGCCGCCGTATTCCTGCGCCGTGCCCGGCATGAAGCCGGGCACGTCGACGAAGGTGATCACGGGGATGCTGAAGGCGTCGCAGAAGCGCACGAAGCGCGCGGCCTTGATGCTGCTCTTGATGTCCAGGCAACCGGCGAGCACTTGCGGGTTGTTGGCGACGATGCCCACCGTGCGGCCGGCCATGCGCGCCATGCCGATGACGATGTTGCGGGCGTGTTCGGGCTGCAGTTCGAAGAAGTCGCCGTCATCGACCGTCTTCAGGATCAGCTCCTTGATGTCGTAAGGCTTGTTCGCGTTCTCGGGGACCAGCGTGTCCAGGCTCATGTCCAGCCGTTCAGGCGGATCGCCGCTGGGCCGCACCGGCACGCCGTCGCGGTTGTTCAGAGGCAGGTAATTGAAAAAGCGGCGCAGCATCAGCAGTGCTTCCACATCGTTCTCGAAAGCCAGGTCGGCAACGCCGCTCTTCGTGGTGTGGGCAATGGCACCCCCCAACTCTTCGGCCGTGACTTCTTCGTGCGTCACCGTCTTCACCACCTCGGGGCCGGTGACGAACATGTAGCTGCTGTCCTTGACCATGAAGATGAAGTCGGTCATGGCGGGTGAGTACACCGCGCCGCCGGCACAGGGGCCCATGATCATGCTGATCTGCGGGATGACGCCGCTGGCCATCACGTTGCGCTGGAAGACCTCGGCATAACCGCCCAGTGACGCGACCCCTTCCTGGATGCGCGCGCCACCGCTGTCGTTGAGGCCGATGACCGGCGCGCCCACCTTCATGGCCTGGTCCATCACCTTGCAGATCTTCTCGGCGTGGGCTTCGCTGAGCGCGCCGCCAAAGACCGTGAAGTCCTGGCTGTACACAAACACCAGGCGGCCATTGATCATGCCGTAGCCGGTGACCACCCCATCGCCGGGCACCTTGTTGTCCTGCATGCCGAAGTCGTTGCACCGATGCTCGACAAACATATCCCACTCTTCGAAGGTGCCCTCGTCCAGCAGCAGCTCCAGCCGCTCACGCGCGGTGAGCTTGCCTTTTGCATGTTGGGCGGCGATGCGCTTGATGCCGCCGCCCAGGCGGGCCGCGGTGCGTTGGTGTTCAAGGCGTTCAATGATGTCCTGCATGGGGCTTTCTCTCTTGTTCAATCCATCGAATCCAGCAAGTCCAGCAGCTGGCGTGCGGCCACGGAAGCGGCCACCTGGCCGCTGCGCACTTGCGCTTCCAATGCCGGCAGGGCTTGCTGCACGGCGGGATGCTCGCGGAAGCGCTGGCGCAGGCCGGCTTCGATGCGTTCCCACATCCAGGCCTGGTCCTGCGCGTGGCGGCGTTGTGTGAAGGCGCCGCTGTGGTGTTGGCCGTCGCGGAAGTCGCCCACCGCTTTCCAGAACGCCGGCAGGCCGGTGCCCTTGAGCGCACTCAACTGCAAGACCTGGGTGCTGCTGTGGCGGTGCGGCCCCAGGAATCGCATGGCACTGCCGATCTGCGCGCGGGCCCGGGTGGCAGCCGCTTCGTCCAGATCGGCCTTGTTGATCACCACCAGGTCGGCCAGCTCCATCACGCCTTTCTTGATGGCCTGCAGGTCATCACCCGCATTGGGCAGTTGCAGCAGCACGAACATGTCGGTCATCTGCGAGACCGCCGTTTCGCTCTGGCCCACGCCCACGGTTTCGATGATGACGACATCAAAGCCCGCGGCTTCGCACACCAGCAGCGCTTCGCGCGTCTTTTCCGCCACGCCGCCCAGGGTGCCGCTGGCAGGGCTGGGCCGGATGTAGGCCTGATCGTGCATGCTCAGCCGCTCCATGCGCGTCTTGTCGCCCAGGATGCTGCCGCCGCTGAGGCTGGAACTCGGGTCCACCGCCAGCACGGCCACGCGGTGTTTCAAGCCGATGAGGTGCAGGCCCAGCGCTTCGATGAAGGTGCTTTTGCCGACGCCGGGCACACCGCTCAGGCCCAGGCGGAATGACTTGCCAGTGGCGGGCAGCAACGTGTTGAGCAACTGGTCAGCACGCAGCCGGTGGTCGGCGCGGGTGGATTCCAGCAGCGTGATCGCCTTGGCCACGGCACGCCGCTGCGCAGCGCCGGGCGCACCCAGCACGGCGTCGGCAAGTGCCTGATCTTCGGCGGTCATTCTTGGCTCATGCGGCGGGTTGCGGCGGGTTGCCACAAAGCCAGGCGCTGAAGGCCGGGCAGATGCTGCGGCGCACGCCAGGCAGGCGGTGCTTCACAAGTCGCCCACAGTTCTTCACCGTGCTTGATGCGCCCGTCGCGCACGCGGTAGACAGACTGCGCCAGGAAACTGCCCGGCGGGTGGTCCACGCGCACGGCAGACATCACGCGCCCGTCTTGCAGCGCGGCCAACTGCAGCAGGTGGACCGTCCAGCCTTCCGGGTATTCGGCGTTGGCGCGGATGACCACGTCGGCGCCCGACAGACGCTCACCCGTCGCGGGCCAGTCGATGGTGGCGTCGTCGTGCAGCAGCGCCCGCGCGGCCGCCCAGTCGCGCGCCTGGAAGTGCTGCCACAGCGCGCGCACGACTTCCAATGGGTGGGCGGCCGGCATGCGGCGGTATTCGACGTCGAAGTCACTGCGGCTGACTTCAACCAAGCCGTGGCGCTGGTAGAAGCGGTTGGCATTGCTGCCCTGCAGCGCGGCGAGTTCCAGCGTGTGCTGACGCAGGTCGGCCACGGCACAAGCCCAGTCCATCACCCAGGCGCCAATGCCCTGGCCCTGGGCCGTGGGTTCGATGTAGAGGTGGTCCATGCGCAGCGCGCCAGGCTTGGGCCGCAGCGTGACGCAGCCGACAGGTTGCCCGCTTCGCAAGACGTGGTGCATGTGTTCGGACGCGAAGATGCTGGCGAAGCGTTCGCGCGCACGTTGCGGGTCGAAGCGGCCCAGCGCTTCCAGGCTGGGTTGCATGGCGCGGATGCGCAGCGCCAGCAGCGCTTCAAAGTCGGCCGCCGCCACCGGCTGCAGCGACAGGCCCGCGTCGGACGCCGCCATCATGTTCAGACCTTGGGCACGTTGATTTGGGCCTTGATCTGTTCCAGCACGTCCTTCGCACTCACGGGAATCGGCGTGCCCGGACCGTAGATGCCTTTCACGCCGGCCGCATACAGAAATTCGTAGTCCTGCTGCGGGATCACGCCGCCGACGAAGACGATGATGTCGTTGGCGCCCTGCGCCTTCAGCGCGTCAATGATCGCGGGCACCAGAGTCTTGTGGCCCGCAGCCAGCGTGCTGACGCCCACCGCGTGCACGTCGTTTTCGATCGCCTGGCGCGCGCACTCTTCGGGTGTCTGGAAGAGCGGGCCGATGTCCACGTCGTAGCCCAGGTCCGCAAAGGCCGTGGCCACCACCTTGGCGCCGCGGTCGTGGCCGTCCTGGCCCAGCTTGGCGATCATCACCCGCGGGCGGCGGCCCTGCTGCACGCCGAAGTCGGCGATCTCGGCTTTGAGCTTGTCCCAGCCTGCGGCGGAATCATCGTTTTCCATGTACTCGGCAGCGTACACGCCCGTCACCTTCATGATGTCAGCGCGGTGGCGCCCGAAGACTTTTTCAAGGGCGTCGCTGACCTCGCCCACGGTGGCGCGCGCGCGCATGGCGTCGATGCTCAGCGCCAGCAGGTTGCCCTGGCCCGACTGTGCGGCGGCCGTCAGCGCATCGAGCATCGCCTGCACCTTGGCGGCATCGCGTGTGGCGCGAATCTGTTTCAGTCGCGCCACCTGCCCTTCGCGCACTTTGACGTTGTCGACGTCGCGGATCTCGATCGCATCGGGCTTGGCCAATCTGTACTTGTTGACGCCCACGATGACGTCGCGGCCGGCGTCGATGCGGGCCTGCTTTTCGGCCGCGCTGGCCTCGATCTTCAGCTTGGCCCAGCCGCTGTCCACGGCCTTCGTCATGCCGCCCATCGCATCGACTTCTTCGATGATGGCCCAGGCGCTGTCGGCCATGTCCTGCGTCAGCGTTTCCATCATGTAGCTGCCGGCCCAGGGGTCCACCACGCTCGTGATGTGCGTTTCTTCCTGCACGATGAGTTGTGTGTTGCGCGCGATGCGGGCGCTGAACTCGGTGGGCAGCGCAATGGCTTCGTCGAAGCTGTTGGTGTGCAGGCTTTGGGTGCCACCAAACACGGCGGCCATGGCTTCGATGGTGGTGCGCACGATGTTGTTGTAGGGGTCCTGCTCGGTCAGGCTCCAGCCGCTGGTCTGGCAGTGGGTGCGCAGCATCAGGCTCTTCGGGTTCTGGGCGTTGAAGCCTTTCATGATGCGCGTCCACAACAGCCGCGCAGCGCGCATCTTGGCAATCTCCAGATAGAAGTTCATGCCGATGGCCCAGAAGAAGCTCAGCCGGCCGGCAAAGGCGTCGACGTCCAGGCCCTTGTGGATGGCCACCTGCACGTATTCCTTGCCGTCGGCCAGCGTCAGCGCGAGTTCCAGCGCCTGGTTGGCGCCGGCTTCCTGCATGTGATAACCGCTGATGCTGATGCTGTTGAACCTGGGCATGCAGCGCGCGGTGTAGTCGATGATGTCGGCCACGATGCGCATGCTGGGTTCTGGCGGGTAGATGTAGGTGTTGCGAACCATGAACTCCTTGAGGATGTCGTTCTGGATCGTGCCGCTCAAGCGCTCTTGCGAAACCCCCTGCTCTTCCGCCGCCACCACGTAGCCGGCCAGCACCGGCAGCACGGCGCCGTTCATCGTCATGCTGACGCTGACCTTGTCGAGCGGAATGCCGTCGAAGAGGATCTTCATGTCCTCCACGCTGTCGATCGCCACACCGGCCTTGCCGACGTCGCCGCTGACCCGCGGGTGGTCGCTGTCGTAGCCGCGGTGGGTGGCCAGGTCGAAGGCCACGCTGACACCCTGCGCACCGCCGGCCAGCGCCTGGCGGTAGAAGGCATTGCTGTCTTCGGCCGTCGAAAAACCCGCGTACTGGCGGATGGTCCACGGCCGCACCGCGTACATGGTGGCCTGCGGGCCGCGCAGGAAGGGCTCAAACCCTGGCAGCGTGTCGGTGTGCGTCAGCGCGGCGGTGTCGGCGGCGGTGTACAGCGGCTTGACGCGGATGCCTTCGGGCGTGGTCCAGTCGAGCGCAGCAACATCACCACCCGGTGCGGACTTGGCGGCCGCCTTCTGCCACTGGTCGAGCGTGGCAGTCTTGAATGCGTCGGCGCCGGTGTGGCTTTTCATGGTGGTGATCCTTGGATCGCGGTTCGCGGTATGCAAGTCGTCGGGTGCGGGCTTGCGGGCTTGCGCCCCTGCAGGCGCCGTGCGATCGGGCTTGCTGCCCAATCGGCATTATGCATAATTATGAATTCAAAAAGCTTCTGCAAGCTGACAGACACGTCCCTTGGCCACTGACACCCCGCACCCGCCACTGGCCCGCCGCGCCCTGTACCAGGACGTGGCCGAGCGCCTGCGCCAGCAGATCTTTGCGCGTGAACTAGAGCCCGGCAGCTGGCTTGACGAGATGAAGCTGGCCGCGGACTACGGCATCAGCCGCACACCGCTTCGCGAAGCGCTCAAGGTGCTGGCAGCCGAGGGCCTGGTGACCATGAAACTGCGCCGCGGCGCCTACGTGTCCGAAATGTCGCGTGAGGATGTCGAGCAGGTCTATCACCTGCTGGCGCTGCTGGAAAGCGACGCTGCCGGCCATGTCGCCAGCCACGCCACGGCGGACCAGCGCGCTGAACTCCTGGCGCTGCACGCACAACTGGAACGGCAGGCCCGCCACCGCGACAACTTTTTCACCACCAACGAACGGTTCCACATGGCCCTGCTGCAGATGGCCGGCAACCGCTGGGCGCAGCAGATGGTGGCCGACCTGCGCAAGGTGATGAAGCTCAACCGCCACCATTCGCTGTTCAAGCGCGGGCGGTTGTCGGAATCGCTGGCCGAACACCGCGCGCTGATGGCGGCCATCGAAGCGCGCGACGCGGCCGCTGCAGCGCGGCTGATGCGGGCGCACTTCGCCAGCGGGCTGGAGGCGGCTGGTTAAACGCGCCCCCAGGCGGCGCAAACGCCGCGCCCCCGAGGGGGATGAACAAAGTGGCAAAGCCAGATTTGCTCATGCGGCTGAGACCTTGATTCGCGGGGACTCGCCAGCTGCCGCCCTCAGGGCCAGATCAGTGCCGCCAGCGCCTCGAAGCTGGGCGCCTGCTGCCAGCCTGGCATGGCGATCTGCATCCGCAGGCTGCTGTAGCGGTGCAACAGCAGCAAGCGCAGCAGCGGCAGGCGCTGCTCAGGCCCGAAGGCGACGCCGCTGCCGTCCATGAAGGCGCGGCAGCGTTCCGCGTGGCCAGCGGCCAGGAAGACCATCGGGCCCAGCCAGTCGTATTCGCGCGGCCCGACCAGGCCGTCGCCAAAGTCGAACATGCCGCACAGGCGGCCCTGGCTGGCCAACAGGTTCATCGGCGTGTACTCGCCGGTGAGGATGACATCCTGCCCTTCGGGCACATCACCCTCCACAAAGCTGTCCAGTTGCTGCAACAGATGCGGCGGCAGGCCGGTGCGCTGCTGGCGGCCGTGGCAGCCGGCGCGCTGTGCGGCCAGGAAGTCTGCCCACAGGGGCGCATGGCGGTTCATGTCGCCCACCGGCAGGGCATGCACCTCTGCAGCCAGCGCGCCGAGCGTGGACAGCAGCGCGCACTTGGCAGACTCGTTCAGCGTCGGCCAGACGGCCGTGAGCGGTTCGCCCGACAACTGCGACATCAGCAACCAAGGCCAACCCTCGCGTTCGCCGGTCTGCAGAAGCAGCGGCGTCGGCACTTGCAGACGCCCCCCCACCCGCGCCAGCATGGCGCTTTCAAACGCGAAGTGGTCGCGCAGGAAGGGCGGGTACAGCTTCAGCGCCAGTGTCCTGCCCAGCAGCGCCACCAGCACCGTGCCGGAGGACATCTGCACGACGGGCTCGGTGGAATGTTCAGCCGCCAGCGACTCGATCACGCCGCGCCAGGCGGGCAGGTCGTCGTGCAGCGCGTCGAAGTCGGCCACGCGGATGTCGGACGGCAAGATGGGCACAGTCATGGACACAGTCATAGGCGCCCAGCATAGTGCCCACGCCACAAAGGGGACATGGATGTGTACAGGTGTACCAGCGCTTGCCTCCGCAGGCCGAGGCAGGCGATGCTCGCGGATATCTTGCACGAGGAGCACGCCTTGAAACAGAATCCCCCAGGCCCCGGGCAGATGGAACGGACAACGCCGCTGCGCAGGCTGTCGATACGGTTGCTGCTGGCCCTTTGTGCCGCATGCAGCAGCAGCGTGAGCCTGGCGCAAGCTGTGATCGGACCGATCAACCCCGGCACGCCGCCCGCCAATCGCCCGGCCAACGCCATGGAAGCCGCGCGCTTCCTGACGCAGACCACCTTCGGCCCCACCGGCACCGACAGCGACCCGGTGCTGAAGTACGGCTACAGCGGCTGGCTCGACCGCCAGTTTGCGCTGCCGGCCACGTCGCACCGCGCCTACTGGGAAGCAGCCGACGCCGCCCTCAGGGCCGTGACGCCCACCGTCGGCGCCAACCAGGAACAGGTCTGGGAAAGCTTCTGGCAGCAGGCCCTGAACGGCCCCGACCAGATGCGCCAGCGCGCGGTGTTTGCGCTGTCGCAGATCTTCGTCATCTCGGCGCTGGACGGCGCGGTGGGCAATGAACCGCGCGCCATGGCGGCCTGGCTGGACATGCTGGGCGACAAGGGCCTGACGACCTACCGTGAACTGCTGGAAGCCGTGGCGCTGCACCCGCTGATGGGGCGCTACCTGTCGCACCTGCGCAACCAGAAGGCCGACCTCGTCACCGGGCGCGTGCCCGACCAGAACTTCGCGCGTGAATCGATGCAGCTGTTCTCCATCGGCCTCGTGCGCCTGAACCCCGACGGCACGCCGCTGCTCGTGGGCGGCCGCACCGTCGAAACCTACACGCCCGACGATGTCAACGGCCTGGCGCGTGTCTTCACCGGCTTCAGCTGGGCCTGCCCGGCGGCGCCCGCCAACAACTGCTTCTTGAACGGCAGCTCAGGCGGCGTGTCCGACCCCGACCGTGCTTTCAAGCCCATGGTGGCGTACCCGCAGTACCACAGCACCGAAGTGAAGAGCTTCCTCGGTGTGACGATCCCGGCGCAAGCCGTGGCCGACCCCGTGGGCGACCTGCGCATCGCCCTGGACACGCTGGCCACACACCCCAATGTGGCGCCGTTCATGGCACGACAGCTGATCCAGCGCCTGGTCTCCAGCAACCCAAGCCCTGCCTACGTGCAGGCGGTTGCGGCGGTGTTCAACAACAACGGCGGCGGTGTGCGCGGCGACATGAAGTCGGTCTTCAAGGCCATCTACACGCACCCCGATGCACGGCTCTTGAACAAGACCACCGGCAAGCTGCGTGAACCCGTCCTGCGGCTGTCGGCCTACTTGCGCGCCTTTCCGCACCAGACTGACACTGGCCGCTGGCGCGTGGGCAATACCGACAACGCGGCCACGTCGCTGGGGCAGACGCCGTTGCGGGCGCCCTCGGTGTTCAACTTCTACCGCCCAGGTTATGTGGCACCGGGCAGCGACACGGCGGCCGCCGGCCTGGTGGCGCCCGAGATGCAGTTGCTCAACGAGACCAGCGTCTCGGGCTGGGTCAACTTCATGCGCGACAACCTCACGTCTGGCGTCGGCGCCTTCAATGGCACCGTCAACACGGTGGTGCTGAACCGGCGCGACCTGCAGCGCGACTGGCAGCCGGAGATGGGCCTGGCGAGCCAGCCTGAGGCACTGGCCGACCGCGTGCTGCAAAAGCTGCTCTACGGCCAGGCCAGCGCCGCCCTGCGCACCGAGCTCATCAGCAACATCAATTCGGTCATCGTGCCGCCGCTCAACGCCGGCGGCAGCAACCAGGCGGCTGTGAATGCAGCGCTGCGCAACCGCGTCAACGCAGCCTTGCTGCTGACCTTGGCAGCGCCCGAATTCCTGGCCCAGAAATAACCGCAAGGCCCACCATGCACCACTTCACAAACAACTCCCGCCGCCTGTTCCTGCGCCAGGCCAGCGCGATGTCGGCGCTGGTCGGCAGCGCGGCAACGCCACTGGCGCTGAACCTGGCCGCGCTGGGCTCGGCCGCTGCGCAGACCCAAAGCGACTACCGCGCCTTGGTCTGCCTCTTCTTCTTTGGCGGCAACGACAGCTTCAACATGGTGCTGCCCACCGACGCTGCTTCGTGGTCGGCCTACCAGACCACGCGCAACCAGGCGCCCGACCCGATTGCGTTGCGCGCTGTCGGCACGCTGCCCGACGGCACTGCGGCTGTCGCCTCGCCAGCGCGGCTGGGCGGCGTGCTGCCCATCTCGCCGATCAACGCGCAGGGCCGCAGTTTTGCGCTGCACCCGCTGCTGGCCAGCCTGCAAACGATGTTCGGCAGCGACCGCCGCCTGGCCGTGCTGCCCAACATCGGGCCGCTGATCCTGCCCACCACCAAGGCCCAGTACGCCAGCGCCACCCACCCGCGGCCGGTGCGGCTGTTCTCGCACAACGACCAGCAGAACACCTGGCAAGCGCTGGGCCCGGAAGGCACCACGGTGGGGTGGGGCGGGCGCATGGGCGACATGATCGCGGCGCAGAACGCGCGCCCCGCCTTCACCGCCATTTCCGCCACCGGCAACGCTGTCTGGCTGGCCGGCGACCAGGTGCGGCAGTACCAGGTCAACACCAGTGGCGCCATTCCCCTGGGCGTGGACAGCGCGGGACGTGTCTTCGGTTCTGCCACCGTCGGCGCCAGCCTGCAGCGGCTGGCCACCAGCGTGCGCAACGGCCACCCCTTCGACGCCGACCTGGCCGCCGTGGCACGCCGCGCCATCGACGCTGAACAAGTCCTGCGCACGGCGCTGCGCGCACCCAGCGACCCGGCCTTTGGCACCGCCCCGGCCACGGGCAACTACATCGCGAACAACGACCCCAAGCTGCGCTACGACAACCCGCTGACCGGCGCGCAGGCGCCCAACGCGCTGGCGCAGCAGATGCAGATCGTGGCGCGGCTGATCGACGCCGGCTTGCGGGGCACCAGCGGCACGCGGCGCCAGGTGTTCTTCGTCAGCGTCGGCGGCTTCGACACGCATGACCTGCAAAACCGCAACCAAGCCGATTTGATGGCGCGCGTGGCGCAGGCGCTGCAGTACTTCGACACCACGCTAGGCGGCCTGGGTGCGCGCAACAACGTCACCACTTTCAGCGCCAGCGACTTTGGCCGCACCTTCACCAGCAACGGCGACGGCACCGACCACGGCTGGGGCAGCCACCACTTTGTGATGGGCGGGGCGGTGCGCGGAGGCGACCTCTACGGCCGCTTTCCGACGCTGTCGGTGAAGAACGCCACCAACAACAACTTCGACGGCAGCCCCGACCAGCTGGGCAATGGTTCGCTGTTGCCGGCAACGTCGGTGGACCAGCTGGGCGCCACGCTGGGCCGCTGGATGGGGCTGTCCGACGCGCAGATCCTGGACATCTTTCCGAACCTGGCCAACTTCGATGCCAGCGTGCGTAACCTCGGGTTCCTCGGTGCTTGACTGGGTGCGCGGCGTGCACTGGCGGCAGTGGTGCAAATGGTGCAA
>Ga0335394_10000483_pt1 | contig 42511 bp, 30 predicted proteins | sample MAT03_FD_205741 | JGI IMG/M metagenome (GOLD analysis project Ga0335394, IMG submission 205741) | Freshwater microbial communities from Lake Fryxell liftoff mats and glacier meltwater in Antarctica - MAT-03 (spades assembly) (version 2) ... | reverse complement strand
CATGAAACCATTGATATTACTTGGTTTCATGGATAATATTGGAGGCGAATAAATTCGCACGAGTCGGATTTCCCCCGCGCTCTTAAGAGACGCGGCTCCCATCCTTCCCGCTATCCCCTGGTGGTTTCGGCGATGCTTACGGCTGGCTACGCCTACGCAATTACTGATTGCGTTCATTCTCAAACAACTTAAGACAAATAACAAGCGACGAGGTGCTGTCTCAGCAAGCGGGAACTCTTCTAAATACAGTTCCGTTGCAAACATAGCGGCGACACCGCTAACGGCTGATATAGCCCAAGGTTCTATTCCTGTCATAAGATTATCAGCTAATATATCTAAAAATTAAAGCAAAGTTGTATTATCCAACTCTAAGCTCTATTATGACAACTACACCAAGCTTCAATTCCTGGGTTATCTGTCCCCAACCAAATCCTCAAGCCAACTTGCGTTTATTCTGCTTTCCCTACGCTGGTGGGAACTCGGCGATTTTTCGCACTTGGCCTAATAATCTACCCAGTAATGTCGAAGTCTGTGCTGTGGAATATCCGGGGCGGGGAAGACAGATTAAGTCAGCACCTTTGACGCGATTAGAATCTCTTGTGGAAGCGATCGCTCCAATTCTCATGCCATACTTAGACAAACCATTCGCCTTCTTCGGTCACAGTATGGGCGGATTAGTTAGCTTCGAGTTGACTCATCTACTTCGCTCTCAGTATAGTCTTGCTCCCTTTCACCTCTTCATCTCTGCTCGTCGCGCCCCGCAAATCCCGCCCACAAAACCACCCCTGCACATCCTATCAGACGCTGATTTGCTCACTGAGCTACGCACCCTTAACGGTACACCCAAAGCAGTACTAGAAAGCGCGGAACTGATGCAGATGTTCCTCCCCATTCTGCGGGCAGATTTTGCCGTTCTGGAAACTTATATTTATACTCAAAAACAGCCCCTGGAGTGTCCTATTACTGTTTTTGGTGGTTTGCAAGACCAAGAAGTTAATCATGAGGAATTGCAAGCATGGCAAGAGCAGACGATCGCTGCTTTCTCATTACATGAGTTCAACAGTGATCACTTTTTTATCCATTCACAGCAAGAATTATTATTAAAACTTATATCTCAAGAATTGCAAATGCGTCAGCGCCATTAAACAAAAAAGAGTTAGGAGTCAGAATATAGAATTTTCCTGACTCGCTGAACTTCTTATGTACAATATTTCTACTGTTTATTTTTGGGTAGCGATCGCTAACTTTGCCCCTTCAACTTGACGTACCCGATCCATCACCGCTACTACCCGACCATAATCAACTTTCTCATCAGCATTAATAATTACCAACACTTCTGGATTTGAACCAACTAGAGTACGTATTTGCTTTGTCAAATCATCAATTGCAACTGGTTTACGGTTAAGGCTTACCTGTTCTTTTTCATCTACCGTAATCGTAATTCTAGTGGCAACTTGCTGTTGCTTGGCTGTGGTGGCCTTCGGTAAATTTACTGGCAAACTTTCTGAACGCGTTAAAAACAAAGTTGACATGATGAAAAATGTCAAAATTGCAAAAATCACGTCAATCATCGGCAGGATGTTGATCTGTAGTGGAAGTTCTGGTTCATCTGGTAGACGCATACGTTTTTTCTCCTTTTTCATAACGACGGCGGTAGAGTAATTCTAGCTGTCCCCCATACTCTTGAATTAGCGCAATTTGCCGTTGATACAGTCCCCGGAAGGTATTGGCAAACAAGAGTATGAATATGGCAACTATCAATCCTGCTGCTGTTGATACCAAAGCTTCACTAATCCCAGCCGTAACACTTGCCGTTTTGCTACCTCCCACATCACCAAGATTTAGGGAAGCAAAGGAGGCTATCAATCCTAATACCGTGCCGAGAAGACCCAACAGTGGGGCTAAACTAATGATTGTCTCGAAAAGGTTTTGGAAACGTTTTAACACAGGTATCTCAGCTTGCGATTCGCTTTCTAACGCCAAACGAAATTCCTCTGGATTTGGCTCTTCTAATTCTAAAGCGGCAAGAAAAATCCGTGCTAGTGGCAAATCTGCGTTTTTCTGAAGTTTATCCATTGCACCGACAACATTATCGAGTCGGTAGAGATTCAAAACATCTCGCACCACGCGGCTTTGACGCTGATTGATTCGTACCCAAAACTTGATCCGCTCGATGATCAGTGCCACACCTAATACTGAAAACGCCAACAGGGGCCACATGACCACACCGCCTGCTGTAAACAAATTCTGAATTCCCATGTAGTGCCTCTATAACCTCGTCCACAATACAAAATCAGACTACCAGAATCTAGAGAAAAGCTGAAACTTTTTCTCAATAAAATATAAGATATAATGATAAACTTTTCAAATGTAATGCTCATGATTTTTATTTACTTATTCGTTTGTTTTATATAAATTAATTTAATTGGATTGAAACAAAAATTAATTTTGTCCAAAAACCATGATATTGGTGGTTTCAAAAGATGTTTTTGCTAGTCCAGGGTTCTGTAAGGCGATCGCAAGTAATTTTAATTTTTTACTTGATATTTGTAAGCTTGCATTCTAAGATGACTAAATTAGTGAGAATAGGTAGCAATAGCTATGAGCTTTTCTGGCATTACTGTCGAGCAACGTTCCAAAGAAGTTGAGGCTCTCAAGTCTTTTCTGACTTACAGTCTGATAGGTTCACTGGCGCTGCATATCGGCGTACTGTCCTCAGGCATAGGTAATTATTTGACGAGAGTGCCGACTGAAGAAGATGATGCAATAGAGTTAGCGATCGTTGATTTTCCGACTGCCGAACCAGAAAAACCACTTGAAAAAATTCCAGAAGAACCCAAGAAATTACCAGAAGTTGTTCAAAAACAGTCTATAGAAACTCCACCAGTACAAAAAACAGTACAAGAATTTATTGAAAAACCAAACATTCAGCCAGTTGAACAACCAAAGCAAACTACTCAAATTCAGCCAGTTGAACAACCAAAGCAAACTACTCAAATTCAGCCAGTTGAACAACCAAAGCAAACTACTCAAATTCAGCCAGTTGAACAACCAAAGCAAACTACTCAAAACCCACAACCAACAAATACACAAATTGCTCCCAAGCCATTCTTCCCTGTAACAACTGTTGCTCCTCAAGGTGGTGGCTCTGGTGTTGGTTTAGGCTCAGGTAGTGGTATTGCTGTAGGTACAAGTAGTGGAACTGGCGCTGGTGGAGGAACTGGCACTGGTAGTGGTATAGGCATTGGCACAGGAACTGGAACTGGTAGTGGCACTGGTAGTGGCACTGGTAGTGGTATAGGCAATGAACCAGCAAACCGTCCGCCAGTAGCAACAGCGCCAACAGCACCAACACCTCCAAAAATTAACAGTTCAGGTAATGCTAATGGTCGTGCAGCTTGCCGCGAATGTAGTGCCAAGTATCCAGAGGCAGCAAGACGGCGAGGAGTTGAAGGCAGAGTAGAAGTAGCCGTCGATACTGATGCACAAGGTAATGTTACCAATGTGCGGGTTGCTCGTTCCAGTGGAAACCGTGACTTGGATGAAGAAACCATGAGACAAGCGCGTAACTGGAAATTAAAACCCGCAGAAGGTGGTAGACAAGGGGTATCTATAGCCACTGAATTTGCCATTAAAGGTTCACGGCGATCGCGCCAAGTTCAAGAACGGCAAGCACAAAGAGAAGCAGAAGAGAAAACTCGGCAGACAACTGCTGCTAACTCCACACAAGAAACTTCAAGACGTAGGCGCAGAGAGTTGCCACCTTCATCTAATGAAGCTAGAGCCACAAAACCAGCAATATCTGGATTTAGTAGACGGTTGGAACCTCAAAGAGTCGAAAATACTGCTACAAGCTCATCATCTGGAGCTAGCACAACTCGCACTCAAGGAAGTGCAAGAGATTCCTTACGCCGCATCCAACGTGAGCGAACAACTACCGACTCATCACAAAAGCCACAAGCAACCACAAAGCGGCGGCGGCGGCGAGATAACACTAGCCAGAACAAGTTGCGGGAGTCTTTGCGCGGTTTACGCCAACAACCTCAATCACCTCAATCGCAACCTGCTGCTCCCAGTCAAGAGTAGGGTAAACCACGTCCACCTTGAAAACTGTAGTTCTTTCCGTATGAAAAGAAATAAACCCTCATCCCCCAACCCCTTCTCCCAAATTTGGGAGAAGGGGAGCCGGAAAGAAGTCCCTCTCCCTACTTGGGAGAGGGATTTAGGGTGAGGGCAAAAACTGGTGTGCCACATTGTTGGGTTGCTCAGTCGGACTGTACTATTCTGACAGTGAGATGGCCTTCAACACCAGGCGATAGTGTAGCAGTGCGATCGCCACAATAATAATTACCTGACTCCAGTACATTTAATTACGAATTGTTAATAGTTCCCAGTCCTTAACCGTGAATAAAAAAGTAGGCAGTCATAGTGAAGGCAACAATCATGACAAATTTCCGAATTAAGTGGGGTTCAAGTTTACGAGCATAATGGGCGCTTAAATAACCACCAAGAGAGCCACCTACGGCCATCAAAATAGCTTGATGCCAAGCAATCACGCCTGCAAAAATAAATGGAACGATCGCAATACCATTAATACAACTCCCTAAAAATGTCTTAAAAGCATTCATTGTGTGAATACTTTTGATACCTAAAAATGTCAGAGTTGCCAGCATTAAAATCCCTAAACCTGCGCCAAAGAAACCACCATAGATTGCGATCGCTAGTTGAGCCACTACCAAATTAAATAAGGGTACAGATTTCGGTGATGTATCCTGGTTTTGACGCTGCAACCACTTTTTGAATGGTTCGCCAAAGGTAAATACCAGAGTTGCCAGCAGCAACAGATAGGGAATTAGCTTTTTAAAGACATCTGGCGATGTATATAACAAAGCTATGGAGCCAATCATGCCACCAAATAAACTGACAGCACATAAAAGTAAAAAATCTCGCCGCTCGATGCTTAAATCTTGACGATATGCTCCAGCACTTGCTAGAGCCGCCACCCACATCGCTGTATTATTCGTGGCATTAGCTGCGATCGGAGATACACCAGTAAAGATGAGAGTTGGAAATGTGATAAAACTTCCACCACCCGCTACAGCATTTAAGCCGCCTGCAATGAAAGCGGTACTAAAGAGAAGTAAGCTATGAAGAAGTGTTAATGATGGTGGCATTATTTACGAATTACAAGTTTGGGAATATCACTTGGAGAAAAAGAAGAAAGGTATCAGCCGTCAGAATTGGGCATGAATTGGAGTCCGACTGAGGTGTAGCTGCGTAATCAATAGCGATCGCGTTGCTAGAAAATGGATAAAGTCGAGCTAAAAGGTCATAGCTGTGAGAGTCTTTTACATTTTTCAACACCATGTTTGCACAACATGACCCTTCAACTGTTGTCCTAACCAAGGTGTATTTTGTGAAAGTGTATAAAGACTTTTCCGTTCGACTTTCCAGGTTTGCTGGGGATCAAATAAAGTAAGTTCTGCTGGTTGATGAGGTAGAATCGCACTGACTTTTTGCCCCAAACACTCTGCTGGACTAGTACTCAATGCCCGCCATAATTCTAAAGCTGTAAATTCCTCAGTTTCAACGAGATATTGCCACAGCAAGGGTAATGCTAACTCTAAACCAATTGCCCCTGGAGGCGCTTCGGCAAAAGCTTGGACTTTTTCTTCGTAGCTGTAGGGTGTGTGATCAATAGCGATCGCATCTATCACACCTGCACGCACCCCTGCACGCAACGCCGCCACATCACTAGGATTTCCTAACGGCGGGTCTAAATGCAAGCTAGTGTTATAACTCTTAACTGCTTTTGTATCAAGTAAAAGGTGCATCCAGGTGGTGCTGGCGGTGATGGGTAAACCAGCAGCCTTGGCTGAAGCGATTAATTCCACGCTGCGAGATGTAGAGACGCGCATAATATGGACTGGTGTACCGATGGCTGCAACCAATTCAAGCATTGCTGCTAAGGCAGTAGTTTCAGCGCTGGCGGGTATTGGGGGTAAACCAAAACGCAGAGCATCTGGCCCTTCTCTCATTACACCATTTGTTGTTAACTGGCGATCGCTAGGCCAAAATGCTAATGGCTTACCCAACGGCTGGACATACTCTAACACTCGCCGCACCAGCGCCAAATTCTCTAAGGGTTTACCATCGCTAAAACCAACAACTCCAGCAGACGCTAAATCTGCCAATTCCGTCATTTGCTTCCCAGCAACATCTAGGGTGATAGCACCCCAGATATGAAGCAGGGGGAGAGGAGAAGCAGGGGGAGCCAAATTAATTTTTTCCCTCTGTTTCATCTCCCCGTGTCTCTTTTGCTGCAACTGTGCCACAAGTGCAGGATTATCAATAGCTGGGGATGTATCGGGTAAGATGCTAACTCTAGTAAAGCCGCCAGCAGTAGCAGATTGTAAGAGAGACAACAGAGTTTCCCGTTCTTCAAACCCTGGTTCACCGGAGTGGCTGTACAAATCCACTAACCCCGGCCCAATAACTAATCCCTGACAATCTCTGATTTGAGTATCGGGGCTGATGTCAGCAATGTGCGAAGCCACTTCTTGGATATAACCATCAGCAATCAGCACATCAAAGAGTTCATCGATTTTAGAAACTGGGTCAATTACCCGTACTTTTTGCAATAGTTCAGTCATAAAAGTTTTTAGTTATGAGTTAGGGGTAGAGACGCGATTAATCGCGTCTCTCCTCCTAACTTTTTTACAACGCCCCTGCTGCTGTTTTATCTAGTACGCCTCCACCGAAGTGAGTGGTAATGTTCATCGCTTGCAATACTGGTAAACCATCGATTCCAGAAGGGTAGTCAATAACGCTAACTGCGCCATTACCTTGGCGGAAATTCCAGAAATTTTCTAGCGATAAACCCAGAATGTGACAAAGTAAAGTTTTATTAGTTGCGTCGTGAGCTACTACTAATACAGTTTTGAATTGATTCGTTGATGCAGTTTCTACAATTGATTGCCAAGCTGCAACGCTACGTTCCCACACCTCTTGCAAATTTTCTCCTTCTGGCATTTGCACTTGGGCTGGTACTAACCGCCAGCGCTGCAACTCTCCGGGAAATTCTTGCTCTATCTCTGTTTCTAATTTTCCTTCCCAAAGTCCGTGACTGATTTCTCTTAAACCATCTTGCAAGTCTAACTTTACATTAGGATGTTGTTTTAGAATAATCTCTGCTGTTTCTTTAGGGCGCAGCATTGGGCTACTGCAAGCAAAATCAATCGCTACCTCTTGGAGAAAATCGCCTGCTTTTTGCGACTGTTGTCTACCGTTGTCGTTGAGGGGGACATCAATTTGCCCTTGAAACCTGGTTTGGCGATTCCAGTCAGTTTCACCGTGACGCACCAATAATAACCGTATTCCTTGATGATCCGGTCGCAATGAGGGTAGACTTTCCCCAGTGTGTTGCGTCTGATTTAAGGATTCTAGCTGAACTGGTTCCCCCAATCCTCCAGCAAAATTTAGTACGGTGATGCCACAGTTAGATTGCTGTATTGAATGATAGCGACTTGGGGGGATTCCCAAGGCTGTGCTAATCAAGGCGCGATTAATGCCGTTATGTCCCACGATGAGAATAGTTTCGCCTTGATGTTGAGACAAAGTTTCTTGCCAAAAGTGCCGCGCTTGTTCGTATAAAGCAAGAACAGGAAAATGTTCTCTTGTTCCCTGTGCATCATTTAGCAGCATCCGCAGTTCGTCGGGGCGTTGATGCCAAGTGCGGTAGTCTTCGGCAAATTTCTGCTTAACTTCAGCAGTCAGCAGTGCTTCCCATAAAGGTAAATCAATTTCTAGCAGCAAATCAGAAACTTGGATTACAGCAGACTGTTCAGCATGAGTAGCTAACTCACTATGGATAATATCTGCTGTGTGTTTCGCTCGTTGCAGGGGACTGCTATAAATAGCATTAAATAAAATATTGCTGAGGGCTTTGCCAACAATACTTGCATCGTTACGACCTTTTTCGGTTAATGTTGACGCATCAGTGCGCCCCTGAATACGCCGCTCGGTGTTATAACCGCTTTGACCGTGGCGCACAATGATGACACGAGTCATCTAAAAGCCCTCCTCTTATCTAGACGATTAATTCTACTGCAAAATGATTGCACATTTAGCGACTTATACCATTTCACTTTAATAACGATACAAATATGCTGGTAGGGGCATGGCAATGCCATGCCCTTACGATAAATTTATATCTATCAAGATTTTTGTGAATTGGTATTAGGAAGGGGGATTGAGTCAGGTACGAAACTTTATTCTTGTACGGGACGTAGAATGAGCAGCTAAAAGCGCCGTTGTGTTAACAATATTTGCTAACACAACTGTTTTAATTCTAATATTAAATTTGGTTTAAGTTAACCTTTATATCTATTATCTGATTATTCTCTTTGTAAATCCAACTGTATTTGAAATCCATCATTTATATCTAGGACTTACGCAAAAACCCTCTCAAACTCTCATTCCTCCGTGACCGGTTATTGAGCGAAGTCGAAATACTGCGCCCTCTGTGGTTCGTTTTCCGTTATCCGTGCGTAAGTCCTAATATCATGTCTACATAATTAGTCGTGATTCCCACAGTTATTGCACCCCACCCCTTAATCCCCTCCCCGCTAGCGGAGAGGGGAGACAAAGCATAGCTTTGGCGGGGTGGGGTTCTTAGGGTTTAATGGGCACAGCATTGCTGTGCCCCTACCGCGTGGGGTCTATTACTCTACTTTTTTCCACGGGAGTTTGACTGTAAATCGACTACCTTTCCCTAACTGACTTTCAGCGTGGACAGTACCACCGTGTAACTCGACAATTTTTTGCACCATCACTAATCCTAAACCCATACCTGCGGAACGACGGGTAGAGGCATTTTCAACTTGTATAAAAGGTTGAAATAATTTAAATAGGTCATCGGAAAGCATACCAATACCTGTATCTACCACGCTAAAAAAGATATATTCGTTTGTGGAATTTGGCTGGACTTCAATCCAAACTTTGCCTCCTTCTTTAGTAAACTTGACGGCGTTAGTTAATAGGTTGATAAATACTTGGCGGATGCGGCGTTCATCGACTTGGATGGGTTCGAGTTCTTCAGGAATTTGTACACTCAGGTGGATATTTTTCTGGAACGCTAAATGTTTGACAAAACTCAAGCTAGAGTCACATAATCCCTGAATCGAAGTGGTAGCTAGTTGCAGTTCTATCTTGCTAGATTCAATGTCGGTAAGTTCAAGGATCTGGTTAATCAAGTTTAGTAAGTTCTTACCGCTAGATTCGAGAGTATTTAGGGACTGACGCTGTTCTTCATTCACAGTACCGTAGACTTCATTTTGGAATGCTTCTGCAATCTCAAGAATGGAGCTTAAGGGAGTTCTCAATTCATAGCTCATATTTCCTAAAAAGGTTTTTTTGGCACGATTTGCGATTTCGGCTGCTTCTTTAGCCTCACGTAAAGCGGATTCTGCCCGTTTGCGTAGGCGTAGCCCGTCGTAGACATCGCATACTTCTAAAGTCAGGGCGACAAATCCAGCTATTGAGCTAACAAAGTTTTGCTCGCTCATTTCCCATGTCCGGGGAATATCAATCTGTTCATACAATACCGTTCCCACTACTTCCCCCCCAACCCAAATGGAAGTATTAATTAGGGATACAATATTATTTGGTTCTAGCTGTTCATCGCATAATTCTTGTATCCGTAGATCGGTGCGAGTGTCGTTGACAGCAATGATCCGGGCAGATATCAGAGATTTAAAATAGATGGGATAATCTGCAAGGTTGCGTTCTAAACCTGCCGAATGTCTCTGGTTGCTACGTTCATAGAGACTTATACATTGTAGTTTAGTGCGTTCGCTATTGAATAACCACACACTGACTCGTTCTATTTCTAAAGCATTTGCTGCTTTCTCGGTAATAACTTTGAATGCCGTTTCTAGCTTTCCTTCAGAAATCGCTTTATTATTTGCCAGTTCTGCCAACACCTGATGATGCTTTTCCAGTCTTTGCTCACTGTTAATCCGTACTTGAATCTCTTGCTGTAATTCTTGAGTTCGCTGCTTAACTTGCAATTCTAACTCTTGATTTTTGGTAATCTGTGCAGTAAAGGTTTTGCGTAACTGCTGCATCATCTCGTTAAAAGATCCACCCAGCACTTCTAGTTCTTTAATGCCCTGTACTGTCACCACTGAGTCTTTGCCATTAGTCAAATCTGCTAAATCTTTTGTCACCGTGCTGAAGTACAAAATTGGCTGAGTTATCCAACGGGCGGTAATAATTCCCAGTAAAGTAGCTAATCCCAATGCTCCCAGACAGAGAAAAATTATGGTTTGAGTGTTGCGCTCAATCTGTCCCATAAAGTCTGCTTCTGGGACAGCCACTACTATTAACCAATTGACATTTGCTTCGCCCTGGAAGGGTCTAATTTCTAAAAATTGTCGTTTGCCGTCAAAGGAGAAATCTACTTGCTGTAAACCTTGAATCTCGTCAAAGTTACTAAATTTAGTTGTTAAATATTTAACGCTTGCTTGAGTTAAGGAATTCCCGCTTTGAGAAGCTGCTAACCTAATGGGTTTAGCATTTTGTAAGCGGAATGGTTCTTCGGTTGTGGAACTTGCGACTAATAGCCCCGATCGCTCGATAATAAAAACTTGCCCAGACTTGCCAACTTTAATATTTTGCAGCAAATCCCCAATTTGTGATATATGAGTTAGAGCGCTGTTGACACCGAGTAACTGACCTTGAGAGTTATATATAGGTTGAGAGGCACTAATCAGAAGCGTTGGTTCAGTCAGGGGTGTAAAAATCTGACTAAAGCTGAATTTTTTGGCGGTAACTGCTGCTTGATAATCAGGACGCGATCGCGCATCATAGTTTTTGATCACCTCTGGTAGTTGGGTACGTTGACCAAGAGAGTCAATTTTGTAGGTGTAGAGATCGTACCCAGTTGACTTGTCGGCAAATCTTAGTAAATATTGGCGATCGTTAAGCTTTTCCACCGCTAAGTGTTCTTGCTGTTCATTGGTTGCCGTTAAAGCGATGGCATCAGGAAAAATCTCTAACTGCTTTATTAAGTATGACTCCCAGGTTGCCAAATTTTCCATCTTTAGCAACCCGATGTCAATGACATTTTGATTACCGCGCAGTTCTTGACGCAAAGCTGAGAGATAAGTCTGTAAATTCTGCTCTACTCGATTAGCGACTTCATAACGCAATTCGCTAGCTACCTCATTGACTGCCTTTTGCCCATTGTGGATCGATAAATATGTAGTTAATCCCACAGCTAGCAAGATTTGCAGTAGAAACAACGCTACCAAAATGCTACGTAGGGGTACACCTTTCAACAGAGAAAAAACACCACTTTGCCCAGTATTTTTGTTCATCTGCCCACTCCCCCTTCCTGTCCTGTAGTACTGAGTACAATACCTTGACTTCGGACTCCTATGGGCTTATACATAGTTTGTACTCGGTCGGGTCAAGAGCCAATATAGCACTTCTGGTAAAACTTATATCGCCAAGTGTAAGGGCACGGCAGTGCCCATAGGTGTCAACTTAAGCCTAGAAATGGCTTAACTGTTGGCTCCCTCACCCGCTTGGAACTAAAGTTCTCTGGCTTTTAGCTAAAGTCTACTGAAGTAGACTAAAGATTTTTGACTATATGTAGACTAAGGAATTAGGACTTACGCATTGACAGGAAAGACAAAATATGGGTGATGTGAAAAACCACATCTGTCGTAGGGGCAATTCATGAATTGCCCCTACAGCGCGGGTCTATTTACCATCAAAAAATGATTCATAAAAATCTGAAACGACGTATTTACGTTGATACACAACATGATTCTTTTGTCCAGTGCGTAAGTACTAGGAATAAGAATTAAATAACATATAGTTTATATCCCTGGCTTACCTCACCCTCAATCCCTCTCCTTATAAAGGAGAGGGAAGCTAGAGACAGGATGAAGTTTTGCATTTTATTTAACCCACGATCCTAAAGATTTTTGACTATATTTAGTCATCTTTCAGATGACTTTAGCTATTAGCAAGGAACTTTAGTTCCTTGCGGGACATGACTTTTATGTTAAGTTGACATCTATGGGCAGTGCCGTGCCCCTACGGGTGTACCTCACGGAAACGAGAAACGCTATAATCACACAAGATACGTTTAAACTAAAGGCAATAAGATTTCAAATTTTGTACCAATACCAGTCTGTGAATGAAAATTCAATTTACCACCATGTCTCACAGTTATAATTCGATAACTTACTGCTAAACTAGTATTTTTACTATTTTTTGTTTCAAGAGAAAACGACTCCACAATTTGCTGTTGCAATTCTTGAGACATTCCAGGGCCATTGTCGGCAATGCGAATTAATATCCAGCGAGAATCTGGTGAATTTGGATTGCTTGCTTCCTGGGAAATTACTTCTGTAGTAATCTCAATTCGGGGTTTTTGAACAGTTATTGTATCTTCTCGATGCAACTGCTGTCGCACTGCTTCATTGAGTAAAGTATCCACAACTTCGCTGAAAATATTCATCAAAACCTGGTTGATTTGCCCCATAAAGCAATACACTGGGGGTAATTGACCGTAGTATTTGACGATTTCAATTTCTCCTTGAAGACGGCTATTAATTAATAAAATAATACTATCTATACAAGCGTGTAAATCTACTGGTTTGGGATAAACTTCATCGATATGACAGAAGTTTTGTAAACTAGTGACAAGTTTTTTTAATCTTTCTGCTCCAGTGCGGATACTAGCAAGCGATCGCGACAAATCTTGTTCTAAAAAATCAAATTCAATCTCTTCTTTAATATCATTAATTACCTGGGAAGCTGATGGTAACTCTTTTTCATAAGCCGCTATCAGCTTGAGCAAATCTTGGCTATAAGTTGAGACATAAATTATGTTACCCCAAATAAAACCCACTGGGTCTAAAATTTCGTGCGCTACGCCGTCTACCAAACGTCCCAGATTTGCCATTTTATCATTTTGAATCATTTGGGCTTGGCTGCGTTCATATCGCACCAGATTGTCGATTCCTCGAATTTGCCAAGAAATAATATTCAATTCTTGGACATCTAACAATCTATAAGCACCAGATTCTGTTTCTACTACAATTGGTTCTGCTGATAATTCTGGCGATCGCTTTAAGCTAAGTTGCATCGCAGTTAAAATCGGTGTTGTATCAGCAAGCAGCAACATTGGTATCCGTGCATAGCTGTAGAGAACGGCTAATGGTTGCTGAACAAATAACTCTTGTCCGAATGGGCGAATCAAAAATTCCAGCAGTCGCAGCCGCGAAATCATCCCAATGAACTTTCCCTGTTCTACCAAAATTACTCCTGGTAGCAGGGGGTATTTATCCAAAAAACTAGCCACTTCCATACCAGTGCGGTTGATTTCCACTGGGAAGTTGTACATTGGTAGTTCTTGGAGGGTTGAATCTAAATCTAGATCGCGATCGCTACCAAGAGACACAAATGGCGGTGAGATTTGGCAACTGAATTCTTCTGACACTATACACCCTGACTTTTAGAAGGACAGGTAAACAATAAGTTAATATTTTACATTCTGCCACCCTAGAAATGCGGTTTTGGTTTAGGTATCTGGTCAAACTAGTACAGCTATTTATTCTGAAATGAAGTCTAAACTTGGCTTTCACGATTACTGGCAAGAGCGATCGCAAGCTACACTAAAGACAACCTTTACAAAAAGTGCAAAGGTAGCATTATGACCTCTGCAACCAATCAATCCACCGCTCTGACTCCTTTCCCCGACCATACCCAGCTTCCTGAGTCTAATGGCACGTTTGTGAAAAATTGGCAAGAACATCCCCAAAGCATCCTACTAACTGACTCGATTACACCTGTTCTCAAGCAAATAAATCCTGAAGGTCAATATTGTATTGGTCAGGATTTAGGCATTTACTGGCGCTTGACTGATCCTCCTGAAAAAGGAGCAGAAGCACCGGATTGGTTTTATGTACCGAATGTACCGCCTACACTAGATGGGCAAACGCGACGTTCTTATGTATTGTGGCGAGAGTTTATTGCCCCCTTAATTGTCTTGGAATTTGTCTCTGGGGACGGTAGTGAAGAACGAGATAAAACTCCTTGGAAGGGTAAATTTTGGGTTTATGAGCAGGTAATTCGTCCTCCCTTCTACGGCATTTATGAGGCGAGTAAAGCCAGTCTAGAACTTTATCATCTGATTGAAGGACAGTATCAGGTTTTACCAGCAAATGAACGAGGGCATTATCCCATCGTTCCTTTGGGTGTTGAATTAGGCTTATGGCTAGGAGTTTATCAGAATGTGGAATTACCCTGGTTGCGTTGGTGGGATTTACAAGGTAATTTGTTGTTGAGTGGCGATGAAAGAGCCGAACAGGAATCCCAAAGAGCCGAACAGGAACGCCAAAGAGCCGATCGCCTAACTGCCCAATTGCGATCGCTCGGCGTTGAACCAGAAACCTAATATTTTATTACGAATTACGAATTAAAAAGGGGTGGTGTAAAATAGCCATCTGTGGCTTAATTTGTTTAGACCAAATTTTACTGCTACCAGGGTAATCACGATGACAAATAGACCTCCTTCCGAACCAGAGTCATCCCAAAAAACTGCCCTTGGCTTTGATGAATTTATAGCCATTCTGGTTGCCTTCGCCACTATCGGAGCGATTCTTTTTTGGTCATTGTCCCGCAGGGATTCTAGTTGGAACTTAAACGGGTTGCTGTCGCCTTCTTCTACTCCGTCTAGAACTGTTCAACCAAATCAAGTATTGCCCTTCCCTACTCCCAAGGTAGAACCAAACGCAGCCCCCAACAATGTTTTGCCTTCATCTCCACCTGAGGCTGTTGTTGAACCCAAGCCACCTTCATTCTCAACTAACAACGCAACTTCTTCTGGCGCAGTCTTACCATCTGCTCAAGTAATCCCAACTCAATCCCCACAACCACAGACATCTGTATCCTCTTCAGCAGGGCTTGAGTCATCAATTACATCATCAGCGTTGCCTTTAGTAACTCCGGCAAAACAAAAATCTATTATTCCGCCACCAGTTGCATTTAACGATGTGCCCAATAACTTTTGGGGTCGGCGTTTTATAGATGTTCTTTCTTCCCGTGGTATTCTCAAGGGATTTCCTGATTATTCTTTTAGACCAAATCAGCCTGTAAACCGCGCCGAATTTGCTGCTATCTTGCAAAAAGCCTTTGAGGAAGAACCGTCTAAGAGTGCGATCGCATTTCAAGATATACCAACAAAATTCTGGGCTACTTCAGCAATTGACCAAGCCATCAGTGCCGGATTTCTCAAAGGCTACCCGAAAAAAACCTTCAAACCACAACAAAATATTACGCGAGTGCAAGTTTTAGTTGCTCTTGTTAGTGGATTGAATTTGAAAGCACCCACTTCCCAAAATCAGATTTTAAGTGTCTATAAAGATGCTAAAGATATTCCAATCTATGCTAATAGTAAAATAGCCACTGCTACAGTCAATGGTCTGGTAGTTAACTATCCAAATGCACAAATTCTTGCTCCCAATAAAGCAGCTACTAGGGCTGAAGTGGCGGCGATGATTCATCAAGCTTTGGTAAAACGGGGCAAGTTGAAGGGAATTTCATCTCAAAACATAGTGCGATCTGGTGGCGTGTCTCCAAAAGTCTCGCCCACTCGAAAGCAGAATCTAAAAGGTAACTTGTCCACAGGAAGCTAGTAGTCTGTCAAGCTAGTTTTGAGGGCTTGTAGTAAGGACTTTAGTGCTTAGAAAACAAGGACTAAAGTCCTCACTACGAACTTGTTTACCCCTCAATTCAAAGCTGACAGACTATTGAGTGTGGGGACTTCCGCGATGCGTTAAGCTTCTGGAATTTGTTGACCAACCACTTGTGATTTAAGAGTGGTGATTTCAGTAGTTAACTCTTTCCTGGTTGAGGCTTTGAGTAAATAGCGGTAAACAAACCAAGCAGAGTAACCAATACCGATCAACTCAAAAGTCGGTGCTACCAAGGGGATATCATTCAAAGCATCTAATATTGCCAAGAGTACTTTAACCCCAACAATTGATCCCACAATTAAACCAACAGTGATCAGGGGTTGCTTATATTGATTAAAGAAGCTTCCCAGATATTCTGGCAATGTTGCTAAAAAGCTAGAAATTTGCTCACCATATTTTTGCCATTCATCTTGAGACTGTGCAGGAGGCTGGAGTTTGGTGATGGTTCCTGTTTGGCTGTTGATCTCTGCCACTGTAGTCTCTTTGGATGCGGTTTCGGTAAATTCTTGTTCTGGCATTTTCACTCCTATATATTTGACAGTTGAGTTTTTCTAATCTAGATAATTACAACCAAAAGGCTGTTGATTAGGTAATGCACAAGTGCGTTTGTACAATTGCGTAAAGGGCACAAAAGGGTTTTAGTGTCCTATAACTATAATTACCCCGTAATATCTACTGCATCAACTACAAGGTAGACACTCAGGATGAGGATAGAACTAAATTTAAGTACAAATTTGGCAAAAATCAGCCCACCTCTCATTTATATAAGCCTAAAACCCGATTTTAGCCGATATTAAAGCTATCTTAAGCCGCATTCGTCAATTAACGCATTCGTATTGATATTAATACGTAATCAAAATTTTTGTGTGCTGACAAAGACTAGACTTTTAAGTTATTTTATGATACTCCTGCCTTGGAGATGAGGGATCAGGGGAAGCAGGGAGAGAAAAATTAATAACCAATGCCCCATGCCCAACAAATATTAAAGCTTTTGTTTTTTTCCTGATTGTATTAATTTTATAAGGAAGCAGTTAAGGTAGAGTAGTGCCATACTTGATGGCAAGAACTCATTGTTATCAACCGCATATTGAGGAAAGTGTTGTAGTAAGGAGAAGGCAGTCTCAGATAGGTCTTTAGTGCAGGGAATTATTTGTTACTGATGAAAAAAGTGAATTCTATTCACTCACAGTAAGTGTACTTAGCAGTATTGCTGTAAAAATCACTTATACTATATAAGGTTATGTTAATTATATGGTAAGTAATGATTTGCTATTGCTATAAAAGAAGATAATGTAAATGTTAATCACCAATTAAAGTGTTTGCACAAGCTAAACTGGTTTGGTGATTTTTGCGGGAAGGCAAGGAGGTTTGAGAAATGCCTTGCTCAAAAGCCAAGCCCTATCGACAGCAGTTCAGAAAGCAAAAAAGTGTCAGCCGAAGAGCGATCGACAGACGAACTCCCGACCATAGAATTTCCCTCAAGAGGGAAACTCAAAGCCAGTTCCTGGCGCATCCATCAAAAAATTGGCTATGGGTACTTTGTAGCTATTGGAATTGGCTTTTTTGGCTCACTGACTGGGTTAGTAATCGCCAACTACTACCGGGGAAGGGAAGTCAGGCAATTCAATCAAGCATACGAACAAACACAATTACTGAGTAATTATAAAGATGCAGTAGTAGGGGCGCAATTACATAGCTCTAACCTAGTTGCTGTGTTAGAAAATTCACAACAGCTACAAACCAAAAAAGCCAATTTTTTGAATAATGTTGAAAAAGCCAAGCAATTAGAGTCAAAAATTGGCGGATTTATTGACAGTAAACCTAAAAGATTAGCAGCAACAAGTTCGACTTTACAGACGTTATTGCTGGACTACAAGACTAATTTAAAAGCTTACGTTGACCAAATCGAGGTCGTCTTACAGAAAATTGACTACCAGCAAGTGCGTCAGTTGCAGATTTCCTCTGCCCGATCGCAGTTATTGACAATTATGCGTGGTCAAACAGCCATGCGGCTAGATCAGCTTTCTCAAAGCTTGACTAACATCCTGCAAACTGCTGATGAACAAGAGCAAGAAAGGCAAAAAGCCGTTGAGCAAGCAAAAATAGTTGAGCGATTGATCGTGCTCGTGAGTATGCTGGTTTCGGTGGCGATCGCAGCCATTGTAGCTTGGCGTACCAGTCGAGCGATCGCTGAACCAGTTATTACTGTCACCCAAGTAGCGGAGCAAGTTGCAAGAAAATCTAATTTCGATTTGCGAGCTCCTGTCACCACTGAAGATGAAATTGGCCTACTCGCTAAATCTCTAAATCGTCTGATTGAGCGAGTATCTGAGCGAACAAAAGAACTACAACAAGCTAAAGAATTAGCCGAAGCTGCTAACAAGGCAAAAAGTGCATTTTTAGCCAATGTTAGCCACGAATTACGCACACCATTGAATGCTGTCATTGGCTTGAGCCAACTTCTAGAAGACGACGCTACCGATCTTGGTTTATCGGCAGACTTTATCACAGATTTAGAAACAATTAACGCTGCTGGTAAGCATCTACTGCACTTGATTAACGAAATCCTCGACTTGTCAAAAATTGAAGCGGGGAAAATGACCCTCTATCCAGAGACATTCGAGATTGCGACGCTGATTCATAATGTTGTCCTCACAGTCAAACCAGCTATAGAAAAAAATGCCAATGTTTTAGAAGTGCATTTTGATGAACAACTTGGCATGATGTACGCCGATCAAACTAGGATGCGGCAGGTGTTATTAAACTTACTAAGCAACGCCAGTAAGTTTACTACAAACGGCAAGGTGATGCTGACAGTCAACAGAGAAAAGGATGAATTCCGACTAGATGCTCCTTTGGGCATGATTACTTTTACCGTTAGCGACACAGGTATAGGTATGTCTCAGGGTCAACAGCAGCAGTTATTTCAACCTTTTACACAAGGAGATACCTCAACTACGAAAAAGTATGGAGGTACGGGACTGGGGTTAGCAATTAGCCGCGACTTTTGCCAGATGATGGGTGGTGAGATTATTGTCAAAAGTCAGCCGGGAGTTGGATCTACTTTTACCATTCGTCTGCCAATGACTGGGCAGGATTGAATGGGGCATTGGGCATTGGGCATTGGGCATTGGGGACAAGGAGAAGAGAAAGACTTGTTGCAAGTTCTCACCTTTTGTCCCCTTGTCCTCTTGTCCCCCTCATAACTCGAACTAAGTAATAATAGTTACTTTCCCTGTATCCAAATCGTAACGACCCCCGACAATTTTTAATTTGCCCGATCGCACTTGCTCAGTTAAAAGTTGCGATCGCTCCAACCGTTCAATTTGATATTGCACATTTGCAACCACAGCATTATCAACCGCATCACCCGGCTGACTCTTAACCTTTTCCACGGCGGGCTTAATTGCCTTAATAAAAGTACCAATATCACCGAGTAACGATTCGTTTTGTACAGCTGCGGTTACAGCCCCACAACGTTCATGACCCATCACCATCAATAGGGGAGAACCTAACAAGACAACCGCATATTCAATACTACCGATCGCTTCATGTGTAGCAATATTTCCGGCAATCCGAACATCAAAGATGTCCCCAATGCCCTGATCGAAAACAATTTCTGCGGGGACTCGTGAATCTGCACAACTAAGAATAGTTGCAAATGGATGTTGAGCTTGAGCAACTTCCTGCAACCGCAGCGCAGATTGATCGGGGTATTGGGGTTGATGCTGAATAAATCGTTGATTTCCCTCCATCAGCTTTTGCAATGCTGCATCGGGACTAAGGGATTCTGGGGAAGTTGAGGGTATTTCGGTAGCTTTAGCCTGTTCCACCCGCCAGAGTAAATCGCTAGCAGATAGCATCATCCCAAACGCCCCGGTGATTCCCAACTTCAAAAAGTCACGACGTTCCATGAAATGCTTCATTGATTTATAACTCTCTTACATCGACGCTACACATCTGACAGAGCGAATTTCCATCACATCGGAAACGTAGCAAGTACCTCCGAACTTATTCAGGAGTGGTTTGATATTTTCTACAACTGGCTTGAGTTGTTCTGGCATACAAAACGCGAGGATGTAAACATTATCAAGCATGGTCATGTCTAAATCTTCTGTCGTTCCTCGTAATCCTTTACCAGCAACATTTCGGATTACGGCATGGTTATTTACACCGGACTTGTCTAAATTATCTAAAATTTTGGCAAGCTCAAAGGAGTTGGCAATAATTTCTATCTTTTTAACTAGGTGCATATTATTACCTCCAAAATAGGTTAATTCCGTAGAGATATAACGGAATTCCCACAATAATATTGAACGGAAATGTGACAGCTAGGGCAGTAGAAACATACAGGCTGGGATTTGCTTCGGGAACAGTCATCCGCATAGCCGCCGGGACAGCGATGTAAGAAGCACTGGCACACAATACAGCGAATAACAGCGAATCTCCGCGAGGCATACCGATCAATTTGGCGATCGCTAACCCAATACCTGCATTTACTATTGGAATTAGTATGGCAAATAAAATCAGGAAAACTCCGGTTTTTTGCAAGTCTTTAATTCTTCTCGCAGCCACCAATCCCATGTCGAGTAAAAAGAAGGTGAGAACGCCATAAAACAACCCTTGAGTAAAGGGTTCTAACATGTGCCAACCGCGTTCTCCTGTCAAGACACCGATCAAGAGACTACCAACTAATAGAAAAACTGAACTATTAAGAAATGCTTCTTGCAAAACTTCCGGCCAGGAAAACTCTCGCTTTCCATCGTTAGTGAATATATTCACCAAAATTAGACCAACTATAATCGCTGGGGATTCCATCAGGGCAAGGGCTGCCACCATGTAACCATCAAAAGCAATGCCAAGCTCAGTTAAAAAAGCGCTAGCTGTGATGAAGGTGACGGCACTGATAGAACCGTAGGTTGCAGCGATCGCAGCCGCATCGTAAGTATCCAATTTCCACTTCAGGATAAAAAAGGTGTAAATTGGAACAATGCAAGCCATCATCATTGCTGCCGCGAGTGTTAGAACTACTTCTTGAGTTACACCGCTTTTGATTAGTTCTACCCCTCCTTTAAAACCAATGGCAAACAGCAGATACAACGAAAAGAGTTTGGGTATTGGTGCAGGAATTTCTAGATCAGACTTGACAAAAACAGCAGTCATGCCTAAAAAGAAAAACAGGATTGGCGGATTTAAAATGTTGGATACAATTAAGCTAAGATCCATATCCACCCCTACTTGTATTGGTTAAACCTGAAATTAAAGAAATTTTTCATCTTTAAAAATTTAACGGTTGAATCATGATGTATTGTGTATCGCTACCCTGTGTCAATTGGGTACTCAAGGAGTGAATCGTCCTATTGGTAACAATACTTATTGGTTAGGTGTTAATCAGGGCTGAAAATAGAAAAAGTGAGAGCTTGCCCAGCATTTTTTGATGTTGGATTCCCCGTCGCTGATCTTACGACAGAAAGTGTAGGGAGAACTGGCGATCAACCGATTTAGCGTAGAAAAAATTAACGTATTGTAGGGGCAATTCATGAATTGCCCCTACAACGTGGTCTAAGATATTGTAACCTGGGCAATAGCAACTCTCTATTGATGTGACGCCAGGCGCTCGCTTTTTCACATCCATGACAACAACCATCGACTTTCTCAGTCACCTTAACCCTAGTCAACGTCAAGCTGTCGAACACTACTGCGGCCCGTTGCTAGTTGTTGCTGGCGCAGGCTCCGGCAAAACACGAGCGCTGACTTATCGGATTGCGAATCTAATTCTGAAACACCGTGTTGATCCAGAAAATATCCTGGCGGTTACTTTTACCAACAAAGCTGCACGGGAGATGAAAGACCGGATTCAACGGCTGTTTGCGGAACAACTGGCAATGAAACAACATGGTAAGCGGTTGGATTTGTTGACAGAATACCAACAAACGCAATTGCGATCGCAAGTTTACAAAAATACGATCAAAGATTTATGGTGTGGCACTTTCCACAGTCTATTTTCTCGCATTCTCCGCTTTGATATTGAGAAATATGTAGACGAAAAAGGACGGCGTTGGAATCGCAATTTTTCTATCTTTGATGAATCAGATGTGATGACTCTGATTAAAGAAATCGTTAATAAACAGCTAAATTTAGACGATAAGAAGTTTGACGCTCGCTCTGTTCGCTACGCTATTAGTAACGCTAAAAACCAAGGTTTATCGCCCCAAGAATTTGAGCAAGATCAACCCAATTATCGCGGACGGGTAATTGCCCAAGTCTACAATTTATATCAAGATAAGTTAGCAGAAAACAACGCTCTCGACTTTGATGATCTAATTCTCGTACCTACTAGATTATTTCAGCAAAACGAGCAAGTATTGGGTTACTGGCATCGCAAATTTTGCCATATCCTTGTAGATGAATATCAAGATACTAATCGGACTCAGTATCAACTTATTCATTTATTAGTGACTAATGGCGAAACCAGAAAGAGCGAATGGGAATGGCAAAATCGCTCAGTTTTCGTTGTCGGCGATGCAGATCAATCAATTTACAGCTTTCGGATGGCAGATTTCACCATCTTGCTGGGATTTCAGGAAGACTTTGGTGATGGTTTGGTAGATGATGACACCCAAACGATGGTTAAGTTAGAAGAAAACTATCGTTCTTGTGAAAACATTCTGCAAGCGGCTAATGAACTGATTGAAAATAACACCCAACGGATTGATAAAGTCCTCAAACCAACGCGGGGGCCGGGTGAGCAAATTACTTGTCACAAAGCCGATGAAGAACTCGCAGAAGCGGCATTTGTGATTAATCAAATTAGCACTTTAGAAAACCAAAATCCAGAGTTAAGTTGGGGTAGTTTTGCCATACTTTATCGGACAAACGCGCAATCTCGACCCTTTGAAGAATTGTTGGTGAAATATCAAATTCCTTACACAGTTGTGGGGGGAATGAGATTTTACGATCGCAAAGAAATTAAAGATGTGATCGCGTATTTAAGAGCGATCGCTAACCCATCTGATACAGTCAGTTTATTACGAGTTATCAATACTCCTCGCCGGGGAGTGGGCAAAACTACTATTGATGCTTTGATGAATGCCTCCCAACAATTAGGGATAACCCTGTGGGAAATACTCAGTGACGAAACATCAGTTAATACATTAGCTGGACGGGCGACAAAAGCTGTAAATAACTTTGCCGCAATGATTAGCCGTTGGCAAGCGCAAATCGGCACGCTTCCTGTGACTGAGGTTTTGCAAGGAATACTAGAAGATTCTGGTTACGTTCAAGACTTGATGAGTCAAGGCACAGATGAAGCCACAGATCGGGTACAAAACGTCCAGGAACTTTACAACGCCGCACTGCAATTTCAAGAAGAGAACGAAGAGGTTTCACTACGAGACTTTCTGAGTAGTGCCGCCCTCAGTTCCGATTTGGATAATTTAAAAGAAGGACAGACAGCCGTTTCATTGATGACTTTGCACGCTTCCAAAGGTTTAGAGTTTCCCGTAGTCTTTTTGGTGGGATTAGAACAAGGGCTATTTCCCGGCTACCGTTCGTTGAGCGATCCCGCATCTTTGGAAGAGGAACGCCGCTTGTGTTATGTGGGGATTACTCGCGCCCAAGAAAGGTTATTTTTATCACACGCGCGGGAACGTCGTTTGTATGGTTCTCGTGAACCCGCCATGCGATCGCAATTTCTCGACGAATTACCAGAAGAATTATTATCTACTAAACGCGCGAGTCGTCAAAGTTATACCAAAAGTGCTTCTACTTCTAGTGCGAAGCAAGATACAACGCAGAGTTGGCAAGTAGGCGATAGAGTATTACATAAAACTTTTGGAATTGGTGAAATTACCCATGTTTTCGGAACGGGTAGTAAGATGTCTGTAGCAATTAAATTTGCCAGTTTGGGACAAAAAATTGTTGACCCAAGAGTAGCACAGTTGCAACGAGTAGAGTGATATAGCCAGAGATCCCCGACTTCTTTGAGAAATCGGGGATCTTGTTTTTCATATTTCAATTTCTTCAAAGTGTTCAACAGTAGGAAATGGCTCATAAAAATGATGCAGAAGTTCTTTCCACTCTTGATATTCAGCAGAACTTCTAAATCCTATAGTATGAGATTCTAAACTTTCCCATCTAACAAGTAATAAATATTTGCCTTGAACTTCTATACATTTATGCAATTCATGAGATAAATATCCGTCCATTGAGGAAATAATTTTAGAAGCTTTTTTGAAAGCAGCTTCAAAATCTGATTCTAGACCAGGTTTGACATTAAGAATAACTGCCTCAAGAATCATAAAGTTTTGCGTTGATAATTAAGCTAATGTTAACGCGATGTGCAACTTAATATTCTGACCTCTCTCCTTTTAGGCTATCCATTACCCGTGGTTAGTTGTTTTGTTGCTAAACCGCCAAGTCATTATTATTGCAGCGATCGCTAAACCAATAGCCAATCCCCACCAAAGACCAATAGCTCCATACCCCGACGAGATCCCGAAAGTATAACCAGTGAATAAACCAACACACCAATAAGCAAAAATGCCAATCAACATAGGGATTCGAGTGTCTTTTAGTCCGCGTAATGCTCCCGCCGCAGTAACTTGCACACCGTCAACTATTTGAAAAATCGCTGCCACTCCCAGCAATTTCACTGCGAGGGCAACCACATCTGCATTGTTTGGATCGCTGATGTCAATATAAAGAGAAATAATCGACTTTGGCACTAACCAAAATGTAATACCTGCTACACCCATAGATAAAACTGAAATGGCAATGCCTACATATCCAGCCAGACGAGTAGCAAGCAGGTCATTCTGTCCAACTAACTGTCCAACACGTACTGTTGTTGCTAGAGAAATGCCTAGTGCAATCTGGAATGATATCGAAATTGTTTGTAAAGCAATTTGATGGGCAGCAAGAGCGTTTGTTCCTAATTGTCCTATTATGAAGGTAACAACGGTGAACAGTCCTGCTTCGACCGCAATCAGCCCCCCAATAGGCAATCCAACCTCAAAAATCTCGCCAATTATCCGGCGATGCTCTAGGGGAAAAGCTTTTTTAGATGAAGGTGAAAAAATACCGTAAACTGCAAAGTCAGGCTGATTACATATATAAACTGTCAAAGTAACAAACATACTCCAAAGTGAGAGTGTGCTTGCCCAACCGATACCAGCTAAACCCAGCGCAGGAAATCCCAGTTTACCAAACATCAACACATAGTTAGCTGTAATGTTGAACAGAGTACCCAAAACCACAGTCACCATTATTAATTGTGGTTGCAACACCGCAGAAAGAAAGCTTTTAAGTACCGCAAAGCCCAAAGCAGGAATAAAACCCAGTGCGATCGCCCTTAAATAAATCTCTGCTAGTGCTACTGTGTTAGCATCCTGCCCTAGTAGAAGTAGTAAAGCGCCTGCATTGTAAAGAAGCAATGTAATTGGTATTCCTAGTAGCAAAGATATCCCTAGTCCCAGGCGGACAATTGTGCCAACTTTTTCTCTATTTCCAGTCCCGTATGCTTGGGCAGCTAAGGGACTGACAGCAGAAACGATACCACTAACGATCAAAATACAAAAACTAAAGAAAACAGATCCTAAACCTCCAGATGCAATAGTCTGACTTCCCAACCAGCCCATCATTACGGTATCCACAAAACCAGTTGCAGATTGAGCCAGTTGTGCTGCTGCCAAAGGTACGGCTAACACGAGACATTTTTTAACTTCAGAAAACATATCCTTATAACCCGATGTGAAGAACAAAGGGTTTTTCCAAAATCTAAACCCATGTTCAGGAGATTTTCCTCCTGGGAACTTGAATTTATTTTAATGGAGTAAGAGGACTCCTGTTACAGTCGTTCGCGCAGCATTCCGTTGGCGCAGCCTCTCGTAGAGAAGGAAAGGCGGTTCGTTTTTTAATCTATATTTTTCACAACTCAAATAGGATTGCTATATAGCGGTTCCCATTCATATCCGGTACAACATTATATTGCGAAGTGTAAGGGCACGGCACTGCCTACGGGTGTACTTCACGTAAACGAGAAACGCTATAACTAAGGCGACAGCTATCAAATGCTTAAGGGAGCATCCCAATTTTGCTTAAATCTTTTCCCTCACCCCCAGCCCCTCTCCCATCTTTGGGAGAGGGGAGACATAATTCTAGTTCCCCTTCTCCCAAAGATGGGAGAAGGGGTTAGGGGATGAGGGCTATCAAGGTTTTTGCACATTTGGGATGCTCCCATGCTTAATTAATTTTAGTTCTCAACGTAATGTTTTAGTTGCTCAAATGGAGTGATATAACTAAGCTGATTTTAATTGAATAATGCCTTTATCAAAAACGCGATTATTAGTAGCGATCGCACTTATTTCTATTCTATCTTTATACACCTCATAAGAGGCAAAACTTAAGTCACTTGTAGAATACCCTGTCCACTCAGAACGCCCTACAGGACGATTGCCGGCACCTGCACCACAAATTAAATAAGTTGTACCATCTATAGCACGCGTGCGCTCATAATTGTGTTCGTGACCATTGATGTAAAGTTGAACGCCATATTTTTGAAATAGAGGAGTGAAAGTTTTAATAAAATCTGGATTACTCCCATACTGACCCGATGAATAAATCGGATGATGTCCAAATACAACTTTCCAAGGAGCATTACTAATACTTAATTCTTTTTGTAACCAAATTAGCTGGTTTTTCCAATCAGCATTACTGTTAGTATCTAAAGCAAAAAATTGGACTTGATTACGTTTAAATGTATAGTAACGTCCCTTCATATTAAAGCCAGCATACTTGACTTGTGGATCGCCATTTTCAGTCCGAATATCGTGATTACCTAAACAGGCCTGAAATTTCACGCCAAGCTTTAGCAAAGCTTGATAAGGACGCTCAAAAACTGCACTAATTTTCTCAATCTCACCGTTATTGTAAATGTTGTCTCCAGCTAAAACCACTAAATCATAAGGATTTTGTTTGTGATACGCGTTCATTGCTCCAGCCACAGCATACTGTCCTTTAGCCCCAGTCCCTGTATCAGCCACAGACACAAAACGTAATAACAAGTCTTTTTTGACTGGGTTGGCGGCTATAGCGGTTGTTGAATCGGTAATATCAGCAGTTTGATGATTTTGATGAGCTAGCATCCAGCCTAAAAATCCTGTACCAATGGCGCTGAGACTACTTAAAAATAAAAATTGACGACGTTTCATGTTCATAATTCACCAAATTTAATAAATAGTCAGTTTAGCGGAAACAATGAGCAATGAAGTGATACATTAAGGCAAAAGAAGGCAGCACCAGTAATAATGTACGTTGTTTGTCTTTGATTCGCTGCTTTTGGTGAAAGTTCCATGTCACAAGACAATCAGTCAAAACCGACGGATGAGCAGGTAAATCAACCTCCCCAAAAACCTTATCAGAGAGTTCAGCCAATTTGGAAGGCTAAAACTATCCAACTTCTCCGAGGGACGATTGGGGTTTTAGAAGTAACAGTGGACAAACTGGAGACAGCACCCCTACCGGGTACTGAGGAAACACCCGGCTTTTTCCAGCAGCTTCAGTTGCGATGGGGTGGACTGTTAAGGACAATTCGGTTGTTTTTACCATCAAATTTGTCAACAAAGTTATCAGATACAGCTTTGACGGGAATTGTTACTGGAATTGCTGTAATTATCCTTTGGACAACTGCGAGTGTCTTTACTGGTAAACCGACTGAAATAGCAACAGTTCCACCGATTGAAGAGGTTCCTGCACCAACGATAACTACTCCACCTGAGTCAGTCGCACCAGAACCGCAGCCGCCACAGGAAATTACGCCGCGGCCAGAAGTACAAACTCCGCCACCAGAACCAATTCCCACGCCAACGCCAACCCCGACACGAACAATAGAATTGACACCAGAACAAGCCTTGATTGCGGCTGTTGAAAATCAAGTAGCCGAAATTAGCGATCGCATTGCCTCTGGTCTGATAAAGTCAATTCAAGCCAACTTCCGCACGAGTAACTTGACTGTCAAAATTAGTGACGATTGGTACACTCTCAAAGAATCTCAGCAGGACAAACTAGCTGCGGAGATATTACAACGCTCTCAAGAACTTGATTTTACCCATTTAGAAATTATCGACTCCCAAAATAGGTTGATAGCGCGTAACCCAGTTGTTGGTACTGAGATAGTAATTTTTAAACGGCAAACAGCAAGTGAAAATAATTCGTAATGCGCTTTTCTGCGAGACGCTAAACGCGAACACCCCGCTACGCTAACGTAATTTGGACGTTTAAATTTAAGTATTTATGTTAGACAACGTTTTGCTATTGCTCCAAGCTTGTAAAAACTTAAATATCAGCTATGAAATTATTTATCCGGCTGAAAACTTATTAAAAATAAAACTGAATAATAAACAGCATTATTTCTGTAATTATAGTACTCCGTTAATCAATCAAGCAGTAGCACAGATCATAAAAGATAAGGAATATACCTACCATATTTTAAAGCAAAAAGTTAAACTTCCTCAGACAGTAGGTTTTCTTTCCCCTTTTTGCGAACTTAAGTATAAGATGTACTTAAAATTCCCAAGTTTTCAAGATATTATATTAGAAATAAAAGATAAATTTGAAACACCTGTTATTGTCAAAAGGAATTCCGGCTCTGGTGGGCATAACGTCTTTTTATGTAAGAATACAGATGAAATTGAAACTGCTTTAAAAGAGATTTTTAATATTAATTATAAAAAATATGATTACGTTGCGATCGCTCAAGAATTTATTCACATAAAATCTGAATATAGAGCAATTTTCTTAAATAAAGAGTTAGTTCTGCTCTATGAAAAAGATGTAACTAATGCAACGTTTGTAGGCAACCTCAGCCCTCTGCACTGGGATGGTGCAAAAGCAAAGTATATCAACAATCCACAAATATTGTCAGAGATTGCTAATTTTGGTCAACCCATATTTGAAGAATTAGACCTTGATTATGCTGGTTTAGATATAGTCTTAGATCGAGATAACCAATATTGGTTAATTGAAGTCAATTCTCACCCAAATTATACTATTTTCACTAGAGACAATGGAGAGGAGCCTGTGTTGAAAGTTTTTGAAAAAATGCTTATTAGCCTAGCCTCAAAATAAATAAGTAAGTAGGCGAGAAAAAGTCAAGGTATGTTAAGGAATGTAAATTAAATTGGAATTAGCTCGTAGTGTACCCCTTCGGGGAAGCAAGCTACGCGTAGCGTCTCGTAGAGAGGGCTTCAGCCCTCAAATGAGGACTAAAGTCCTCACTACAAACCTTGAATTATTAACGCCGCTCTACTTAATTTAGTACTTTGGTTAGCTGATATCATCTGCGACCAAATACCATAATTCACATTGTGGTTAATTTGTACAGTGCGTAAATCATAGTTTAGGTAAAAAGTACTTAAACATAAAAATTTTAAGTACTCCTGCTATGGAAAGCTATTTTCAACAATCAAATAACAGCTTATTTGCTACGCTTCTTTTCAGAAACCTCCTTAAGATAGACTCTAACTTCATACTTAAGTTAGTTGCAAAAATTTCATGTATAGTTTATGCGTGTTTTCAAATTTATAGATTACTAATCTGTCTAATCCTAGAAACTCACGCACTTGTGTAATTGCTGTTGCCATAATCACTGACAAATCCAAGCTTTTACGGATCTGCGTCGTTACCTGATTTAACAACCGTTCTTGGGAAATCTGTTTTTTTAAAGCATCTTCCACTGGCTGACAGATATAAATTGTCGCCGCAGTTGAGCTTGGAGGTGGTATTATTTCTTGGTTTGGCTGAGTTAGGAGATATTCTAATAACAACAGCGAGAATTGACTTTGGAGTGTGGCATCATTGGGACGAATAATTTGGCGATAGCTTTCGAGATTTTGGTGAGTGGAGGAATCGCACTCAAACAATTCTCTCAATTCGTAGACAAATGTTGCGATCGCCTCTAAATTAAATGTCAAACTAGCATTCAGCGCTGAGTAAATTCCTTGCTCCCCCTGCTCCCCTTCCTCCAAGTTTCCTACCAAGAGCGCACTAAATTGCTCAGAAACCACCAACGTAAACCTTTGCCTTTGCCATTCCACAGGTATGCAAATCCGCATCAACACAGCTTCTGTCAGTATCAGAGCGGCACTTCCCACCGTTTGAGCCATCTGTTCTAACAATTCCCCAAGCTGATTAAATACAACAATAGGCAAGGTTCGAGCAAAGCTCAAATCAGGAGAACTAAGCATTTTCAATCATTTTGGTAAAAGGGGGCTGAATGCAGGGAAAAAAGTTTGTTTTGATTGTGTACTAACCAACAGTTTAAAACGGTAAAACAGAATTATGCATCGTATAAGTAGCACATCGGGTGGATGGAATCAGTCAGAGGGTTTAATTTTTTTAGAACAAACTCCAGCGCCTTTCGTGTTGATTACGGCTGCTGATACCGATATTCAAACTTTGGCAGCTGCGGTGACAAAATTACCTACAAGCTTTCCTGCATTAAGAGTCGCCAACCTGTTGCAGTTACAGCAACAGTTAAGCATAGATACTTATGGAGAGCAAGTTTTGGAACTTGCCCAGGTAATTATTTTGCGCCTGTTAGGAGGACGTTCCTACTGGGGTTATGGCTTAGAAGTAGTGCAAGAAATTGTGCAACGTAATGGTAGAACCCTCATTGTAATGCCAGGGGACGACGCTTTTGATCCCAATTTAATTTCCCAGTCTACCGTGCCTTTGGGTATTGTTAACCAGGTATGGCAGTATTTTAACGAAGGCGGCGTAGAAAATTTCGTTAATGCTCTGCAATTTATTTCCGATACTTGCCTGTTAACTGCATACAATCCTCCGTTACCCCGGCCAATTCCACGTGTGGGATTGTATGAATGGGGGACAAGGGGACAAGGGGACAAGGAGACAAGGGGACAAGGGAGACAACGAGAATTAGAGACTGATTTATCCACCTCGGAACTGGATGAATCCACTTCAGAACTCCGTTCATCCACCTTGGAACCTGAAATCTCCCAATCCCCAATCCCCAAAATCGGCATCCTTTTCTACCGCGCTCATTATTTAGCGGGAAACACTAAAGTAATTGATGCTTTATGCGAAGCTTTGGTACAGAAAAATTTACAACCTGTACCAGTGTTTGTTTCCTCATTGCGTGAACCCGATGTGCAAGTTGAGTTGAGTGAATTTTTTCAACCCAAAGAAGCGGATTCAATCGCTGTGCTGCTAAATACTACCAGTTTTTCTCTAGCACGCTTGGAAAGCGAAACACCCCAAACTGAACTGTGGCAAAAATTAGATGTGCCTGTGTTGCAGGTAATCCTCAGTGGCGGATCAATTGAACAGTGGGAGTCGCAGTTTCAAGGACTTTCTCCCCGCGATATTGGGATGAATGTGGCGCTACCAGAAGTAGATGGACGGATTATTACTCGTGCTGTGTCTTTTAAAGCAGTACAAACTCGTAATCCTCATTTAGAGACAGATGTGGTAATTTATGAACCAGTGAGCGATCGCATCGAGTTCGTTGCTAAACTAGCAGCAAATTGGGCGCGTCTGCGTGACAAACCACCCCAAGAACGGCGAATTGCTCTAATTTTGGCAAACTACCCCAACCGCAATGGCCGCCTCGCCAATGGTGTGGGACTCGATACCCCAGCTAGTTGTGTAGAAATCCTGCAAGCTTTACATCAGGCTGGGTATGAAGTAGAAAATCCACCTGCTCAAGGAGACGAGTTGATTCAACGCCTGACAGATGGCGTAACCAACGATCCGGAAGGTAGAGAATCGCTTCCCGTACACCAAAGTGTTTCTTGGGAAGAATATCAAAAATATTTCGCTTCATTACCGCCAGCAGTGCAGCAAGGTATTAGTGAACGGTGGGACAAACCAATTTTAGATTCAATCCAAAATCCAAAATCTAAAATCCAAAATTGGGCTGTTCCTGGAATTCAATTCGGCAACGTCTTTGTGGGAATTCAGCCAGCAAGAGGTTATGATAATGACCCCAGTTTGAATTATCATGCGCCGGATTTAGAACCAACCCATGCTTATTTAGCTTTCTATTATTGGGTAAGAGAATGTTTTGGTGCTGATGCTGTAGTTCATGTAGGGAAACACGGAAATCTAGAATGGCTACCCGGTAAAAGTGTGGCTTTATCCAGTAATTGTTATCCAGAAGTAGCTTTCGGCGCACTTCCCCACTTATACCCGTTTATTGTCAATGATCCTGGTGAAGGTTCCCAAGCCAAACGTCGCGCTCAAGCGGTGATTATAGATCACTTAACGCCACCAATGACTCGCGCGGAACTCTACGGTTCTTTGCAACAGTTAGAAAATTTAATTGATGAGTATTATGAAGCGGACAGTTTAGATCCTTCTCGTTTACCAGTGATTCGCGATCGCATCCACGAACTGGTGATCAAAGAAAATCTCCATCTAGATTTAGGAATCCAAAATGAAACAGAAATTTTTAAGTCTGAATCCTTAATTTTGAATTCTATCGGTGGCTATCTTTGTGAATTAAAGGAAGCCCAAATCCGCGATGGGTTGCATATTTTTGGGCAATGTCCCCAAGGAAGGCAACTGCGAGATTTAATAGTAGCGATCGCTCGCATACCCAATCGCCATTCTTCAGGTATTACCCGTGCGATCGCTCAAGATTGGGGTTTAGACTTCGATCCCCTCACAGCAGATTTGTCAATGAGTAGTGGTGAATACTCAATAGTCAATGGCACAGAATGCCGTACCCTCGGCGATATAGTCGAAGTCCTAGAAGAACACGCCGCCCTCTTAGTAGAACAACTAATAAATCAGGATTCAGAATTCAGAATTCAGAATTCAGAATTTAGAAATCAGAATTCTTGTACAGACGCGATGAATCGCGTCTCTACCTGGATACGCGATCGCCTGCTTCCAGCTTTACAACAAACCGATCAAGAAATCACCCATTTATTACACGGACTCGATGGCGGTTACGTTCCAAGTGCCCCATCTGGCGCACCCACACGCGGCCGCCCAGAAGTTCTACCAACAGGGAGAAACTTTTATTCTGTCGATATTCGCGCCATACCCACAGAAACAGCTTGGGATATCGGCAGAAAAGCTGCTGAAACCCTCGTAGAATATTACACTCAAGAGCATGGTGAATATCCCAAAACACTAGGCTTATCATTGTGGGGAACAGCCACCATGAGAACAGGCGGTGATGACATTGCCGAAGCTTTGGCTTTACTCGGAGTCCAACCAGTATGGGATGGTGCAGCGCGGCGAGTAGTAGATTTTGAAATTTTGCCCTTAGCGATTTTGGGGCGTCCCCGTGTAGATGTCACCTTGCGAATTTCGGGATTCTTCCGGGATGCTTTTCCCAACTTAATTGATTTATTCGATCAAGCAGTATCAGCAGTAGCAGATTTAGATGAACCACCAGAACAAAATCCCCTCGCGGATGCAGTTCGCCAAGAGACTGATTTGTGGACAAGCCAAGGATTAACTTTAGAAGAAGCCGTAGTGCGATCGCGCTATCGCATCTTTGGTTCTCGTCCAGGTGCTTACGGCGCAGGACTCCAAGGTTTAATGGAATCGCAAAACTGGACAGATGACGAAGATTTAGCCCGCGCCTACATCAACTGGAGTTCTTACGCCTACTCATCGGGAGCAGGGGAAGCAAGGGAGCAGGCAGCAGGGAGCAGGGGAGCAGATAGCAATAACATAATCCAATGCCCCATGCCCAATGCCCCATGCCCAATGCCCAATGCCCTATGCCCAATGCCCAATATCGAAGCCTTTAAGCAACGCTTGTCCCAGATGCAAGTTGTCCTACACAATCAAGATAATCGTGAACATGATCTACTAGATTCTGATGATTATTACCAATTTCAGGGTGGCTTAACTGCGGCGGTGCGTTCTCTACAGGGAAAAAATCCTCAAACTTATTTTGGTGATAATTCTATACCTGCCCAACCACGAGTCCGCCAACTGAAAGAAGAAATTGCCCGGGTGTATCGTTCTCGCGTAGTTAATCCCAAGTGGATTGCAGGAGTTATGCGCCACGGTTATAAAGGTGCTTTTGAAATGGCGGCGACGGTAGATTTTTTATTCGCCTATGATGCAACAGCTAAATGTGTCGAAGATTATATGTATCAAGGCATAGTAGAAGCTTACTTGCTCGATCCAGTAGTCTCGGAATTTATTCAGGAAAAGAACCCTTATGCACTGCGTGATATTGCAGAAAAATTATTAGAAGCACACAAGCGCAATTTGTGGGAGGATGTAAATATAGGAACATTAGAAGCTTTGAGGAACCTAGTACATCAAGCTGAAGCAGTGATCGAAGAAAAATCAATGGTATAGGAAACAAATATGGAAAATCTTGCGTATTTGCACCTAGCTTTCGCCTACGAAGACAGCACACCCAGTGAATTGGTCTCCCTCAGTTCTTTGTTTAAGGACGCAGCTGCACCAGACTGGAAACGGCTTTCAGGTAGGGCTTGGAAGTATATGTTGCCCCTTGCTCTGTCTTTATCTATTCTTGGCGCTGTTACTAGCGTCATGGCACTGGAAAAAGGCGATCAAGGCCCTTCCGTCAGAAATCTACAACAAAATTTGAAAACAGCAGGTTTTTACCAATCTTCTGTTACCCAAGTATATGACGTATCCACACAAGACGCTGTGCGACGCTTCCAAAAGGCCGCCGGTTTACGAGTGGATGGCATTGTTGGAGCAAGCACCCTGCAAAAATTAGAAAGTTGGCAAGCGAAAAAGCCCACAACTAGGGCTACACAAGCTAAAAGAACCACTGCTGTAAGCGCACAAGCCAAAAAGTCCAGCACTACTAGTTCAGCAACTAGCCAGCGCCGCAATCCTAATTACCTTGCTAAAGGGGCTGAAGGTGAAGATGTCAAGGTTTTGCAAGAACGCTTAAGAGTCGCAGGCTTTTATTACGGAAATGCCACAGGAATATTTGGCCCGATTACCGAAGAATCTGTCAAGCGATTCCAAGATGCTTACAAATTAAGCGTTGACGGTGTTGTTGGCCCAGCAACATTAGGTAAATTGCCGGGAGTTGGCATCGGTGATGGAGAAGAGGCTCCCACAAAGGTAGTCAATCGAAATAAATTTCGTATAGGCAATCGCGGTGAGCCAGTTAGAGTACTTCAAGAACAATTGATCCAGGCAGGATATTTAGAGGGAGAGCCAAATGGCTATTATGGCCCCTATACTGCCGATGCTGTACGGAGATTCCAAGCAGCTAATTACTTGTCAGCAAGTGGTGTTGCTGGCCCAACTACGCGAGCTAAGTTATATAGCTCAGTTAATACTGCTAGCAAAAGCGAATTTAATACCTTAGAAATCCAAACGCGACTACGGGAGCGGGGTTTTTATAAAGGCAAGCTGAACGGTGTGATGGCCTCTGACACCAAAAAAGCGATTAAACAAGCTCAAGAATTCTACGGCATCAGTCTCAAGGATCTTAAGAGCGGACGCTTTTAACATCCGCTTTGGCGTTGTTAGTATCAGTTCCCAACTGGTTGCTTGCCTCCAGTAACAGCAAATTACGAACTGCTCAAAATTCCATTTATTTGGTTAATTTGAGTAGTTTTGTTTTTTATCCATCCAAGTGCTAAAGCGGCATCAGCGCCCGTTGGCACTTGGGACACACTGCATGGATGGTCATTTGACAGTCCAGCAGGTGAAAACCTTCTTTTTGAGCCGTTTTCGCTCCAATTTTTAAAATTGAGTCGTTTTTAAACTCAATGGTTGAGTTGCATCTGACACAAATTAGGTGATGGTGGTGATGGGGATAGGGCTGGTTGATTTCATAATGCTTATGTCCCTCGCCCAGTTCTAGTTCCCGTAAAAGTCCCATTCTTGCCATCAACTTTAAAGTCCGATAAATAGTTGACAGACTGATCCCTTCACCATCAGTTTCTAGCCGATGATAAAGATCCTCCGCACTCAGATGTTCACCTTGCGGAAGTTCTTGAAAAATGTGTAAAATTGTTTCGCGCTGGGGAGTTAATCGCCAGCCTCGTTCATTCAGTTCTGCCTTGAGTGAAGTAGTTGTGTAGACAGTCATACTAATATTTCTCAACAAAGCTCGTTAATTGAGAATATAGCAAATCTTGGGAGCAATTTGCAACAATCATTGCCTATTGAGAATATATGCTAAATATTTAAGAACAATTAATCAAATCTTGATCAAAATTCAACTAATAAGCTGTAGTGCATTTAATTTGCCTACAGCTAATAGTTAGGATACTTATAACTATTGCATCCCTTGACTTTGAATTTTGCATAAGTGAATTTTGAATTGCTCAGTTGATCCCTACCTTCAATATATCTGAGCAAAGGTCTGGGGAAACTTTTGTACAATTAAATGCAAATAATTGGCTACAAGCTTCTATAAGGCTTTTAATCTGGGATCAAATCAGCCTTTTGTCCGTAGTCATTTGTCAAGTATAAGTAGGTAGGCGTAATTAAATATAAGATCAAACCTCACCCTCAATCCCTCTCCTTATTAAGGAGAGGGAAGCCGGAGGCAGAGTGAGGTTTTATATTTAATTTGACCCACTTACTTAGTTTTCAAATGACAAATGACTAACTTAAAGACTCCAAATAGTCACGGATGAGGTTGCGACGCTTGGGTTGACGTAGCTTTTGCAAAGCCTTGGATTCTATTTGTCTGACTCGTTCCCGCGATAAGTCAAGAGCGCGGCCAATTTCTGCTAAAGAATAAGGATGACCATCTGCCAAACCAAACCGCATCAAAATTACATCGCGTTCCCGGCTAGTCAAATCTGACAGAAGATGATGCAAATCTCTTTGTAAAGATTCTCGCATTAACATCTCTTCTGGGGTTACACAGTCGGTTTCGATTAATTCGCCTAACTCAGTGTCTTTATCCTTTCCTACTTTGGTTTCCAAAGAAACGGAGCGAGGAACCCGCAACAAAACTTCTCGGACTTGGGTCGGTGTCATCTCTAACTCAGTTGCTAAATCTTCTAGAGTTGGGGTGCGACCTTTTTCTTGAGCAATTTTGCGTTGAGCCTTTTTGATTTTGTTTAACTTTTCGGTAATATGAACCGGAAGGCGAATCGTGCGACTAGAAGTAGCGATCGCTCTTGTAATTCCCTGGCGAATCCACCAGTAAGCATAAGTACTGAAGCGATAACCCTTAGTTGGGTCAAATTTTTCTACAGCCCGCTCCAAACCTAGTGTCCCTTCTTGGACTAAATCCAACAATTCCAAACCACGATTTTGATACTTCTTGGCAACAGACACAACTAGGCGAAGATTAGCCTTAATCATGTGTTCTTTTGCTTGCAGTCCTTGGGACTGAACTTGCTCCAACTCTTCTACAGTCAACTTGGCAATTTCTGCCCAGCGACGTTTGCCATTTGCCAAAGTTGGCCTAAGATCGGATAAAACTATATCAGCAGTAGCAGCCCATCTTTCCAAAGACGGGCGATGTCCTAGTTCGGAGGTCAGACGTTCTTGAACTTCAACTAACTTCAGATAGGGCGTAATTACTTCATCCCCTTCCTTGGCGGCCTTAGCAAGTACTATCCGCATCCGCAAGTAGCGTTGGACTTTTTGAGCTTCTGAAACTTCTTCATCCCGCCCCAACAAGCGAACCCGACCAATTTCTTGAAGATATAGACGTACTAGGTCTGTACTCCGACGGTTAGTGTTAGCAGCAAAGTTAGCATTCTCAGCAGAAGCCATCTCTAGCTCCTGTAAATCATCTACCGATAACTCACTGTCATCAACCGTGAGATCCGAGTCCAAAGCCTGGCGGGACTTTTTGGTATTGTGGGGGGCATCTGCATAAAAAGATGTTGCTGGCATAAAGATCGTCTCAATGGCTCCAGGTAACAATAGATTTCGGTCAGCTTAGATTACGGTCAGCTATTCAACTGTTGCTATTGTTCCCGTGATTTACGATGAACTAACATGGTTGAACGTTCCATTACAATTTTTTTTAGAAATTAATTGTAAGGGTTTCATTGGATACAGCATTACTGAACTTAATCGGCTGCTAAACTTTTGATTAAACCAATAGCTATTCAAATCCGCAGTTGGGCTTTCAATATTTAAACTACTTAGTTAACATTTCAACCTAGATGGTTTTTGATAGTAACTTTTGTAACACAGTATAAACATCCTTAAGTGAATGTCATCTTTATAATTGGCATAGTCACATTTACATGGCTACAAAAGTAATATCCTGACGATTTACTAATTTTTTCTCAGGATTAATTAGGTATAAGTAGAGCTAATAGATATCGGCGAAGTGATTAGTATTAACTGCAAAAATTCTATCGATACGGAAATAGAAAACGTGGGGAAGTTATTAAATACTCTCTCCGTGTCGTGCTAACCGGTGAATTTCAACTTGACTAGGACTTACGCATTGACAGAAAAGACCAAATATGAATGATTTAAAAAACCACATCTGTCGTAAGGGCACAGCATTGCTGTGCCCCTACAGCGCGGGTCTATTTATCCTCAAAAAATGATTAATAAAACCCTGAAACGACGTATTTACGTTGATGCACAACATAATTTTTTTGTACAGTGCGTAAGTCCTATTAACAAATCCTTTCAAGGTGACTCCCAAAATCTCTGCTTTCCTCTCTGCGCTCTCTGTGCCTCTGCGGTTTAAAAGTGATTTATTGAACCTTATGAGGCGCAGAGAACACAGAGAAAAGAGGAATTATTGCCCAAAAATTTTACCCACCTTGAAAGGGTTAGGTTTTTGATTGTTGAATTGATGCTCTAGTAGTTGTACTCTGGCTTGATATCTCGCAGCATCAGTTCATCAAGCGCTTGTCGGGGTGTGACTTCACCCTGAAGTAACCGATAAACTTGCTCAGTAATTGGGACTGCTATGTTTTGTTGCTTGGCTCGTTGCATCAAAACCCGGCAAGTGTTCACTCCTTCAGCAGTTCCTTGTAAATTTCTGAGAGTTTCTGTAAGTGACTTACCACGAGCTAGTTGATAGCCGACTTGGTAATTGCGACTTAAGGGACTATTGCATGTTGCTAACAAATCTCCTAAACCTGATAAACCATAAAATGTTTCTGTCTTCGCACCCCAGTCATTACCGATGCGAACCATTTCTGTAAGTCCACGGGTAACTAAAGCAGCTTTAGCATTGGTTCCCAGTTGTAAACCATCGCACACACCGGCTGCGATCGCAATCACATTTTTTAGTGTCCCCCCCAATTCCACCCCCAAGGGATCGGGATTGGTGTATACCCGAAAACGCCCAGAAGAAAACACTAACTGCACTACTTCCGCAGCCGTGGGAATATTACTGGCTACCACCGTGGCTGCTGGTAATTCCATTTGAATTTCTTTAGATAAATTAGGCCCAGACAAAACAACCACTGCATGGTTAGGGAATATTGTTTGCCAAATTTGCGAAGGCGTGCAGGTGGTTTGAGGGTCTAAGCCTTTCGTCGCCGTCACAAAAATTGTCTCTGGAGAAATGGGGAAAGACTGGACTTGGTAAGCAACATCTCTCACACCAATCATTGAGATAGCAGAGAGGACTATTTGGACATCTTGCAGCACTGTTTGGAGAGTTTGGGAACCTTGACGCGACCAAACACGCACCTCATGACCATTTGCCGTTGCTAGATTTGCTAGAGATGCACCCCAAGCACCTGCACCCAGAATTGCAACGGATTTTGGATTTTGAATTTCGGATTTTGGATTAGTCATTACTCAACAGTCAAAAGTCTCCCTATTTCTCCATTTCTTCACTCGCCAATCTAAAATCTAAAATTGGCTGCGGGGGTAACGTTCCATTAATTCCCTGACTTGTTCTGCATGATATGAGCTTCTTGTCAATGGTGAAGAAACAACTTGTAAAAATCCAATTTCTTCCCCGAATACCTTCCAAGCAGCAAATTGTTCTGGATTGATAAATTCATTTACTTGCAAGTGTTTTTGACTGGGTTGGAGGTATTGCCCAATTGTCAAAATGTCACAATCGACAGTTCGCAAGTCTTGCATAACCTGGCGAATTTCGGCATCAGTTTCACCGAGTCCAACCATGATACCAGATTTAGTGTATGTGCTAGGAGAAACTTGGCGAGTGCGTTGCAATAATTCTAATGTGCGATCGTAGTTTCCTTGGGGACGCACCCGGCGATACAGGCGTGGAACAGTTTCGGTATTGTGGTTTAATACCTCTGGCGCAGCTTGTAGAATCAACTCTAGAGCATTCCAATTACCGCACAAGTCAGGAATTAGTACCTCAATTGTGGTGTTGGGTGAAACAGTGTGAACCGCATTAATACACGCTATAAACTGAGACGCGCCACCATCTGGTAAGTCATCTCGATTTACAGAAGTGATCACAACATGATTAAGTTTCATGCGGCGAACAGCTTCTGCTAGTCGTGCAGGTTCGGTGGGGTCTAGTGGTTTGGGTTTTTTCTCAAAATCAATATCGCAGTAGGGACAAGCGCGTGTACAAGCCGGGCCCATAATCAAAAATGTGGCAGTCCCAGCGTTGAAGCATTCACCAATATTCGGACAGGATGCTTCCTCACAAACTGTATTGAGGGCTAAATCCCGCAAAATATCTTTAACGTTACCAATGCGCTCACGTTGAGGTGCTTTTACCCGCAACCAGTCTGGTTTTACAGTCACAATCCGCTTTTACCACTAGAGTTATACAATTTTAATCGTAGCAAGCAAAGCCTTGGGTGAAGTGATCATATATATGATATGGATGTAATTCTGTCATTTGGCACGGGTTGTGATATTCTTAATTCACAATGCCATTTTTATGACGGGATGTGGCGCAGCTTGGTAGCGCACTTCGTTCGGGACGAAGGGGCCGCTGGTTCGAATCCAGTCATCCCGATTTGTTGTTGTCGCATCCCATGTAAATATGGGTTTAATTCAAATAAAAAATATTTGTCGTCGTTCACACATTAGTGTCGCTGGCTTGATGCAAGAAAGCTAAATTAGCCTAGATCAAGGGTTAGCCCATTATACGCACACAGCATAAGTCTTTTTTGTCTGCCGTTATTATTGCCGCATAAAAGCTTTTTTTGAAAAGACGACGCTTAAAATATTATAAACCTCATCTATGTTGAGAACCGTAGTTTTTGCCCTCACCCTAAATCCCTCTCCAAGATGGGAGAGGAACAACTTTGCGGCTCCCCTTCTCCCAAATTTGGGAGAAGGGGCTGGGGGATGAGGGTTTTTTCTTTTCATACTGAAATAACTACAGTTTTCAAGATGGACGCGGTTTATATTTAACTTAGGACAAGCTCTCTAACTCGAAGCACTGGTATAAAACCGCAACGCAAATCGCCAAAACCAAGTGGAAGCGAAAAACAACGCTACTGCTAATATTGCAGCACCTATTAACCAGCTAATGTCACTGCGACCGAGTAGCGCTTGGGCTGGTACAGTAGTTAAAAACGCTACTGGCATTACAAAGGTGAAGAAAAATCGGTAAGCAGTAGGATATGCTGCGATGGGATATCGTCCAGCTTCCAACAAACCACGTAATACTTCGGTAACGTTGTATATTTTGACGAACCAGATACTCATTGCTCCGAGCATAAACCACAGGCTGTACAGAATCACAAAGCTGAACAATAACGGCAGCACAGCAAGTAGATAGTCGTCTATCCCTACACCGAGGCGTTTACCTGCGTAGCCAATAATAATACTACCAAAAATTATATCTGGCAGTCCCCAAGGTGAAAGGGTATGGGTGGAAAGCCAAAACTGACTGCGGATAGGTTTTAATAATATAAAGTCTAAAGTGCCTTCTTCGACATGGCGGACAATGCGATTCAAGTTCGACGCCAGAAAAGTAGCAGAAAATCCTTGTAATAAGGTAAAAATTCCTAGAACTACTAAAGCTGCTTCCCATGACCAGCCACTAAAAGTATAACCAGTCCGGTAAAACAAGAATAATCCAAAGAGGCTACCGACGAGATTTCCCAAGCTGCTGAGGGTAGCTATGAAAAAGTTAATCCGATACTCTAACTCAGATGCGATCGCAGCACCCCAAAATAGTCTTAGTACTTTCAAATATCTTTGCATCTTGCACCTCTAACCCAAAATGTATCATCTGTCACTAGATTTCCAAAGATTACACAATAACTTTACGTAAATTTAATATTACTTTTTATTCAGGAAAATTGCTAAACGTTAAGATGTTGTGGATCTATAGAGCAAAAAGAAGTTGAAATATTTTTTGTATTTTGTGTAAATATTAGGTATATTTTTACTAAATTTTGCTAAATATTGGTGATATATGGCTAGACTATCTAACGAATTAGAACGCTATTTTTTTGAGGAAGAACGACCTTCAAAAGTAACTTTGGCAGAGATTTTACTATTAGCAAAAGAAAGAGTTTTTGGATTTTTGCTGGTTATCCTGTCTTTACCTTCAGCTTTGCCAGTTCCAGCACCGGGATACTCAACTCCTTTCGGCATCCTGATTTTTATATTAGCGATACAGCTAATTGCCGGTGCAAAAACCCTATGGCTACCTAAGCGGATGATGAATTATCCTATCCAACTCACCACAGTTCAGGGGTTTTTGAAGGCAGGGATTCCTTGGTTAAAAAGAATTGAAGCGATCGCTCGTCCTCGTCTAAGCTATATCTGTACTACTTTACCTGGTAGAGTGACCATTGGTATAGCGATCGCATTAATGGCAATTTCCATGATGATTCCGATTCCAGGAACTA
>Ga0335394_10000474_pt1 | contig 42760 bp, 37 predicted proteins | sample MAT03_FD_205741 | JGI IMG/M metagenome (GOLD analysis project Ga0335394, IMG submission 205741) | Freshwater microbial communities from Lake Fryxell liftoff mats and glacier meltwater in Antarctica - MAT-03 (spades assembly) (version 2) ... | reverse complement strand
GCAGTCCGGCGCTGTCGATGACCCGGTGGCGCGGAATCTGCTCGGACCAGAACATCGTGAAATGCGGTTCGACCATCTTGTGGCTGGCTGGCAGGTTCAGCCAGATCTGGAACAGCTCCAGGCGGTTAGGCTTGGCCGGGTCGAGCAAGGGGAACATCTCGGCATGCACGATGCCCTTGCCCGCTGTGAGCCACTGCACGTCTCCGCCACCAAACCGCGCAGTGGCCCCTAGCGAGTCGGAGTGGTCAATAAGGCCTTCGCGCACGATGGTCACTGTCTCGAAGCCGCGGTGTGGATGGGAAGGAAATCCGGGTACCGCCATGCCGTGGTACATGCGCCAGCCGTCCTTGCCCTCGAAATCCTGGCCCAAGTTGCGGCCGTCCAGCGATGCGGCGGGACCCAGCTGGGCATTGCCCCGCGGGTAGCGGTCGTCGTGGTAGACGCAAAACAGGAACGGGTCCAGGGTCGGCCACTGGAAGCCCAGGGGCTGGGCGCTAAGGACGGCAGAGGATGGCATAGCGGGCTTGGTGGGGTAACAGCGGTGGCAGCGAGTCTACGATCATTTGCGGCGCCTGCCGGCGTCTGCCGGTTTATGCTGTGGCCCATGCCACTGCACAACCATGAGAGGTCTTGGCCCTGCCCGGATGCCGTACCGTGAGACCGATTGCGCTGCATCCCGACTGGATCGTTCCCCGGTGGCCGGCACCTGACGCTGTGCATGCAGTGTTCACCACGCGTGCCGGTGGGGTGTCGCGGCCACCCTTCGACAGCCTGAACCTGGGGCGGCCGTCGGGCGACGATGTGGCCTGCGTCGACATTAACCGGCGCCGGCTGGCCGATGCAATCGGTTACCCCCCGGTTTTCATGGGTCAGGTCCATGGTGTCGTGTCAGTCGTCCTTCCCGTGGTGCCACCCTTGCCGGAAGACGCCGTGATCGAAGCCGACGCCTGCACCACCGACAGCCCGGGCACGGTATGCACCGTGCGCGTTGCGGATTGTCTGCCAGTCCTGTTCACCGATCGCGCCGGTCGCGCCGTAGGAGCCGCACATGCCGGGTGGCGCGGACTGGCCCTGGGTGTGCTGGAGCGAACAGTCGCGCAGTTTTGTCAGTTGCCAGCGCTGGCGGATGCAGTGCATGGGGCACCGATCGACCCCGCCGATATCCTGGTCTGGCTCGGCCCGTGCATCGGCCCGGGTGCGTTCGAGGTAGGGGGCGAGGTCCGCACGGCATTCCTCGCTGGCGATGCCCAGGCCGAGCGTTGCTTTAGGCCCCAGCGCGATAAGAAATGGCTGGCCGACCTGGCCGCTCTGGCGCGTCAGCGCCTGCAGGCGCTGGGTATGGTGTCGATCCATGGCAATGACAGCACAGCGTCGTGGTGCACGGTCGGAAATCCGTCACGATTTTTCTCGCATCGGCGCGACAGTGTCGCCCTCAGTGGCAGTGGTCGGATGGCTGCCTGCATCTGGATCATTTGACGCTGCTTCGCGGTCACGGCGCGCGCGCCATCGTGCCGGGGTGCGCATCAGGTAGACGATGAGCAACACGGGAATGGCCCCATAAAGGACAAAGGTAATCAGCGCACCCAGCACGCTGCCGTTGCTGCTGGTGGCCTCCGCGACGGCCATCAGAACCGTGACGTACAACCAGGCGATCGGAACCAGATACATGGCGATGTGTTTCTTGCGTTTGTCAGCTTTCTGAAGGGTCAATGCTGAGATACTGAGAGTTATTACCGATAACAAGCCTTGCTGAGGAGACCCGGTGAACCCCAACCCTTCCGATTTCTGGAGCCAGACGGCCGGACAGTTGCAACAGTCTTTCGCAGCTAATTGGACCACGGCATTGCAGGCGCTGCAGTCGGTGGTGCCCATGACCCCGCAAGGTTTGATGCCGGCATCCGCTGCGCCGCTGTCCTCCATCCGCTTTTCGCCCGACAAGCTGCAGGAGTTGCAGCAGCAGTATGTGCGCGAGGCGACGGCGTTGTGGAATCAGAGCCTCGCAGGCACACTGGCGCCGTCCGACAAGCGCTTCTCGGCGCAGGCCTGGAGCGCCAATCCGATGGCAGCCTTCCATGCCGCGAGCTACTTGCTCAATACCCGGACACTGCTGGGCCTGGCCGACGCCGTGCAGGGCGAAGAAAAGACGCGCGCGCGTCTGCGTTTCGCAGTTGAGCAGTGGATGGCCGCCTCTGCGCCGAGCAACTTCATGGCCTTCAATGTCGATGCCCAGCAAAAGGCCATCGACACACAGGGCGAGAGCATTGCCAAGGGCTTGCAGAACCTGTTGCATGACCTCCGGCAGGGCCATGTGTCCATGACTGACGAGAGCCAGTTCGAGGTGGGCCGCAACGTGGCCACCACCGAAGGCGCTGTGGTGTTCGAGAACGACCTGTTCCAGCTCATCGAATACAAGCCGCTCACGGCCAAGGTACACGAGACGCCTTTCCTGCTGGTGCCGCCGTGCATCAACAAGTTCTACATCCTCGACCTGCAGCCCGACAATTCTCTGATCCGTTACGCGGTGGAGCAAGGCCTTCGCACCTTCGTGGTCAGCTGGCGCAACCCTGACGCCTCGCTGGCCACCAGCACCTGGGACGATTACATCGAGCATGCCGCCATCCGGGCGATCCAGGTCACGCGCGAGATCTCTGGGGCCAAGGCGATCAATGCACTCGGATTCTGTGTCGGCGGAACAATCCTGACCACCGCGCTGGCTGTACTGGCGGCGAGGGGCGAGAAGCCGCTGGTCAGTGCCACCTTGCTGACCACCTTGCTCGATTTCACCGATACCGGCATTCTGGATGTGTTCATCGACGAAGCCTTCGTGAAGTATCGCGAGATGGAGCTGGGCAAGGGCGGCCTGATGAAGGGCTCCGACCTCAACTCCACGTTCTCTTTTCTGCGTCCGAACGACCTGATGTGGAACTACGTCGTGGGCAACTACCTCAAGGGCGAGACCCCGCCCGCGTTCGACCTTTTGTACTGGAACAGCGACGGTACCAATCTGCCGGGCCCGTTCTATGCCTGGTACCTGCGTAACACCTACCTGGAAAACCGCCTGGTCCAGCCGGGCAAGACCACGGTCTGCGGCCAGAAGGTGGATTTCCGCAAGGTCGACCTGCCGGTCTACATTTATGGGTCCCGCGAGGACCACATCGTGCCGATCGGCGGCGCCTATGCGTCGACGCAGCACCTGCCTGGCAAGAAGCGTTTCGTGATGGGGGCCTCGGGGCATATTGCAGGCGTGATCAATCCGCCCGTCAAGAACAAGCGTAGCCACTGGATCGGACCGGTCGACAACTTCCCGGCATCGGTCGATGCCTGGATCGCTGGTGCCAAGGAGCGTCCTGGCAGCTGGTGGCCCGACTGGTCCGTCTGGATCAAGGGGCACAGCGGCAAACGGGTCGCGGCGCCCAAGGCCTACGGCCGCGGCAAGTACAAAGCCATCGAGGCTGCACCCGGTCGATACGTCAAGGCACGGGCCTGACGCGAACCAGAACGTTTTTTCAACTCAGGAGACATGCATGGAAGACATCGTCATTGTTGCAGCCGCACGTACGGCTGTGGGCAAATTCGGCGGCACACTCGCCAAGACACCCGCGCCCGAGTTGGGTGCCATCGTGATAGCCGAGTTGCTCAAGCGCAGTGGGCTGGCCACCGATCAGGTTGGCGAAGTCATCATGGGACAGGTGCTTGCCGCAGGATCCGGCCAGAATCCGGCCCGCCAGGCTGCAATCAAGAGCGGCCTGGCCCAGGCGACTCCGGCCCTGACCATCAATGCGGTGTGCGGCTCCGGCCTCAAGGCCGTGATGTTGGCAGCCCAGGCGATCGCCTATGGCGACAGCGATATCGTGATCGCCGGCGGCCAGGAAAACATGAGCGCCTCCCCCCATGTGCTGCCGGGTTCGCGCGACGGCCAGCGCATGGGGGACTGGAAAATGGTCGACACGATGATCGTGGACGGTCTGTGGGATGTCTACAACCAATACCACATGGGGATCACGGCCGAGAACGTGGCGCGCAAGTACGGCATCAGCCGCGACATGCAAGATGCATTGGCCCTGGCCAGCCAGCAGAAGGCGGCTGCCGCCCAGGAATCCGGCCGCTTCAACGACGAGATCGTGCCCGTCAGCATTGTCCAGCGCAAGGGCGATCCGCTGGTGTTTTCGGCCGATGAATACATCAACAAAAAAACCAGCGCCGAAGCCCTGGCAGGCCTTCGACCCGCCTTCGACAAGGCCGGCGCGGTGACGGCGGGCAACGCGTCGGGCCTCAACGATGGCGCTGCCGCGGTGATGGTGATGTCAGCCCTACGCGCCGCTGCGCTGGGCCTGACTCCCCTGGGCCGAATCGCGAGTTTTGCGACCAGTGCACTCGATCCGGCCTTTATGGGCATGGGCCCAGTGCCCGCATCGACCAAAGCGCTGCTGCGCGCTGGCTGGAGCGCCCAGGACCTCGACCTGCTTGAGATCAACGAGGCATTTGCCGCCCAGGCCTGCGCAGTGAACAACGAGATGGGGTGGGATACGTCCAAGGTCAATGTCAACGGCGGCGCCATCGCCATCGGGCACCCGATCGGGGCCTCCGGATGCCGCATACTGGTAACCCTGCTGCACGAAATGCAAAAACGCAACGCCCGCAAAGGCATTGCGTCTCTCTGTATTGGCGGTGGCATGGGAGTTGCCATGACGATCGAGCGATAGGTCCTGCGCGATGCAGGTGATATTCATACCAAGTAAAGAGGAACAATTCCATGAGCAAAAAAGTAGCGTACGTCACGGGCGGCATGGGCGGCATAGGAACCGCGATCTGCCAGCGACTGCACAAGGATGGCTTCACGGTCATCGCTGGCTGTGGCCCCACCCGCGACCATGTCAAGTGGATCGCCGAACAGGCCACTCTGGGATATGCCTTCCACGCCTCGGTGGGCAACGTCGGCGATTGGGACTCGACGGTCGAGGCCTTCGCCAAGTCCAAGGCGGCGCATGGCTCGATCGACGTATTGGTCAACAATGCCGGCATCACCCGCGACCGGATGTTCCTGAAGATGACGCGCGACGACTGGGACGCGGTCATCGAGACCAACCTCAATTCCATGTTCAACGTGACCAAGCAGGTCGTCGCAGACATGGTCGAGAAGGGCTGGGGCCGTATCGTCAACATCTCTTCGGTGAACGGCGAGAAGGGCCAGGCCGGCCAGACCAACTACTCGGCTGCCAAGGCCGGCATGCACGGCTTCACCATGGCTCTGGCCCAGGAACTGGCCATCAAAGGGGTGACGGTCAACACCGTGAGCCCGGGTTACATCGGAACCGACATGGTCAAGTCCATCCGCGAGGACGTGCTGGCCAAGATCGTCGGCACGATACCGGTCAAGCGACTGGGTGAGCCGAGCGAGATCGCCTCCATCATCGCCTGGCTGGTGTCTACCGAAGGCGGCTACTCGACCGGCGCCGACTTCTCGGTCAACGGCGGCCTGCACATGGGCTGATGCGTACGGGGGCCATGTCCCCGTGCTGCGCGGCTTGCGTTGTCGTGGAGCACCCCGACCCTCTGTCGTACGTTTCGGCCTTCGAGCATCTGCTTGCGCGGGGTCGGAATCTGCTAAGCGTGGCCGCGCTGCCGCCCGCGTTCCCGCGGGTGGCCGCCGATGCGCCGGTATGCCTGCTGTTGTCGCCCCACCCGGACGACGAGGTCATCACCGGTGGCCTGCCCTTGCGGCTGCGCCGGCAGGACGGCTGGCGGGTCGTCAACGCTGCTGTCACCCTGGGCAGCAACCCGGCCCGGCGCGCGGCGCGCTGGGCCGAACTCACCGACTGCTGCAAGCGCCTGGGGTTTGATCTGCTCAGCGCATCTGGCGAACAGGTGAACGGCCTGGAGCGCATCAGCCCGCACACCGCGAAACGGGAACCCGGCCACTGGGCGCAGGCGGTGCAATGCGTGGCCGATCTGCTGCTGCAGTTGCGCCCGCAGTTGGTGGTGTGTCCACACGACAACGACGGGCACGTGGCCCACCTGGGTACCCACCATCTGGTCATGGATGCCTTGCGGCAGGTCGGTTGCGAAGTCCGTCCGCATCTGCTGCTCACGGAGTACTGGAACACGCAGCCGCATCCCGGCCTGATGGTGCAGCTGTCGGCGCAGGACGTGGCCGATCTGGTTGCCGCACTGAGCCTGCATGCGGGCGAGGTGTCACGCAACCCCTACCACCTCACCTTGCCGGCTGGGTGTATCGATGCCGTCCGGCGCGGTGTCGAACGCGTGGGCGCCCCGGGAGCCGGCGCACCGGGATTCACTTTTGCCACCCTGTATGGCTGGCAGCGCTGGAATGGATCTGGCGCCGAGGTACAGGATCCGCAGGTACTACCGCTGGACGCATCGCCAGGCCGTCTCTTTTGCTGATCAGACCCTCGTGTCTGCTGACCCACCAGGCGACTGGGGCCTCAGTTCGGGTATAAACACACCACGTTGGTGTGCCGCCATCGCATGTCGGACGCACCAGCCGTAAGCTTGGGGAAGTAAAAAAATGTCAAGGTGGCCGATACCGCTCTGGCTCGTGAACTCTCGCACACGATCATGACCGACACCAGCCACGACTACATCCTGCCAGAGCAACTGCGGGTCGGCCTGCATATCGAGCTGGAACTCGGCTGGATGGCGCATCCCTTTCCCAAGGGCAGTTTCAAGATTTCCTCCGAGCGCCAGATCGAAGCCCTTCGGGGCCTCGGTTTGTCCCGCATCCGTTACCTGCCGGCCCGCAGCGATCCTGCGCCCGAGCCGTTACCGACGGCCACTGACGGTGCAGCACCAGCAACCGTCGACCGGTCTGCCGCCGTACCGCCCACGCCGGAGCAAGAGCGCCGCGACCGCCATCGCGCATTGCTGGATGCGCAGCGTCAGAGCCTGGCGCGTTGCGATGCGCAGTTCGGTACGGCCATCCGGCGTTACGAAATCGTGCTGGACCAGTTGCGCTTGCAGCCCGAAGTGGCCGCCCGGGAATGCCGGGAACTGGTCGACGGAATGGTCTCGGATGTGCTGCTGCAGGGCGAGTCGTCCATTCGCCTGTTGTCCGAGAACCTGGGCGATCGCGCCTGCCTGCACCCGGTCAACGTCATGGTGCTCAGCCTGCTGCTGGGCAAGTCGCTCGGCCTGGACGAGGCCGCTCTGAAGGACCTGGGCGTTGCTGCCTTCCTGCACGATATCGGCAAGACCCAGTTGCCCGAGCGGGTGCGCTGGATGGATCGCCAACTCTCCGCCGCCGACTACCGGGCCTATCAGGACCATGTGGCCCACGGGATCCTGCTGGCACGCCGGCTCGCGATCCCGGAGGCAGCCCTGTGTGCGTTGGCCGAGCACCACGAGACCATCGACGGCAGTGGCTTCCCGCGCCAGGTGCCTGGCGCCTCGATCAGCCTGCCCGGCAAGATACTGGCCCTGGTCAACCGCTACGACAACCTGTGCAACCCGGCACGCCCATCGGCTTGCGTCACGCCGCATGAGGCTTTGTCGTTGATTTTTTCGCAGATGAAGCAGCGTTACGACGCTGTGGTGCTGGCTGCATTCATCCGCATGATGGGCGTCTACCCGCCGGGTTCGGTCGTGCAGCTGTCCGATGAACATTTCGCACTCGTGGTGTCGGTCAACTCGGCCCGACCGCTCAAGCCACGGGTCATGGTGCATGACCCTGCAGTTCCCGCCGAAGAAGCCCTCATCCTGGACCTGGAACACACCGACGCACCGGGCATTCGGCGCAGCGTCAAGCCGTCAGTGCTGCCCAAAGCGGTGTTTGACTATCTGTCGCCACGCTCGCGCATCTGCTACTTTTTCGAGCGCGCCATGGCGCCGGACAGGCTGGAGGCGATGGCATGAGCACCGCACGGCCGCCCAAAGGTGCTCGGCACCGCAGCCCGCAGGACGAAGGGACTTCTGAGACCACCGCACGGCCGCCCGAAGGTGCTCGGCACCGCAGCCCGCAGGGCGCCCCCGGCTGGGGCTACGTGGTCGACGCCCTGATCGAGGCCGCGTGGGTGGTCGACGCGGTCGGTCTGCGTATCGTTGCCGTCAACCAGGCGGGTGCCGATCTGGTCGGTTTGCAGCGCGCAGATCTCATCGGCAAGCCAGCCGTCGAACTGACCGCGTCGCCCGAGGACCTGTTTTTCTGGGAGGATGTGGCCGCCGGCCTGAGCGACAACATCCGGTCCGAGACCCTGGTCCGAAGTGCTGACGGTATACCGGTGCCCGTGGAACGCAGCGTTCGCCGCATCTGGCTGGCGGTCGATGCGCCAGGTTACCTGGTGGCCCTGCGCGACCTGCGCCCCCAGCGCGCAACCCAGGAGCAGCTGGAGAGGCTGCTGGCCGAGTTGCGGGCCACACTGGAGTCCACGGCAGACGGCATTCTGGCTGTCGACCTGCAGGGCCGGGTGCGCAACTACAACCGCCGTTTCGCCGAGATGTGGGAGCTGCCCGAACACCTGATGGTGCGCCGCGACGATACCGCGCTGTTCGACTACCTTGCCTCCCGCATCGAAGACCGCGGCGCTTACCAGGAGCGGCTGGAGTTTCTGGCTCGGTTACCGCTGCTCGAAGCAACCGACTCGTTGTTGCTGCGTTCGGGTCGGACATTCGAGCGGGTGTCGTTGCCGCAATACAGCCGCGGTCAGCCCTCGGGGCGGGTATTCGCGTTTCGAGACATCTCGCAGAAGATAGATTCCGAAACACGACTGCGCCTGGCGGCCAAGGTGTTCGAGTCCAGCCTGGATGCAGTATTCATCACCGACGCCGACTACCTGCTGTTGGCGGCCAATCCGGCCTGCGAGCGCCTGACCGCTCTGGTGCAGTCGGCGCTGGTGGGCACCACCGCCGCCGACATCTTCCAGGACCGGCACGACCCGGGGCTTTTCGACCGCGTGCGTCACCACCTGCTGACCGATGGGTTCTGGGAAGGCGAGGTCGAACGCCGTAACGACGCTGGCCAGGTACGTGACGTTCAGGTGTCCTGGGTGTTGTCGCGCGACGAGACCGGCACGGCGGTGCACAGCATCTGCTTTTTCCGCGACGTGACCGAAAAACACGCCGCCCAGCAGCGCATCGAGACCCTGGCCTACCGGGATGTGCTGACCGGGCTGCCCAACCGGCTGCTGCTGGCGCAGCGCGTGGATTTCGCGCTGCGCATGGCGGAGCGCAATGGAGGCCAGTTCGCCGTGCTGTTTCTCGATCTGGACCGGTTCAAGAACATCAACGACTCGATGGGCCATCCGTTTGGTGACCGCGTGCTGATCGAAGTGGCCGAGCGGATCAAGATGTGCCTGCGCGATGTGGACACCCTGTGCCGACTCGGTGGTGACGAGTTCGTCGTGTTTCTCCAGCAGGCCGACGTGCATGGCGCAGAGACTGGCGCTCAGCGCATCCTGCATGCGCTGACGCGGTCGTTCCTGGTCGACGAGATGAACTTCTCGGTCGGCTGCAGCATCGGGGTCGCACTGTACCCGGACGATGGCAAGACCCTCGACGAGCTGATCCAGTTTGCGGACACCGCGATGTACCGCGTCAAGGAGCATGGCCGCGGCAACTTCCGCTTCTACCAGCCGCAGATGAACGTGGACGTCTTGTCGCGCATGAAGATGGATCACGCGATGCGCCTGGCGATGCAGCAGAACCGTTTTCGGCTGTACTACCAGCCACAGATAGCACTTGAAAGCGGTGCCCTGATGGCGGCCGAGGCGTTGGCGCGCTGGACCGACCCCGAGCTGGGCGAGGTCTCGCCGGCGGTCTTCATTCCGTTGGCCGAGGAGACCGGTTTCATCATCATCCTCGGCAACTGGGTGCTGCACGAGGCCGTGCGCCAGGCCCGGGTCTGGCAGCAGGCCGGGCAGCCAGTCACAGTCTCGATCAATGTATCGGCACTGCAGTTCCAGCAGACCGATTTTGTCGAGATGGTCCAGCGTGCGGTCTGCGATGCCGGCCTGCGGCCCGACCTTCTGGAACTGGAACTCACCGAATCCATCCTGCTGAAGGACGCCGAGGAAGCGCTGGCACGGCTGCATGCATTGGCTGCCCTGGGGGTGGCGCTGTCGATCGACGATTTCGGTACCGGGTATTCGAGCCTCGCCTATCTCAAGCGCTTTCCGATTGCCAAGCTCAAGATCGACCGCTCGTTTGTCACCGGCCTGCCCGACGACGAGAGCGACCGTGCCATCGTCAGTGCGACGATCGGCATGGCCCGCGCGCTGAGACTCCAGGTGGTGGCCGAGGGCGTGGAAAACGAGGGCCAGCGTCAGTACCTGCTGGGCCTGCACTGCGCGTCCTATCAGGGTTATCTGTGCGCACCGGCGCTGCCACCGGAGGCGTTCGAACGGCTGGTAGGGGAACGCAGCCGGTCGGCGCCCCAGGGCTGGCAGGCGGACGGTGCCTAGGCGCCCAGCCCCAGCTTGGCCGCCAGACCGATGCGCTGCAGCTTGCCGGTGGCGCCCTTGGGGATCTCGTTCATGAACAGCACCGTGCGCGGCACCTTGAAGTTGGCCAGCCGTGTCGCTGCGAACTGCCGCAGCGCCGACTCGGTGAGTACCTGGCCTTCGCGCAACACGACTGCCGCGGCCACTTCCTCGCCCAGCTTGTCGTGCGGCATGCCAAAGGTCACCACCTGGGCCACGGCCGGGTGGTCCATCAGCACTTCATCGACCTCGCGTGGTGAGACCTTTTCGCCGCCGCGGTTGATGATTTCCTTGAGTCGGCCGGTCAGGGTGAGGTACCCATCGGCGTCCAGCACGCCCTGGTCGCCGGTGCGCAACCAGCCGCCGACGAAGGCCTCGGCATTGGCCGCGGGGTTGTTCTCGTAGCCGGCAGTGACGTTGTCACCGCGGATCACGACTTCGCCCACTTGACCCTTTGCAAGCAGTTGCCCGGCGCTGTCCATGATGGCGATCTCGGGCCCTGCAGCCAGGCCCACCGAGCCGGGAATTCGCCGCGCTGGCGGCAAGGGGCTGCTGGCCATCTGGTGGGCGGCCTCAGTCATGCCGTAGGACTCGATGAGCGGCGCGTTGAACAGGCGCTCGATCTCGGCAATCACCTGGGGTGGCATCGAGGAAGAAGACGACCGGATGAAGCGCAGCGGGTTGGATTCGATCACGTCCCGGTTGCCGCCCGCCCGTGCCAGGATGGCCTGGTGCATGGTCGGTACCGCCGTGTACCAGGTGGGCCGGCATTCCTTCATCCAGGCAAAGAACTTCAACGCGTTGAAACCCGGGGTGCAAAAGATCAGGCTGCCGACGGCCAGGGGTGCCAGCACACCGGCGATCAGCCCATGGATGTGGAACAGCGGCATCACGTGCAACTCGCGGTCCTGCGGTGTCAGGCGCAGCGCGGTGCTGATGTTGCGCGCCGAGGCGCACACATTGCGCTGCGACAGCGGCACGATCTTGGGGCGCGAGGTCGTGCCGGACGTGTGCAGGATGAGGGCCTCGTCCTGCGCTTGTGCCGGACCGGGGCGCGACGCCGCACCACGGCCCTCCAGGCTGTCAGGGGCATGCAGCACGAAGCTCCCGGCGCCTTGCTCGGGCAGAGCTTCCAGTGTGATCACCGGTATACCGAGCCTGGCTGCAACGGCCACTGCCGGGCTGTCGCTGCCGCGCACGACGATCAGTGCACGGGCCTGCAAGTCGCCCAGGTAAAACTCGAACTCGTGTGCCCGGTAAGCAGTGTTCAGCGGCGCTGCAGTGCAGGCGCCGGCCACGGCCACGAACGCACAGGCCATCTCGGGGCAGTTGGGTAGCACGAGGGCTATGCGGTCGCCGCGGCCGATACCCCAGGCATTGAAGGTGTCGGTTGTACGGGCCATCAGCGCCTGCAGCGCGCCGTAGCGCAGTGGCACGCCGCCAGGGGACAGCAGGGCCGTTGCCGATGCTTCCTGGCGGCCGACCATCTCGGTCAGGTTGGTAAATGGGGTCGTCATGGCGCGATGGGCGTGATGGAAAGTGGCAGGGTGGGAATGAAACGGGTCAGGCCAGGCGCAGGCCTGCAGTGTGTGCCGATAACGATCGCGCGAGCAGGCTGGCCAGCGCGTGAACTGCCTGGATGGTCGGTGTGGGTACGCCGGTGATGCAGCCGAGTTCGAGGACTGCACCCACCAGGGCCTGCAATTCGAGCGGGCGGCCAGCCTCGACATCCTGCAACATGGAGGTCTTGTGCGGGCCTACGGCCTGGGCACCTGCGATGCGCTTGTCAAGGCTGACCTTGAACTGCACTCCAAGCGTCTCGCCGATGGCCTGCGCCTCGCGCATCATGCCGGCGGCCAGCTCGCGGGTCGGGCTGAACAGGCAGATGGCTTCCAGCGTTGCATGGGTCAGTGCGCTGATCGGGTTGAAGCTCAGGTTGCCCCAGAGTTTGAGCCAGATCTCGGAGCGGATATCGCCCGACACCGGTGCCTTGAATCCCGCGGCCTTGAACGCATCGCTGATGGCGCGCACGCGCGGTGTGTCGCTGCCGTCGATCTCGCCCAGCGTGAAGCGGTTGCCCTCGATCACGCGGATCACCCCCGGCCGGATCACCTCACTGGCTGGATAAACGACGCTGCCGATGACGCGGTCGATCGGGATGTGCTGCGCGATACTGCCGTCCGGGTCGACCGAGCGCACGGGGATGCCTTGCCACGGACCAGGCAGCTTGTGGAAGTACCACCAGGGAACACCGTTTTGCATCGTGACAATGGAACTGCCCGCATCCAGAAGCCGATGCAGCTCGGGTGCGACGGCGGCCACTTGGTGCGCTTTCATGCCCAGGATGATCAGGTCCTGCGGGCCGGCTTCGGCCAGCGAGGCGGTCGCGCACGCTGGCCGCATCTGCAACTCCTGACCACTTTCCTCGATGAGAGTCATGCCATGGGCCTGCACGGCGGCCAGGTTGGCGCCGCGCAGGATCAGGCTGACGGTGTGCCCGCTTTGCGCGAGCTTGACGGCCAGCATGCCGCCAATGGCTCCGGCGCCGACGACGCAGATTCGCATGGTGAGGTTCCCTTTTCCGGTTCAGCGCAGGACGAAATAGCCTGCCAGGCAGTAGAGCACTACGGCAAACGCGCGCTTGAGCGGCGCCATGTCCATGCTGTGGGCCAGCTTGGCACCCATGGGCGCCGTGGTCATGCTGGCCAATGACAGCACCACCAGGCCGGGCCAGAACACGTAGCCCAGGTTGCCGGGCGGCATGTGCGACAGGTTCCAGCCGGCGACCAGGTAACCGAAGGTGCCCGCCAGCGCGATCGGAAACCCGAGCGCGGCCGAGGTTGCCACGGCATTGTGGATCGGTTCGTTGCACCAGGTCATGAACGGTACCGAGATGAATGCACCGCCCGCGCCCACCAGGGCCGACAAGGCTCCGATCACATTGCCGACGCCAAACATGCCGCCGCGTCCGGGCAAGCTGCGCGTCCGCTTGGGTTTGCGGTTGAGGATCATCTGGGTCGCCGAAAAGGCGACAAATACGGCGAACACCCAGCCCTGCGTCCGGCACGGCAGCGAAGCCGCCAGCTGCGAACCGAGGAAGGACCCGACCAGAATACCCGGCGCCAGCACGACGGCCACCGGCCACAGGGCCGCGCCGCGCTGGTGGTGCGCACGGACCGACGACAGCGACGTGAAACAGATCGTGGCCAGCGAGGTGGCCACCGCCACCTTGACGGTATGCGTCTCGGGGAAACCGCGGGCGGTCAGCATGATCGTCATGGAGGGCACCATCAGCATGCCGCCGCCCAGGCCCAGCAGCCCGGCCAGAAAGCCCGTGCACAGTCCGAGCAGGACCAGTTCAAGGACGAGCAGCAGGGGGAGGTCGGGCATCAGAGGGGGCAGCGGTGCCGGCAAGGCAGCACAAAGTATCGCACGTGACATGACCAACGCGCTTGCTCGGAAGATGAAGGCAGCGGTGCCGGCAAGGCAGCACAAAGTATCGCACTGCATCGGGCCGCGTTGTTGCGCCCGCCGCAAGTTCTCTGGCACAGTGCAGGCTCACCAGAAGAAGGATCGAAGCATGAGTCGGTTTGCTGACAGCGTGTTCCTGATTTCCGGCGGCGCCCGCGGCCTGGGGGCAGTGCAAGCCCGGGCACTGGTGGCCGAAGGTGCCAGGGTCCTTCTGGGCGATGTGCGCGACGCCCAGGGTGCCGCCCTCGCTGCCAGCCTCGGCGCGGCTTGCGCCTACCAGCACCTGGACGTCACCCAGGAGGCGGACTGGGCTGACGCGGTGGCAGCCGCCGAGCGCCTCGGGACGGTGCGGGGCCTGGTCAACAACGCGGGTGTCTACCGGCCGCAATCGATGCTGGAGACCGACGTGGCCGAGTTCGAACGCCACCTGCGCGTGAACCAACTCGGTACCTTTCTTGGCATGCGCGGAGTGGCGGGTGCATTGCGGCGCAGCGGTGGTGGCTCCATCGTGAATCTGTCGTCGACGGCCGGACTGCGCGCGGTACCCAACGCATTTGCCTACACCAGTACCAAGTGGGCCGTGCGCGGCATGACGAAGGCCGCCGCCCTGGAACTGGTTGGCGACAACATCCGCGTCAACTCGGTCCACCCCGGACCCACCGACACCGACATGCTGCAGGTACGCACACCCGCAGAAAATCTGCAGCGGGCGCGCCAGCTTCCGATGCAGCGCCAGGGCAGACCGGAAGAAATCGCCGGCCTGGTGCTGTTCCTGCTCAGCGATGCGAGCCAGTACATGACGGGCGCAGAGTTGGCTATGGACGGCAGGGCATCGCTGTAAGCGGGCGGCCGGATTCCCAACCGGTGACCCCTGGGCGGGTTACGCCAAAGAAAGGTGTCTGCAAGTGCCACCGGACCGGCATCCTGAACCAGGGTTCAGGTGGGCGAGGTCAGCATTGGCTTCGAGTTCATCTGACGCGAGATGATCACACCTGCCAGGCGATGTTCCAAGCCCGAGCTCAGAGAGCATTGGTTCAAGGAAATATAAAGCCCGGCGAGCACCGCAGACAGAGGCATTGTAGGAGCAGCCGGTGCGCTGTGCACGGCATGAATACACACTTTAGGGTGATTCAGATCAACTGGCCGTCGTCGCTGAGCGCACGATCCAGGCGGTCGAGCAGGTAGACCAGCATCTGCCTGTCTGGCTCGTCGGGAGGGTCAGCCGCGCTGCTTGGTTCAGGCGGCTGGGAGCTCAGCGGTGCGGCCGCTGTCGCAATGGAAAACGGCGTACGGTCACCTAGATCAAAGGCGAGGTTGAGCGCAGCCAGTACGGCAATGCGATCACGGGCGCGGACCTTGTTGCCGTCGCGGATCCTGCACATGGCCGTGTCGACACGTTCCACCGCTTCGAGCAGGCGCGATTCGCCTCCCTCAGGACAGCCCAGCAGGTAGCTCTGGCCCATGATCTGCACTTCGAGTTGCTTCATACGGCAGGCTTCTTGTTGTTCATCGGGCTGGCGCCGTGGCCCTGGACTGCGGTTGCTTGTGCCTCGGGCAGGCGGTCAAGGAGGGCTTCAACGCGGGCGCGGGCGGCACCCAGGCGCGACTTGAGCGAGTCGCGCTCCTGGGTCAGCGCTTCGACCTGGCTGGCGAGCAGCGCGTTGGTGCGTTGCAGCTCCGCATGGCGCACCAGCAGGCGCTCCACCCGTTCAGCGATCTGGTCGATGTGGGACTGGTTCGACATACGCGACCGATTGTAGGGTTTGGCGCCGCTGGGCAGGCGTAAAATGCGCGAGTTGGTGCTCGCAGTGTGGTTCGCATGCTGCAGTTCAACGGGAAGCAGGAGGGATGGCCTACCAAGGCCGGCCTAACCTGCGCTGCCCCCGCAACGGTAAGTGGACACGCCTTCGGGCGTCGCTTCCATCACGGCCACTGGGTGTCCTGAACAGGCACCTGGGAAGGCGATGGATGTTGTTTCCACCAGCCCGGATACCGGCCAACGCGGTGGATGCGCGCGTGCGCGCATCTGTGACGCCCACGGCTGTCGGGGACGACGGCCAGGGTTTTTGTTGATGGTCCTTCTCATGAAACTTGGTACTTTTCCGTTGCCGGCAAAGGCGTTTGCACGCCTGTCGGTCGTCTCTCTGGCCTTGGCCAGTGTTTATCCCGCTTGGGCACAGACCCGGCTTCCCGAGGTGGTGGTCACCGCCACCCGCTTTGCCGAACCTGCAGCCGTGCTACCGTTCGGTGTGGGTGTCCTCACGGCCGCCGAAATCCAGTCGTCCGGCGCCAGTACCGTCAGTGAAGCGGTAATGAAATTGCTGGGTGTTGTCGGGCGCATCGACACTGCAGGTGGCACCAACTACACGCTCGATCTACGCGGCTTCGGCGCCACGGCTGGCAGCAATCAGATCGTGATCGTGGATGGCCTGCGGCTGAACGAAGCCGACCTCAGCTCTGCCGGCCTGTCTTCGATTCCGATAGCTTCGGTGGAGCGCATCGAGGTGCTGCGTGGCACCGGAGCCGTGCTGTACGGGGAGGGTGCCACCGGCGGCGTCATTGTGGTCACCACCAAGGCCGGCATCGGCGCGCAGCGCACATCTTCGGCACAGTTGTACGCTGCCGCCGGCAGTCTGGGTCTGCGCGAGGTACGCGGCACAGCGGTGATCGCGGCTGGCGGGTTCTCACTGGATCTCGCCACCAGCGAGCGCCGCAGCGATGGCCACCGCGTCAACTTCGCGTCAGAATCCAACGCGGTGTCGGCCACCGGGCAGTGGAGCAACGACTGGCTGCGGCTGGGCGCACGGCTGGGTCGTGATGCGATGCGCAGTGGTCTGCCGGGTGCGCTGAGCGATGCGCAGTTTGCGAATGACCCGCGTCAGGCCAACTCGCTGACCGAGTACGGGGCATCGCAAAATCGCCAAGGAGGCTTGTTCGCCGAGGTCTTGCTTGGCAACTGGCAACTTGCGGCAGATGTCAACCAGCGTGCAAAGCGTTATGACAGCCTCACCTTCGGCTCGCCGTACGCCTACGACGTCGACTCGACCAATGCCAGCCTGCGCGCCCGCCACGAGGCCACACGGGGCGGTTTCGTCAATGTGTTCGTCGCCGGCATCGACCGCGGTCAGTGGGAGCGCACCATCACCCAGTCGGCATTCACGCCGATCGGTACACGCGCCAACGCCGACAGCTCTGCCTTCTATATCAAGGACGACCTGACGCTGCCGGGCAGCGCCACCCGGCTGTCGCTGGGCTGGCGTACCGAGGGCATCCGCAAGCGCGAGGGCCTGTCCGCGGCCTCCATCGACGACCGCCAGCAAGCATGGGAGGCGGGTATCAGCCAGCCGGTAGGCGCGGATGCCGCGCTTTACGCCCGCATCGGCAGCAGTTTTCGGCTGGGCAACGTCGACGAGTTCTCGTTCACCAACCCCGCGGTCACCCTGCGCCCGCAGACCTCGCGCGATCTGGAACTGGGGGCACGCTGGAAAAATGCGAGCAGCGCCCTGGAGGCCCGCTGGTACCGCAGCCGCTTGCGCGACGAGATCGGTTACGACCCCGCTGGAAATGGCCCTTTCGGCCCCTTCGGCGCCAACATCAACTTTGATCCGACGCGGCGCCAGGGGCTGGAGGTCGAGGGCCGTCATGCGCTGACGCCAGCGGTGGACCTGCGCCTGGCAGCCGCCTGGCGACAGGCCGTGTTCACGGCCGGCCAATATGCCGGCAACCATGTGATGCTGGTCCCCAAACGCACGGTCTCGCTGCGCGCCGACTGGCGACCCGCGGGCGGGCATTCGGTCCATGCCGGGGTTCTGTGGGTCTCGAGACAGAGCCCGGATTTCGGCAATACCTGCAGCATTCCGGCCTACGCAAGCGCCGACCTGCGGTATGCCTATCAGTGGGGCGCTGCCGAACTGGCCCTGGGCATAGCCAACCTGACCGATCGCAAGTACTACACGCTGGCCTTCGGTTGCACCGCAGCCGGCGTGGCGACGGCGATCTACCCGGAAGCCGAGCGCACGTTCACCGCCTCGGTGCGCTACCAGTTCTGAGCATGTCGCCGCCCGACCTTCCCTCTGTCACTGCTGCCTCGCTGGGGCCGCAGCGCATCGTCTGCCTGACGGAAGAGACGACCGAGTGGCTCTACCTGCTGGGGCAGGAGCAGCGCATCGTGGGCGTGTCGGGCTATACCGTGCGGCCGCCCCGCGCACGGCTCGAGAAGCCGCGCGTGAGCGCCTTTCTCAGTGCCAAAATCGACAAGATACTGGCGCTGGAGCCCGACTGCGTGTTCGGCTTCTCCGACTTGCAGGCCGACATCGCGTCGGCGTTGATCCGCCAGGGTGTGCAGGTGATGGTATTCAACCAGCGCAGCGTCGCAGAGATCTTCTCGATGTTGTTCCAGGTGGCAGCCATGGTGGGCGAGGCTGCACAGGGCCTGCAGCGCATCGCCGCGATACAGGTCGAACTGGTCCGGATCGCCTCCGCGGCCCGGGCACTGCCGCGGCGGCCGCGCATCTTTTTCGAGGAATGGGATGTGCCGCATATCAGCGCCATCCGCTGGGTTTCCGAACTAATGACGATCGCCGGTGGCGACGACTGTTTTCCCGAGCTGTCGCTGCAGTCGCTGGGCAAGAACCGCATCATTGCCGACGGCAACGAGATCGTGCGGCGCAACCCGGACATCATCATCGGCTCCTGGTGCGGCAAGAAGTTTCGCAGCGAAAAGGTGGCCGCGCGCCCGGGCTGGCAGGAGGTGGCGGCGGTGCGTGAGGGTCAACTGTTCGAGATCAAGTCGGCCGATATCCTGCAGCCAGGGCCGGCCGCGCTGACCGACGGCGTGGCGCAGTTGCACCGCATTGTCAGCCAGTGGAGTGCGCGCCATGCATGACTCCGGGATCGCAGCCAGCGAGCTCATCGTGGGCGGCCAGAAGAGCGGCAAGTCGCGCCGCGCGCAGGACCTTGCAGAAACCTGGATGGAGGCCGACGGCAGCCACCGCGCCATCTTGGTGGCCACCGCGGTCGCCACCGACGACGAGATGCGCGAGCGCATCGCGCGCCATCAGGCAGACCGCGCCCGGCAGTTGCCCCGCATGGTGACGCTCGAGGAGCCGCTGGACGTTCCGGACTGCATCACTCGCCACAGCCGCCTCGACACACTGCTGGTGGTGGACTGCCTCACGTTGTGGCTCACCAATCTGTGCTGGACTGACCACCGGGTTCTGCGGCCCCCTGGCCGTGACATGCCGGATGCGGCACGCACCATCGACGCATTGCTGGAGGCGATCTGCGCGGCGCCCGGGCCGTTGGTGCTGGTGGGCAACGAGATCGGCCTGGGAGTGATCCCCATGGGCCGCGCGGTGCGTGAATTCGTCGACGCCCTGGGATTGCTGAACCAGCGCGCCGGGCAGGTCTGTACCCGGGTAACCCTGATGGCGGCGGGATTTCCACTGTTTCTCAAGGGTGCGCCATGAGTACTGCCCTGCCGACAGAACGTACTGTCGCCATCCGCTGGTTAGGCCGGGCGTTGGCGTTGTTGCTGGGCAGCCTGTGCCTGCACGCCGCCGCGCTGGAGCTCGTCGACGATCGTGGCGTGGCAGTTCGCCTGGATCGCCCACCGCAGCGCATCGTCAGCGTGTTGCCCTCGTTGACCGAGATGGTCTGCGACCTGGGCCAGTGTGCCCGTCTGGTCGGAGTTGACCGGTATTCGAACTACCCCGAGTCCGTGCGTAGCCTGCCCCGGGTGGGCGGTGGGCTGGACCCGAACATCGAAGCCATCGTGGCGCTGCGCCCCGACCTGGTGCTGTTGGCCACTTCCTCGGCTGCAACCGACCGCCTGCAGGCGCTGGGTATCCGGGTGGCGGCACTGGAGCCCAAGAACCATGCCGATGTAAAGCGCGTGCTGCTGGCGCTGGGGCAGGTGCTGGGCGTCTCCCATGCGGCGCAGCGCTGGCAGGCGATTGACGGCGCGGTGCAGGCAGTGGCGCGTGCACTGCCGGCCCGGATGCGCGGCGCGCGGGTGTATTTCGAGGTCAACGATGCCCCTTATGCAGCATCCGAATCCTCCTTCATCGGGCAGACGCTGGCACAACTGGGTGTACGCAACATCGTGCCCGGCAGCTTGGGCCCGTTTCCGAAGCTCAATCCCGAGTTCGTTGTGCGCGGCGATCCTGACGTGATTATGGTGGGCGACGCCACCGTCGCCGGCATGGCGCAGCGCCCCGGCTGGAGTGCCATGCGGGCGATCCGGCTCGGCCGGGTCTGTGTGTTCAGCGCTGCCGAATCCGACACCATGGTTCGGCCCGGCCCGCGCCTGGCCGAGGCCGCCGCCGCGATGGCGCGTTGTCTGGAGCAGAAGCTTCCATGATGGACCAGCTCCGCACCGGCAGTCAGAGCCGCCGCGCCGCCGTGTTGGCCGGGGTATTGGCCGCGCTGTCGGTCGTGCTGCTGGTGCTGGCCCTGGGGGTGGGCAGCACCGGCTTTGAGAGCGTGTTGCGCATCGCGGACGACCCCCTGGCCGCGCAGATCGTGCGCGATATCCGCGCCCCGCGCTCGCTGGGCGCCTGGTTCGCGGGTGGGCTGCTGGGGCTGGCAGGCGCGGTGGCGCAGGGCCTGTTTCGCAACCCGCTGGCCGATCCCTATCTTCTGGGCAGCGCGTCCGGCGCGGCGCTGGGCGTTGCGCTTGCCCTGGCGGTAGCCGGCAGCACGCCGATGGCGGCCGAATGGCTGGTGCGCCTGGGCCTGACCAGCGCTGCCTTTGCCGGTGCGGTCGGCGCGGTGCTGCTCACGCTGGCGCTCGCGCGCGGTGTGCAGCACACGCTGCGCCTGTTGCTGGCCGGCGTGGTGGTCGGGGTGGTTCTCGGCGCGCTCGGGCAACTGGTGTTGATGCTGCGCCCCGAGGTGATGTTGGCCATGCAAGCATTTTCGCTGGGCACCACCAGTTTCGTGGGCTGGACGTCGTGCTGGTTGATGGGTTCCGTGTGCCTGCTGTGCCTGCTGGTGGCCGGCGCACAGGCCCACGTGCTCGACGGCCTGTCGCTGGGTGAAGCCACCGCCGTGAGCCTGGGTTTGCCGCTGGCACGGGTGCGGGCCCTGCTGGTGACGGTGCTGGCGCTGGCGACTGGCACCGCGGTGGCCCAGACAGGCCTGATTGCATTCGTCGGGCTGGCGGCGCCGCACCTGGTGCGCTCGCTGGTGAAGACCACGCATGGGTATCTGATTCTTCTGTCGGGTCTCATGGGGGCATTGCTGCTGCTGGCCGCCGATACACTGGCGCGCTGGCTGATTGCTCCGCAGGAACTACCGGTCGGTGTGCTGACTGCGGTGCTGGGCGGCGCTTACCTGCTGTTCCTGATGCACCGGCGCAGCCCATCGCGGGGGGGGCTGTGAGGGCCGGTCTGGCGCCTGCAGCCGGCCACATCGACGCACTGGTCGCGGCGAGTCTGCGCGTGCGCCTAGGCGACAACGAGGTGCTGCACGGTGTCACGCTGCGCATCGCACAGGGCTGCTGGACCACCATCGTGGGCCCCAATGGCGCTGGCAAGTCCACGCTGCTCAAGGCGCTTGCCGGGCTGCTGCCTTGTCAGGGGGAGGTGGCCCTGCTGGGTCGTTCTCTGGGCGATGTGCGTGGGCGAATCCGGGCGCAACAGATCGCCTGGCTGGGTCAAGGCGAGGGCGGTGGCGACGACCTGACTGTGTGGGATGTCGCCATGCTCGGCCGGCTGCCCCACCGTGCCTGGCTGGCGGCGCCCTCGGCACAGGACGATCAGGCGGTCGAGACTGCGCTGCGCGCCACCCAGGCCTGGGACTGGCGCGCTCGCTCGCTCGGGCAGTTGTCTGGTGGCGAACGCCAACGTGTGCTGCTGGCCCGTGCGCTGGCGGTGCAGGCACAGGTTTTGCTCATGGATGAGCCACTGGCCAATCTGGATCCGCCGCACCAGGCCGACTGGTTGCAGCTGGTACGCGCGCTGGTCGCCCAGGGGCGCACGGTGGTCAGTGTGCTGCACGAGGTGTCGATGGCGCTGCAATCCGACATGCTCGTGGTGCTGGACCGCGGCGAGGTCCGCCACCATGGCGCTAGCAGCCACCCCGACACCCATGCCGCCTTGTTGGCGGTGTTTGACCAACGCCTGCGCATCGTCGCGCTCCACGGTCAGTGGGTGGCTTTGCCGGCCACGCCCGCGCAACTGCACGTGTGAGGGCGGAAGACGCTACGCCCGCTCTGGAATCTGCATCCCTACCGAAAGTCCCATGCAAGCTCCTTTTTCCGAACCGATACCCGCACTTTCCGACATCGGCAACGCCGATTTGCGCCAGGCCCTGCAAGGCCGGCTTGACCAGAAAACCAAGCCGCAGGGTTCTTTGGGGCGGCTCGAATCGCTGGCCGTGCAACTCGGTGAGATTCTGGGTACGGTGTCGCCGCGCCTGGAGCAGCCGCAGCTGGTCGTGTTCGCCGCTGACCATGGCTTGGTGGCGCAGGGCGTCTCGGCCTATCCGAGCGACGTGACCTGGCAGATGGTCGAGAACTTTCTGGCCCAGGGGGCGGCCGTCAACGTCATGGCGCGCCAGCATGACCTTGCGCTGACCGTGGTCGACTGCGGCGTGGCCCATGTCTTTGCTCCGCGCGCCACTGGACAGCCGGCTGGACCGCGTCTGCTGGTGCGCAAGATCGGCCCTGGCACTGCCGACGCGAGCCAGGCACCCGCCATGGATGCGGACCAGTGCGCCCGGGCCCTCTCCAACGGTCGGGCTTTGGTGCGCGAATTGCCAGGCAATGCGCTGCTGCTGGGTGAAATGGGGATCGGCAACACCTCGGCAGCCGCGCTGTTGCTGTCCTGCCTGGCAGGGCTCGACGTGGCACAATGCACCGGCGCTGGCACTGGCCTGGACGAGGCCGGCATCCGGCACAAGACGCAGGTGCTGCGCCGGGCCCTGGCGCGCCACGGCGCGGACCGGAACCCGCTGGCAGTGATGGCGAGCCTGGGCGGCTTCGAAATCGCAACCATGGTTGGGGCCGTGCTGCAGGCGGCGTTGGAGCGGCGCGTTGTGGTGGTCGACGGGTTCATCACCGGCGCTGCAGTGCTGGTGGCGCATGCGCTGCAGCCGCGGGTGCTGCAACGTTGCGTGTTTGCCCACCGCTCGCAGGAGCGCGGGCATGCTGCGATGCTGCACTACCTGGGAGCCGAGCCGCTGCTGGACCTGGGTCTTCGGCTGGGTGAAGGCTCGGGTGCGGCCCTGGTGTGGCCGCTGCTGCAGTCGGCTGTGCGGGTGCTCGACGAGATGGCCAGTTTTGCCAGCGCTGGTGTGTCCGGCAAATCCGCCGCAGCCGGATGAACATCCTGCGCCACTACCTGCTGGCGGTGCAGTTCTTCACCCGCATCCCGGTGACCGGCCGGCTGGCCGAATGGGTCGGTTTCAGCCCCGCCTTGCTGCGTGCGAGCGCCGCCCATTTTCCCGGCGTCGGTTGGCTTGTCGGTGCCATGGTGGCGAGTTTGAGCGCCGGTCTGTTCATGGTCCTGCCGCCCGGCCCCTTCACGCCGCTGGTGGTGGCAGTGCTGGGCACGGTGGCCGGTGTCCTGATCACGGGGGCCTTCCATGAGGACGGTCTTGCCGATGTGGCCGATGGCCTGGGCGGCAGCCCCGAGCGTGCGCGCGCACTGGTCATCATGAAGGATTCCCGCGTGGGCGCCTTCGGTGCAATCGCGCTGGTTCTGGTGCTGCTGACCAAGGTGTCGTTGCTGGCATTGATTGGTTCAGCACAGCCGTCTGTCATGGTGTGGGGCCTGTTTGCCGCCCATGTGGCGTCGCGCAGCTACCCGCTGCTGACCATCCGCACGATGGTCCACGTGGGCGACGATGCCGGCTCCAAGTCCAAGCCGCTGGCCGACCAGATTGGCCTGGCCGGCCTGGCCTGGGCCCTGGCGTGGCTGGTGGCGGCCCTGGCGCTGGTCGTTCTCGCAGGCGCCGGTGTACCGCTGGCGGTACCGATGGCCTGCGCCACACTGGCCTGGTTGTGGATGTGGCGCTGGTTCCAGCGCCGCCTGCAGGGCTTCACCGGCGACTGTCTGGGGGCGACCCAGCAGGTGTGCGAAGTGGCGTTCTATCTGGGCCTGGCCCTGAGCCTGTGAGGCCCCAGCGGCCCCCCGCAGCCATGCCATCCAACCGCGATAGAACCGATGGCCGGTTGCCGCTGCCGCTGCCGCTGCTACTGGTGCGCCATGCCCGGCCTCTGGTTGAGCCTGGCGTGTGTTACGGCGCGACCGACCTCGATGCAGATGCCGACGCCACCCAGGCCGCTGCGCAGCGCCTGGCGCCCCTGCTGGCCCCGAACGCGCAGCTGTGGAGCTCGCCGCTGCGCCGTTGCACCCAGTTGGCCGATGCCCTTTGCGCTCTGCGGCCGGATGTCGTTCTGCAGTCGGACGCGCGCCTGGTCGAGATGGACTTCGGCGATTGGGAAGGCTGGCGCTGGTCCGACATTCCGCGCTCCGCCATCGACTCCTGGACAGCGCAGTTCTGGCACCAGCGTTTTGGCGGACGCGAAAGCGTGTCCGATTTGATGGCCCGTGTCGGCGCAGCCTGGCAGGACGCGCGAGGGCAGCCGCGGCCCGTGGTCTGGGTCACGCATGCCGGCGTCATGCGGGCGGCCAGTCTGTGGGCCGCGGGCGTCACCGAAATACTGCACGCCGACCAGTGGCCAGTCGAGGCGCCAGGTCACGGCGCACATGTCTGGCTGTGAGTCAGAGCCTTCGCCTGGCGGATGCCGTTCAGCCCAGCACCACCTGGTCGCGCCCGCTTTGCTTGGCCTGGTACATCGCGGCATCGGAGCGCGCCAGCAGGGCCTCGACCGTGTCGCCGATCGGCAAGTTGGTGGTCACGCCGATGCTCACGGTGAAGGGGGCCGGGTCGGGCATGCCGGCCACCTGGGCGCGAATGCGCTCGGCCACCACCTGGGCCACTTCCATCGACGTCTCGGGCAGCAACACCACGAATTCCTCGCCGCCCAGACGGCCGATCACATCGGCACTGCGTAGCAGCTCCTGCACGCTGGTGACGAACTGCACCAGCACCTGGTCGCCGATCTGGTGGCCCCGGCTGTCGTTGATGGCCTTGAAGTGGTCGATGTCGATCAGCAGCACCGACATCGCGCGGCCGTGGCGCTGGCAGCGCTGCAGTTCCTGCTGGCAGACCTCGGTGAGGTGGCGTCGGGTGAGCGCATTCGTCAGCGAATCGTGGGTCGCCATGTGCTCGAATTCGGCGCGAGCGCGATCGGTGGCGAGCAGGATCAGCGAGATGGCGAACAGCAGCATCACGAAGGGATGCGCGATCACGTAGATCAGGTTTTGTGGCGTGTTGTCCAGGATGCCGGAGCCCAGTGGGTAAAGCCAGGCCGTGGTGAAGCGCAGAACCTGACTGCAAATCGTCAGCAGCAGCACCACGAACGCGAACCAATGGGCAAACGAGCGCGTGCCGCGTCGGAACACCAGATGGGCATGCAGGGCCGACAGGCTGGTGATGACCAGCACGTAGATCATCAGGCGCGGACGGTACTGGGGTTCGATGACGGTGAAATATCCGGACACGCAGGTCAGCGCGGTGATCACCAGCATGCCGCGGATCACCCTCGGCGCCACATCGAAAAAGCGCTGGCTTCCCACATACTGGAAGAACAGGCCGCTGAAGATCAGGAAGTTGGCCAGCGTGATCGACACCAGTTCGGGCGACATGCCGCGCGATGCGGCTGCGAGACCACCAAAAAACAACAAATAGGTGCCGAGCGCCCAGTCGCCGAGCCCCTTGACCGATGGCGGGTAGCTGCGCCGCAGGAAGGTCAGCACGACCGCCATCAAGCCGCCCATGATCCCGGATATCAGGACGATGGTGCGCGGATCGACAAACGGGACGGGAGCGTCGGAACCCATACCGACGATTATGACGGGGCGTCCGGCTTCGGCTCGAAGACGCACCAGGGACGCACGGCACACTGCCAGCATCGCGGCGCGCGGGCCGTGCAGACATACCGGCCATGCAGGATCAGCCAGTGGTGGGCATCGACCTGGTAGGGCGGCGGCACCCGGCGCAGCAACTGCTGCTCGACCTGCAGCGGTGTTTTGCCGGGCGCCAGGCCGGTCCGGTTGCCCAGCCGGAAGATGTGCGTGTCGACGGCCATCGTGGGTTCGCCGAACGCGCTGTTGAGCACGACATTGGCCGTCTTGCGGCCCACACCGGGCAGGCGCTCGAGTTGCTCGCGCAGCCGCGGAACCTCGCCGCCATGCTGCTCGATCAGGATGCGGCAGGTGCGCATCAGATGGGCCGCCTTGGTGCGGTACAGGCCGATGGTACGAATATGGCGCTCCAGGCCTTCCTGGCCCAGCGCCAGGATCTGCGCAGGCGTATGTGCCACCGGAAACAGGTGCCGCGTCGCCTTGTTGACTCCCACGTCGGTGGCCTGGGCGCTGAGCAGCACCGCCACCAGCAACTCGAACACGCTGGTGTACTCCAGTTCGGTCACGGGCATCGGGTTGGCCGCCTGCAGGGTGGCGAAAAACGGCGTGATGGATTCTGCGGGCATCGTCGGGACGGTTGGGCGGCGTGGTGGCATCACAGGCAAAAGGCGCGTAGGCTGATATTGTTGCATTGCACACGCATGCTGCAGCCCCGACTCGGAGTGATGCCAAGGCGGCCGCGCACCCTTGGCAACCGGCCCGGCCCTCAGCCCAGGTGGCGCAGCTCTCGTAGTGCGACCGAGACCGGAGCCAGATCGGGCGCCTGGCTGCTGATGCTTGCCAGCAGGTGGTGCAGGCGCTGGATCGCGCGCGCGTTGCGCTCGCGCCACGGTGCCAGGTCTTCCTGGCGGGTCAGCATGGCCAGCGTGATCTGGCCCGCAATGGCATAGGCATCGTCACGGGCACTGCCGCGGGCCTGGGTTTGCCACAGGGTGTTGGTCGGCAGCCGGTTGATTTCGGCGCGCCAAAGGCCCAGCGCGAGCTCGGCATCCACACTGAAGTAGGCCCGGGCGGCGACCTCCAGGCTGGCACCCGCCTTGCGGGCCAGCTCGGTCAGATCCAGCGCCGGGAAGGTGAACTCCAGCGCGCTCAACGCTTGCGCCAGTGCCGGTTCCACCCCCGCCTGTACCAAAGAATCGGCAGCCCGCATCCATGCGGTCTGCGTGGCTGCGGGCAGCCAGTCGCCGAGCTGGCTGCGCAGCATGCGGGCTGCCGGCCGGTAGCGCGTGATCAGGCTGGGCAGGTCGCTCTGGTCGGTGCGGGCGCGCAGCATCCACCGGGAGGCGCGCTGGGCCATCGCGATCAACTGGCTCAGCAGGTCGAGTTGCAGCGGCGCCGGTACGCGTCCATCCAGACCGTCGATCTGGTCCCACAGGGCTTCCAGGCCGAACACCTCGCGTGCCAAAGTGAACGAGCGAACGACGTCGGCCGCAGTGGCACCGGTCTCCGTGGCGATGAAGTTGACGAAGGTGGCACCGGTGCGGTTGACGACTGTGTTGGTGATGTAGGTCGCGACGATCTCGCGCTTGAGCGGGTGGCACGCGACTGCCGGGCCGAAGCGGGTGCTGAGCACCTGCGGAAAATAGTCCTGCAGGGCCCGCTCGAAGAACGGGTCGTCGGGCAGGTTGCTGACAAGAAGCTCTTCGGACACCGACATCTTGGCATAGGCCATGAGCACCGCATTCTCGGGCGCCGTCAGTCCCGCCTGGCGGCCGCGGCGGCGTGCGATCTCGGCATCGGTGGGCAAAAACTCGATCGCCCGATTCAGACGACCGGCCCCTTCGAGCCAGCGCATCAGGGCTTGCTGACCGTCCAACAGGTAGGCGGCGCGGTGCACTGCAACGTCGAGCGCCTGTGTCTGGTAGTAGTTGTCGGACAACACCAGACGTCCGACCTCGTCGGTCATCGAGGCCAGCAGATCGTTGCGCTGCTTCAGCGTCAGGTCACCCGCCTCGACGACAGCGCCCAGCAAAATCTTGATGTTGACCTCGTGGTCCGAGCAGTCCACACCGGCCGAGTTGTCGATGGCGTCGGTGTAGATCCGTCCGCCATGTTGCGCGAACTCGATGCGGCCGCTTTGCGTGCAGCCCAGATTGCCGCCCTCAGCGAGCACCTTGCAGCGCAACTGCGCGCCGTCGACCCGGAACGTATCGCTGGCGCGGTCGCCCACCTGCGCGTGGGTTTCGTGGCTGGCCTTGACATAGGTTCCGATGCCGCCGTTGTAGAGCAGGTCCACCGGCGCCAGCAGGATGGCCTGGATCAGCTCGTTGGGCGTGAGATCCTGCGGCGTGATGCCCAGCACGGCGCAGGCCTCGGCGCTTGGCCGGATCGACTTGGCGCTGCGCGGGTAGATGCTGCCGCCGACGGAAATGAGCGATTTGTCGTAGTCGTCCCAGCTCGAGCGGGGCAGTACGAACAGCCGCTCGCGTTCGGCAAAGGAGCGCGCCGCATCCGGTGCCGGATCGATGAAGATGTGTCGGTGGTCAAAGGCCAGCTGCAGCCGCAGATGGGGCGACAGCAGCATGCCGTTGCCGAACACGTCGCCTGACATGTCGCCGATGCCGGCCACTGTGAATCCGGTGCTCCGGGTGTCGACGCCCAGGGCGCGGAAGTGGCGCTTGACCGACTCCCAGGCACCACGCGCGGTGATGCCCATCTTCTTGTGGTCATAACCCACCGAGCCGCCGCTGGCAAAGGCGTCGCCGAGCCAGAAGCCGTAGTCGGCCGAGACGCTGTTGGCGATGTCCGAAAACGTGGCCGTGCCCTTGTCGGCGGCCACCACCAGGTAGGGGTCGTCCTCGTCATGGCGTACCAAGCTTGGTGGCGGCACCACCGCACCCCGGACAATGTTGTCGGTCAGATCGAGCAATCCGCACAGGAACAACCGGTAACAGGCCACTCCCTCCGCCATGAAAGCCTCGCGGTCACCGGTTGGCGGAGCGTTCTTCAGCACAAAGCCGCCCTTGGAGCCCACCGGGACGATGACCGTGTTCTTGACCTGCTGCGCCTTCACCAGGCCCAGGACTTCGGTGCGGAAGTCCTCGCGCCGGTCCGACCAGCGCAGGCCACCCCGTGCGACCTTGCCGCCTCGCAGGTGAACGCCCTCGAAGCGCGGCGCATAGACCCAGATCTCGAACAGCGGCTTGGGCTCGGGAACACCGGGCACCTTGCGCGGCTTGAGCTTGAACGACAGATACGGTTTGCGCCCGCCGTGCGCGCCAGACTGCCAGTGGTTGGTGCGGGCAGTGGCCATGACGGTGGCGTGGAACTGGCGCAGGATGCGGTCATCGTCCAGGCTTTCCACCTGGGCCAGGCGCGACACGATGCGCGCCTGGATGTCTCCCTGGGCCGCGCCACGGTCGCCCGTCAGGGCCGGGTCAAACCGGGCCTGGAACAGCGCGATGATGTCCTCTGCCAGCGCTGGATGGCGGTTCAGCGTGGCTTCAATGTAGGTTTGGCTGGAAGCGAAGCCCAGTTGCCGGAAGTACCGCGTGTAGGCCCGCAGCACGGTGACGGCGCCGGCATCCAGACTGCTGTGCAGCACCAGCTGGTTCAGCCGGTCGCTCTCGACCTCGCCGCGCCAGGCCTGCATGAAAAGACCTTCGAAGCGTTCCCGGACCAGCGAGAGCTCCACATCCGCCGCGACCTGCAGTCCGATATCGTGGATCCAGCCGGCGTCGTTGCCGATGTGGTAGGGGTGCTCGTCGAGTACCCGTGCACCCATGTTTTCCAGCATCGGCAGCGAGTCGGACAACGCGACCTTGGCCAGATGGAAAATCTTGAATCGCAATTGGCCGGCATCGGCGCCCAGCGGCCGGTACAGTTGCACGGCCAGTGGCGATGGGGGCGACAACCGTTGCAGGATGTCGGCATCCTCGGCGGCCACCGTTGCCGCAAAATCCTCGCGGTACGAGATCGGGAACGCCTGCGCGAAGCGGTGGGCCAGTGCCAGCCCCGGCCCCTCCCCGTGGGCACGCAGCATCTCGGCAGTGCATTCGTCCTCCCAGCGCCGGGCCAAGCTGGCGATTCGTGCCTCCAGTGCGTCCAGGGCCGGCAGGGCCGGCGCCGTGCCGCGGGCCCGCACGATGTAGTGGATGCGTGCCAGCGGGCTGTCGGTCAGCATCGGCGTGAACTCGATCGACTCGCCGCCCAGTGCGGCCATCAGCTCCTGACCCATCCGCATGCGCATTTCGGTGTTGTAGCGGTCGCGCTGCACGAATACCTGCGCCGAGGTAAAGCGCCCGAACGGGTCGCGGCGCAGGAACACGCGCGTACGCTGACGTTCCTGCAGGCGCAGGATACCGATGGCGTGCTCGCGCAAGGTGGCGCTGTCTACCTGGAACAGCTCGTCACGCGGATAGCCATCCAGGATCGCCTGCAGCGACTTGGCCGCGTGGCTTTCGGGCAGCAGGGCAGCGTCGGCCATCACCTGTGCCACGTTTTGCCGCACCCGCGGGATCGCGGTCACGGGCGCGGCATAGGCTGCAGCGGTGTACAGCCCGAGGAAGCGGGTCTCGCCGACGACCCGCCCGTTGGCGTCGTGGCGTTTCACCGCCACATAGTCGAGCCAGGCGGGGCGGTGAACGGTGGAGCGCGTCATCGCCTTGGTCACCAGTACCAGGTCGTCGTTATCGACCAGTGCCACTGCCTCGGCCGGCAAACGGTTTTCGGGTGTGTGCGCCGGACCGCGCAAAATACCCAGCCCGGAGTCGGGCCGGGCCAGCAGTATCACTGCGTCGGCGTCGCGCAGCAGGTCGTAGTCGCGGGCGCCCAGGAAAGTGAAATTACGCTCTTCCAGCCACCGCAGGAATGCCAGGCCCTCCGAGCGTGCGGCGGCCGGGATGCCGCTATTCGCCGCCGCAGCGTCGGCAGCTGCGCGCAGGCGGCGGCACATCGGCTGCCAGTCCTGCACTGCGGCGCGCACGTCACCGAGCACGCGCTCCAGATCGCGCTCGAGTGCAGCGCGGTCGACGGCACTGACGATGCGGTCACATTCGACCATGATGAGAGAGCTGATGGGCGCGTGTGCGGGCCCATCGCCGCGGCGGTCGGCGCGCCCGATATCGGCTACCTGGCCGTCGGGCGCGCGCACCACCTGCAGCAGCGGATGCACGATCCAGTGCGCTGTGCGGCCGCTGCGGTTGACCGCCATGGTGACCGAGTCCACCAGGAAGGGCATGTCGTCGTGCACGATCTGCAGAATCGTGTGGTCGCTGACGAATCCGTCTTCGGCTAGCGTCGGATTGAACACCCGGATCCGGGCTGGCTGGGTCGTGCGCGGCGCCACGAGCAGGCGCCAATGGCTGGACGCGATCGCGAACAGGGTGGGTGATCCGCGGGCCACGATCTCGGCCGGATCGACACCCTCGAAATAGGCAGCCACGAAGTCGACAATGCGTTCGCCTTGGGAGCCTGCGTGAATGCGTGCGTAGGCGGCCAGTTCGTCGATTGCGCCAGGGGTCATGCTGTCTCCGTCGCCTGTTGATGCGGCATGATTCTAGGAGTGTGGGGCGCGCTTCGGATCCACTTCTGTGCCTGCGACATGGGCTTATGCCGCAGTTGCATCAAGCGCCGCAGGGCGTGGTGCAGGATACGTCGGGCAGGCAGTCGCGGTTGCTCAGGAGATACCGAGGAAGCGGGAGCCGTCCGGAAAGTCGGCCTTCATCCAGCCGTACTTCAGCTGGAGCGCGGACATCACCGGAACCGGCAGGGTGTCGATGGCGTCGGCATCGGCGTTCGGTAGATCGGCCAGGCGGGCAGCCAGGTGCAGGATGCCCGACAGCGGTACCAGCGGCTTGTGCACCAGCGGGTCGGCGCTCAGGCGCAGGCTGTACTGGATGGTGCTGGGAAAGTTCCAGCGCTTGGCCAGTTCGCCGGTGATTTCACCTTCGTCGAATCCGCATAGCGCGCGTTCGCGCTGCCAGCGTTCGCCTGGTTGGCAAGGCTGCTTCTCGATCGCGGCCGCCGCGTCGGGATGGGCGCTCACCAGAAGCAATTCGCCCAGGCGCAGCATCAGGGCAGTCAGCCAGGCCCGCTGCCTGTCTTCGCCGACGCTGTCCGCCAGCCATTGCGCGTAACCGGCGCAGCGCTGGCTGTAACGCCAGAAGGCTGCACCGTCGATACCCTGGGGCATGGAGAAGGCATTGTGCAGGCAGGCCGAAAGCGCCAGCGTGCGGACCTTCGAGATGCCCACCAGGCTCAGTGCACTGTCCAGGGTTGCAACCTTGCGTGGCAGGCCGAAAGCGGCGCTGTTGGCGAGGGCCAGCAGCTTGGCGCTGAGAGCCGGGTCCTGGGCGATCAGGTCGTGGATCTTCGCGCTCGGCGTGTCCTCGTCGTCCAGCGTGTGGATCAGTGCCAGCCCGATTTCAGGCATCACGGGCAGGGCGATCGCGTTGAACAGCACTGAGATCTCGGCCATGGGGTCTCCTGGGGCGTTGCAGCAGGCGGGCGCCCGGCCCTCCGCTACTGCATTCTGACCGATTCCACGGCCGGCCGGCAGCGGTGTTGCCACAATAGAGACTTTTTGGGTTAATGCAACCATGATCTTTGCCACCCGACTCCAGAACGTCGAGACCTCCGCGATCCGCGACCTGTTCAAGCTGCTCGTCAAGCCCGGCATCATCAGTTTTGCCGGTGGCTTTCCCGACCCGGCGCTGTTCGATGCACAGGGCATCCGGATGGCCGCCGATGCGGTGCTGACGAACCAACCCGGGCCGGTGTTGCAGTATGGAGCCACCGAGGGTTACGAGCCTTTGCGCGTGGGCATCAGCGGGTTCATGCGGGCCAAGGGGGCCACCGTGGCGCCCGATGGGCTGATCGTCACCACGGGCAGCCAGCAGGCGCTGGATCTCATCGGCAAGACCATGATCTCGCCAGGCGACAAGGTGATCGTCGAGGCACCCACTTTTCTGGCCACGATCCAGTGTTTCCGGCTGTACGGTGCCAATGTGATCGGTGCGCCGATCGACGCCGATGGTGTGCAGGTGGATGTGCTCGAGCGCATGATCGAGGAGCACCGTCCGAAGCTGGTCTATCTGATCCCGACCTTTGGCAACCCGAGCGGTGCCACGCTGAGCGAGGCACGGCGTGTGCGCATCCTCGAGATCGCTGCGCGGACGCAGACGCTGGTGGTGGAGGATGATCCCTATGGCGAGCTGTACTTTGACCAGCCGCCGCCGCCCAGCATGCTGGCCCTGAGCGACAAGGTCCCGGGCAGCCGCGACTGGCTGGCCCATTGCGGCAGCTTCAGCAAGATCCTGAGCCCCGGTCTGCGGGTGGGCTGGATGGCGGGCCCCGCCGAGCTGCTGGCAAGCGCCACGATGTGCAAACAGTTCAGCGACGCGCACACCAGCAACCTGACCCAGGCCATTGCGGCGCACTACCTCACACTGGGCCGGCTGGCACCGACTCTGGAGGTGGTGCGCAGTACCTATGCCGAGCGGGCCCACGTGATGGCGCAATGCCTGCGCGACGATCTGGGCGACGCCATTTCGTTCACCGCCCCGCAGGGCGGCATGTTCATCTGGTGCCGTTTGACCGGCGGGCGGGATGCGGGCGCATTCGCGCGGCGTGCCATCGACCGCCTGGTGGCCTTCATTCCGGGCGCGCCTTTCTTTGCCACGGACCCGGATGTCTCGGCATTGCGCCTGAGTTTTGCCACCGCCGATCTGGACAAGATCCGGGAAGGCATCGGTCGTCTGAAGCAGGCGCTGTAGCGCGCGATACGAAAGCTGCCCCGTGAACCCCGGATCGATTCCCGTCAAGACCGACAAGGGTCGCCATGAGATGCACGAGCGCACCGACGTGCTGAGCGCGGTGCAGCGCCGGCTCCTCATCCTGGTGGATGGTCAGCGCACCGCCAACGACCTGGGCGCCTTCGTGCGGGTCGGCGAACTCGATGGGGCGCTGGCATATTTGCAGCATTACGGCTACATCTCGGTCGAGGGCGAGCCGGTCGCGCTGGATCCGCCTGCAGCCCCTGGCTTCGCCAGTGCGGGCCCGGACCAGCCGCCACGACCGGCGACCAGCCCGCCGGAGTTCGAGCAGGTCCGTGCACAAGCCTCGGCATTCATCCGCCACCGGCTGGGCGATGCGGCGGCACCGATCTGTTCTGCCGTCGACCGGTGTGCGAGCCCGCAGGAGTTGCGCCGCGTGCTGCGGGGCGTCGAACTGTTTGTCGGCCAGCGGCTCGACGCGCAGACGGCGCAGAGCTTTGCGCGCCATTTCGGCACCATGCTGCTCTAGCCCGGGCGCGGAAACGGTCATACCCCATGCCGATCCAGCACGATATCGTTCACACCACGGTGTACCGCTACGCCCGGCCGGTGAGTTTTGGTGAGCACCGGGTCATGTTTCGCCCGCGCGACAGCCATGACCAGCGGGTGCTGGCAACCGATCTTTCGGTCAGCCCCGAGTCGATCGTGCGCATGGTCCAGGACCCGCACTCCAATTCGATTGCCATGGTGCAGCCCCTGCAAAGCGCCACTGAGCTGCGCATTGTCTGTTCGTTCACGATCGAACACGCATGGGGCGACGAGCCCGTATGGCCGCTGCCCTCCGAGGCTGTCGCGCTGCCATTTGCCTATACGCCAGACGAACGCATCGACTTGGAGCATTACCTGCGCCCCCACCATCCCGATCCGGATGGCCGGTTGATGGACTGGACGCGCGCCTTCCTGCGCGCCGGTGAACCCACCGGCACACGGGACCTGCTGGAGCGCATGAATGCAGCCATCGGGCAGACGCTGCGCTACCTCCCGCGCGACGAAGAGGGCACCCAGACCCCGACGCAGACACTGGCCCTGGGAAGCGGCAGCTGCCGCGACTTCGCCCTGCTGATGATGGAGGCGATTCGCCGCCTGGGCGTGGCGACCCGCTTCGTATCGGGCTACCTGTACGACGCATCGCTGGACGGCGGCAGCGATGGCATGCTGGGTGCGGGCGTGACTCATGCCTGGCTGCAGGCCTATCTGCCCGGTGCCGGCTGGGTCACCTGTGACCCGACCAACAACCTGATGGGTGGCAACCAGCTGATCCGTGTGGCCGTGGTGCGGGACCCGGACCACGCTTCGCCGGTGTCGGGAAGCTGGTATGGCCCGGCGGGCGCTTACCTCGGCATGTCGGCCACTGTTCAGGTGCGCCGGCGCATTCCGGCCGATGCCGATGTGGTCCACAATGGCGGTGAAACTCCAGATTCCTGAGGCGCTGGCAGGTGTGCCGGCGAACATCCATAGCAGAAAGGCCTTGCGATGAGCATGATCAAGCGCTTGTTTGGCGGTGCCAAGACGCCAGAGCCCGAAGTGTCAGCGCCCATGGAGCTGCCGCAGCCCGAGCAGGGCCCGGATTCCCGGACCTTCCAGGTGGACAATGCGCAGGCCGGCACGCGCCGCGAACTGGTACGGGTGATGACGCGCGATACCTTGCGGCTGTCCGGCATTCCCGACGGCTGGGTCGAATCCCAGGTGTTGCTCGAACTCGGCCGCGCCAATCAGACCTTCGTGCATCTGCGGCTGGTCGTGCGACAGTGGGACGTGCGCCTGTTGAAATATGCCGTGGCGTTCCAGAGCCGGCTGCTGGACGAGATCCACGGGTTCGATCCAACTGCGCGCGAGTGGTTGCTGTCCGTTTCCTGGCAATACCAGGTGGGTGCGACCTGCCCTTTTCCGGATATGCCCGACCCGACGGTATGGCTGGAACCAGCGGCCCAGCTGGGGGTGGCTGCACCGGCCCCCATGCCGGCGCTGGTGACTGCCGGACCCACGGCCGCCGCGCCAGCCCCCGTGACCACCGTGGACCTGCCGCTGGATCTGGAGGAGCACGACGAAGTGTCCGAAGACCTGGCCCGCCTGTTCGCCATCCGAGACGCCAACTTGCCGGCCGCGGGCAAGCGCTGAACCCTAACTGGCGCACACGACCATGACAATCCAGTACACCTACAGCGCGAACCATCTGCCCGAAAACAAGATGCGCATCTACCCGACCAAGGTGATCAACATCATCGGCGGGCCGGGCAGCGACAAGTCGCTGGTCTCGGCGGCGATCATCGTCAACCTGCAACTGCGCGAAAAGACGGTGGAACAGATTCCCGACTTTGCCAAGTCGTTGGTCTGGCAAAAGGATTTCGAGGCCTTGCGCAACCAATACCACATCGCACAGCAGCAGTTCCGCATGCTTGAGCTGCTCGACGGGCAGGTGCAGTTCCTGGTGACCGAGTGTTCGCTGCCGCAGCTGCTGTACTACAACGCAAGTTACGAGGACAACATCTGCGATGTGCCCCGCACGCGCAAGCAGATTCTGGATTGGTACAAGCAGCACGACAACGTCAATGTGGTGGTCGAGCGCAGCACACGCAAGTATGTCCACACCGGGCGCTTCCAGGACGAAGAGCAGGCGCGCCGCATCGACCACGCCGTCCGTGCCACCTTGGTGCGCGAAGGTATCGCCTACACGGTCGTGAAATCCGAGATCGAGGCGATCCACGCCTTCGCCAGCACGCTAGGGTAGTGCGCGCGTCAGCGCAGGCGGTGTGGCGCGAGTGCGCCGGGCTCGACGCCATGCAGCCGCAGTTCGTCAGGCAGCGCTTGACCCAGCAGCAGCGATGCGGCCAGTTCGGCAGCCCCAGGCGCACTCTGGATACCGTAGCCGCCCTGGCCCGCCAGCCAGAACAGACCGTCGCAGGACGGATCCGCGCCGATGACCATCTCGCCATCCGGCACGAAAGATCGCAGCCCGGCCCACGTGCGCAGTGGCCGCCGGATGGCCAGTGTGGTGGCCGCTTCAATATGGTGAATGCCAGTGGCAATGTCCAGTTCTTCGGCCACCACGTCGTGGGGAATAGTCGGGTCGGCATTGGCTGGCGAGCCGAGCAAAACGCCGGCGTCGGGCTTGAAGTACCACTTCTGGTCGACGTCTGCGACCACCGGCCAGTGGCCGGTGGCCAGGCCTGGCGGCGGTGCGAAGGTAAAGGCCGAACGCCGGTGTGGCACCAGACCGATCGGCCGCGCACCGAGCAGGGCGCCGACCTCATCGGCCCAGGCGCCCGCTGCATTCACGACCACCTGGGCCTGCACCGGCGCGCCCTGAGCCAGATCCAGTTTCCAGCCCGAGCCGACCCGCCGGGCCGCTCGCACGCCGGCATTGCAGCGCAATACGCCGCCGTGGCGGCGCATCAGGCGCAGATAGCCTTGGTGCAGCACATGCACGTCGATGTCCATGGCGTCGGGTTCGAGCACGCCGCCCGCGACGCGATCCTCCCGCAGGCAGCCGACCCGCGCCAGCACCTGGGCCTGGTCAAGCTGCAGCAGGCCAGGGCAGGTGGGGGCCATTTCGTCGTAAAGCTCGCGCAGGCGTCGTGGCTGCTCGGGTGTGGCCACGTACAGCGCGCCACGATCGGCCAGCAGGGGGCTGTCGGCAAATGCACCCACCGGTTGCAGGTAGAACGCGCGGCTGGCACGGGTCAGCGCGCGCACTGCGGGCGGGCCGTAACTCTCCATGAACATCGCCGCCGAGCGCCCGGTCGAATGGTAGGCCGGCTGGGGTTCGCGCTCGAGCAGCAACACGCTGCGGTGCGCTGATACCAGGGCGGCAAGGGACGTACCGGCGATACCGGCGCCGATGATGGCGATGTCGAAGGGTTTGGCGTCTTGCATGGTGCAGTCATTGTGCCTGCGCATCCCTGGCGAAAAACCGCACCTCCCTGCTTTAAGATGGCACGCCCCAGCCCACACCCTATTTCGAATGACTTCCATTTCCCGTATTCCCGGTCGCCAGTTCCTGCACTCCCCCGGCCCCAGCCACGTACCGCTCGAGGTGATGCAGGCGATGAGCCGCCAGCCTATCGACATGGCCGACGCCCGCCTGGGCCCGACCATCTATGCGATCGAGTCGGGCTTGCGCGCCCTGCTGCACAGCGGTGCGGCCGATGTGTTCGTGTATGCCGCCAATGGCCATGGCGCCTGGGAGGCGGTGATCGCCAATCTGCTGGCGCCGGGCGACTGCGCGCTGGTGCCCGGTACCGGCCATTTTTCGGACTCCTGGGCCGAGCAGACCGAGGCGATGGGCGCCCGGGTGATCCGTACCTCCTGGGTCGAGGGACTCCCCATCGATGTCACAGCGGTCGAGCAGGCGCTGCGCGACGATACCGCGCACGCGATCGTCGCCGTGTTCGCAGTCCATACCGATACCGCCAGCGGTGTCACCAGCGACATCCCGGCATTGCGCTCTGCGCTGGATACGGCGGGGCATCCGGCGCTGCTGGTGGTCGATGTGGTGGCGTCACTCGGAGCCACGCCGTTCGCCATGGAAGCGTGGGGCGTGAACGTGGTGCTGGGGGCGTCCCAGAAGGGCCTGATGTGCCCGCCTGGCCTGGCATTTGCGGCGGCCGATACGCGCGCCATGGAGGTCTGCGAACGTAATCCGATGCCACGCTTTTACTGGGATTGGCGCTTGCGCCGCAGCCCGTTCTCGTACCGCAAGTTCTGCGGTACGCCGCCGCAGAACCTGTTGTTCGGCCTGGAGGCCGCCCTGGAGTTGTTTCGCCAGGAGGGCGCAGCGCAGGTGTTTGCGCGCCATCGGCTGGCGGCCGACATGGTGCATGCGGCTGTTGCCCGCTGGAGCAGCGCTGGCGCTGTGGGTTTCTTTGCGCAGTTGCCGCAGAGCCGTTCCACCTCGGTCACCGCCATCACGGTGCCGCCCGGTGTCGACCCGGAAGCCCTGCGGACCCTGGCCCGCGAGCGCTTCCAGGTTGCCATCGCCGGCGGGCTCGGGCCGCTTCAAGGGCGGGTGTTTCGCATTGGCCACCTCGGTGACATGAACCCGCCCATGATCCTGGGCTGCCTGGCCGGCGTCGAGGCTGCCTTGCGGGTGCAGGGCATCGCCTGCGGGACTGGCGCTCTGGACGCGGCGATCGGCTGTCTGGCAAGGTCGTGATGTCGCACGGGTGCCGGTCGGAGGCCGCCGGCGCGTGTGCAAACTCCCTAGAATGGCGGCTGCCGGTCGAGATGGCCGGGGAACGTTCTCAGGGCGGGGTGTGATTCCCCACCGGCGGTGATGGCGGTCTGGTCCGCATCAGCCCGCGAGCGCCCGCAGTCCGGCAAGGGCTTCGCGGTCAGCAGATTCGGTGCGACTCCGAAGCCGACGGTCACAGTCCGGATGCAAGAGAGCGTGGCTGGTGTCTCGTCGCGCGCTGTTGAGTGGGTGGGGAAATGCCCGCACGCCCCGATTCTGGAATCTGCACCTTGGAGCGACCCCTTGACTCAGTCCCGTCCTGATCCGCACGCAGCCGACCCGCGTTTTGCTTTCGTCCATGCTCAATGGCATGCCGAGATCGCTTTGCAAGCCCGCGACTCCTTCCTGGCCGAAATGCAGGCCCTGGGGGTGGATGCCGGCCACATCGACATTCTGGTCGTGCCGGGCGCCTTCGAGATTCCACTGATGGCTCGCCGGTTGGCCCGCTCCGGCCGTTATGCAGCGATTGCGGCATGTGCCTTCGGGGTGGACGGTGGCATATACCGCCATGAGTTTGTCGCGCAGGCGGTCGTCGGCGCACTGATGGACTTGCAACTGGAAGCCGACGTGCCGGTCCTTTCGGTCGTGCTGACGCCGCATCATTTCCATGCCGGCGACGAGCACCAGGCTTTTTTCGCAGCACACTTCAGGCTCAAGGGCGCCGAAGCGGCTCGCGCCTGCGTGCAGACGGTGGCAGCGCTGGCGGGCGCGTGAAGCCTGTGGGCGGCGCGATCCAGCACCCGGCCGAGTCGCGTTACGCCTGGCTCCGGCTCGTGGCAGCGTTGCTGGTCATGACTGTCGGCGGCGTGGGCATCTATGCGCCGTCGGTCGTATTGCCCGAGATTCAGCAGGAGTTTGGTGCCCTGCGGGGCGACGCCTCGCTGCCCTACACCGCCACGCTGATCGGCTTCGGGCTGGGTGGCGTCCTCATGGGGCGGTTTGCCGATCGGTTCGGTGTGCTGCCGGTGTTGCTGGGCAGCGCCGTCGGCATCGGCACCGGCTTCATGCTGGCCGCGATGGCGGGTGGCCTGGGCAGCTTCAGTCTGGCGCATGGGGTGCTGATCGGCCTGCTGGGAGTGTCTGCCACGATGGCGCCACTGATGGCCGATACCTCGCAGTGGTTCACGCGCAACCGTGGCATCGCAATTGCCATCTGCATGAGCGGCAACTATGTTGCCGGCGCGGTGTGGCCGCCGGTGATGCAGCATTTCATATCCAGCGTAGGCTGGCGCCAGACCTATTTCGGTATTGGCGTGTTCTGCCTGGTGAGCCTGGCGCTTCTGTCATGGGTGTTTCGCCCTGGCGCGCCACCCGCAACGGAAGACAATGGGGGGGCGCCAGCGCTGGTGCTGCGATCGGCGCGTTTCCTGGGCCGGTCGGACCCACACCAGCCGCTCGGTCAGACCCCGGGGCGCCTGCAATTGCTGCTGTGTCTGGCCGGGTTGGGCTGCTGTGTGGCCATGGCGATGCCACAGGTACATATCGTGGCCTATTGCACCGACCTTGGTTTCGGGGCGGCCCGCGGCGCCGAGATGCTGTCGCTGATGATGGGCCTGGGCATCGTCAGCCGGCTGGTCTCCGGCTGGATCTCCGACTACATCGGCGGCCTGCGCACGCTGCTGCTGGGCTCGGTGTTGCAGGGGGTTGCGTTGCTTTTGTTCCTGCCGTTCGACGGCATGGTGCCGCTCTACATCGTGTCAGGCCTGTTCGGTTTGTTCCAGGGGGGCATCGTGCCAAGTTATGCGCTCGTCGTGCGCGAGTATTTCAGCCCGGCGAATGCGGGCGCGCGCATGGGAACCATTGTCATGGCGACGATGATCGGCATGGCACTGGGCGGCTGGATGTCGGGTGCTGTGTTTGACTGGACCGGCTCCTACCATGCCGCTTTTGTCAACGGCGTGCTCTGGAACCTGCTCAACCTGTCGGTGGTGGTGTTCCTGCTGTGGCGCGTGCACGTGAGCCGCCGATGAAGAGGTGCTGGGCATGACAAGCCGCCGCCATTGGCTGGGTCTGGCGCTGGCCGGGGCGTCGACATTCTGGCTGCCCCGCAGCGCCTGGAGCCAGGTACCCTGGCCGCAGGACCCGTTCGGACTCGGTGTAGCCAGCGGCTCCCCGGGCCCGGATTCGGTGGTCTTGTGGACGCGCCTGCTGCAGACCGATCGGGACCATGCTGCCGCGCTGGCGGCCGGCGGCCCGGTGACCGTGGCCTGGGAAATTGCCGACGATGCGCAGTTTCGCAAGACCGTGCGCCGCGGGCAGGCGCAGGCTGAGCCGGCGCTGGCCCATTCGGTCCACGTCGACGTTGCGGGCCTGGCGCCAGACCGCTGGTACCACTACCGCTTCATGGCGGGTAGCGCCGTCAGCCCGACCGGCCGCACCCGGACGCTACCCGCAGCCGATGCGGCCGTGGCGCGCTGGCGCCTGGCCTATGCCTCGTGCCAGAAGTGGGAGGACGGCTATTTTTCTGCCTGGCGCCATCTGCTGGACGAAGACGTGGATATGGTGCTGTTCCTGGGCGACTATCTGTACGAATACCCGGGCACCAGCAGCCGCGTGCGCCAACCCGCCGGTGGCTGGGTGTTGACACTGGACGACTACCGCAATCGCTACGCTCAGTACAAGAGCGATCCGGATCTGCAGGCCATGCACCGGGCCTGCCCCTGGCTCATGGGCTGGGACGACCACGAAGTCCAGAACGACTACGCCGGCGAACACCCGGGCAACAGCGGCGCCCGCGACCCGGCCCAGCCCGCCGATTTTGCGCGCCGGCGCAACGCCGCTTACCAGGCCTGGTACGAACACCTGCCACTGCGGGCATCGGCCTTCAAGCGTGCCTTGTCGGGTGGCAGTGGCAGGGTTGCGGTACGGGTCCATGATCGGTTGCAGATCGGCCGGCTTGCCAGCCTGCACCTGTTGGACGGGCGCCAGTACCGTGATGCGCAGGTCTGTACGCGTGACGGTCTGCCCGGCTCCAGTACCGTCAACCCGGCCCAGTGCCCAGCCTGGCAGGACAGCCGCCGCAGCATGCTCGGTGAAGCGCAAGAAAGGTGGCTGGAGCAGTCGCTGGCCCGTGCCGATACGGCCCAGAGCGTCTGGAGCGTGATCAGCCAGCAGACGGTCTTCGGCCAGCGCGATTTCCGGCCCGGCCCCGGTGCCGTGTTGACCAACGATGGCTGGGACGGTTACACCGCCGCACGCACCCGGCTGACCGATGCGCTGCAGCGCCACCGGGTACCCAATCCGGTACTGCTGGGGGGCGATGTCCATGCCAACTGGGTCGGCCATGTCAAGGCGGACTACGGGCAGGCCTCCAGCGCGACCGTGGGGGTGGAGTTTTGCGGCACCAGCATCACCTCGCGCGGCGGTGGCAATGCCCAAACCGCGCAGCGGCTGGCCGAGAATCCGCACTTCGTGTTCGCCGAAGCCCAGGAACACGGCTACGGCGTCGCCGAGTTCACGCCCTCGCAGTTGCGCACGCGGCTGCGGGTGGTGGATGATGTGACCCGTCGGGACACCCGTATCCGCACGCTTGCAGCGTTCGAGGTTGCTGCTGGCCGCCCGGTCGTGGAGCGCAGTGGCTGACTTTGGTGCGCGCACCGGCATCGGTTGGCGAGCCGGCAGGGCTGGGGCAAGCGGTTCCGCGAATGTCCTCCGCCGTCCTGATCCCGCCCACCACGTCCCGCGGTTGTGCCTTCCAAGCGACATTCAGCCCTAGCCCATCTTTGTCACTTTTCAGCGCCTTTTCGCCAAAACCGCACGTAAGTCCGCGTCAACATTGGGCTGGTCTGGAAAAGTGAAATGTAGTGCCATACTATTTTTAGTAAGATGGTGCCAAACCCGGAATTCAGCGCATCATCG
>Ga0335394_10000473_pt1 | contig 42883 bp, 38 predicted proteins | sample MAT03_FD_205741 | JGI IMG/M metagenome (GOLD analysis project Ga0335394, IMG submission 205741) | Freshwater microbial communities from Lake Fryxell liftoff mats and glacier meltwater in Antarctica - MAT-03 (spades assembly) (version 2) ... | reverse complement strand
ACACTGCCACGATGAGAAGACAGTGAGCGACTACGCGCAAGTCTACTCAGAAGGTGTCGATGACAACGACCTGTGAAGAGAGGAGCCGTGTGAGGTGAAAGTCTCATGCACGGTTCTGAATGGGAGGTAGGGGTAGAAATGCCCCTATCGACCCCTAATAATAAGTGCCGATCGCTCTATCAACCAACAACTCTCATGTCCAACCTACCACCGCTCAATACCGACACGATTTGGGCTATTCTCAACGAAACCATTGATGATGCCACAGTGAACCAACTGGTGTGGCACTGCTTGGGTTATCGCTACGATGAGGCAACTGAAAAATGGGATACCACAGGCGTTGCAGATGAATGGCGGGATGAGTATCCAGAACCGCCCGATTTGATCGAAAGTCGTCCCGCAACGGTGAAACTGACTCGTTCTATTCCGGCAGAAAATAAACAATTGTTGAAGGAACAATTAGGTTTTAAAGGTTATAAAATCGGTGAATTTGGGCCGAGGCAAACTCGGCGGGCAACTGCTGCTAATTGGCTGTTAGGTTATCTGCAAGATAAGGCTTCAACAAGTCAGAAAGAAACTGAGTTAGATTAGGCTAACATAGATAGAGATCCAAATTTTCTGAGGAATGCGATCGCATCCTTATCTGGTAAAGGCTCGCTGAAAAGGTAACCCTGCATCTCTTCGCATCCGAGTTGGCGCAAACATTCTAGTTGCTCTAAAGTTTCCACGCCTTCTGCCACCACGCTCATATTCAGGCTTTGTCCTAGCGCTATCACCGCTTTCGCGATCGCCACATCATAAAGGTCAACTGTCATATCGCGGACAAAAGAACGGTCAATTTTGATAGTCTGTATAGGAAATTTTTTCAAATAATTTAGCGAAGAATATCCCGTACCAAAATCATCTATAGCTATGCGGACTCCCATTGTATTTAACTTTTTCAAAATTTCCCTGGTCAAGTCCAGATTCTGCATAGCAGTAGTTTCGGTAATTTCCAACTCCAAAAACCCAGATTCCAGCTTTGTTTCCGCCAAAACCTGCGCCACCATTTCGACTAAATCAGGTTGCTGAAGCTGTCGAGCCGAAAGATTAACTGCTATTCGCATTGGTGGTAACCCAGCATCAAGCCAAGCTTTATTTTGTCTGCAAGCAGTCCGCAGCACCCACTCACCAATTGGTACGATCAGTCCGTTTTCTTCAGCTATCGGAATAAATTTTACCGGAGCAACGAAACCCAATTCAGGAGACTGCCAACGCACCAGAGCTTCCATGCCGGTGATTTTGCCCGTATTGATATTTACTTTAGGTTGGTAATAGACTCGAAATTCTCCCCGCTCCCAGGCATGGTGCAGTCTATTTTCCAAAAATAGCAATTCAGAGGCTTCTTCGTTGATATTCCGAGTATAAAACTGATAATTATTCCGCCCCTTGGCTTTAGCGCTGTATAACGCCGCATCCGCATTCTTAATCAGTGTTTCTGCATCTTCACCGTCGTCTGGATAAAGCGCAATACCAATGCTGCTGGTGATATGAAGGTAGTCATTACCTAGAAGAAAAGGTGGTTTCAAAGCATCTAAAATTCTTTGTGCAGTCTCAGCACTACACTCTGCACTGCTAATTTTGGGCAGTAACAGGGTAAATTCATCTCCTCCCCAACGAGCGAGGATGTCCGTATCTCGGATACAGTCAGTGAGTCGCAGAGCAACAGCTTTTAATAAACGATCGCCAACTTCGTGCCCCAGGGTATCGTTGATTTTCTTGAAGCGGTCTAAGTCCAAAAACATGACAGCCAATTTTTCTCTGTTTGAACGAGCATTTGCCAACGAAATTAACAGCCGCTCATTAAATAGTATCCGGTTAGGCAAACCTGTCAGCAAATCATGTAAAGCTTGATAATCTACCGCTCCCAAAGTTCTGGCATTCCACCAAATTACAGTGGCTAAAAAAACAATATTCAACACGCAAAAAAGCGCCATCCCAACATCGCTTTCGTATAAGTGCGATCGTTTGCCTAGCAAAATTAACCAGCACAAAATCGGCGGGATTCCAATTACAGCCGCAGACAGACGCCGGATCATAATCCCGCCTGCTAGCTCGCTTGTGGCGATCGCAATCAACCCCCGATCCGGACAGGCAAACAAAATACTAAAAGACAGCAGGATAAAAGCTACGCTCGTATGCAAGGCCATTCCGGTGTAGGAGCCAATGCCGTAAAAAGAGGTGATATCGTAGAGGTAGCCCAACAGACCTAGAAAAGCCACCAAAAATGCAATCAGGCTAAAGCTTTGAGCCGGATAGTACACCCTTTTAGTCAACAGTAGCGCGGCAAAGCCAAGCAGGATGAAGCTAACGGCAGTACTTGGAGCCATTCGTCCTGGAGCGTAGGTGTTAACTGCGTTTGCGTCTTCTTTGAAAAAGAATTGATCGATGCCTACGTTGAAGTCAAAGCCATACTGAATTACTGTCAGCAGACCGATGAGTATGACAAAATAAGGCAAAAGGTAAAAGACAAAGGTAAAAAGAGAATTGTTTCTTTTGCCTTTTGCCCTCGTTCCTTGGCAGAGCCTGGTAACGCTTTTTACTTGCTGCTTGTGCAACAACCACAGGGAAGCACCGCTGAGCATAAAGCCAATGGCTGTGTTGGCTTTCATGGTCACGAGTCTCGGCAAAACGCTCTTGAGCATGGTAATGTCGAACATCCACCCCAGAATGACGACACAGCCAATCAGGAACACCGCAATACTGGCCGCTTTGGAAAAGTCTTGCAGGGAAGCGATCAGCTTTGAGTTCTTGGGGATTTTTATGTTCCGGTTTGGATAATAACGTTCCAAGGTAGGAATGATAGTAAATGGCGTTTTGATTATCAACTAACTACAGATATAATTTCTGTGCCTAATTTGGCAGTTTTGGCAACTTTAATACGGAAGGATGCTCTCAAGGCCCGATCGCACCCTGTATGTCAGCACAACTGCCACAATTGAGTAATATTGAGATTGTCGTGGGAGAGTCAGTCATGGGACTTGAGCGAAAAATGTTCAGAGGGGTGTTTGCCCCCGGCGAGGTCGTTCAGCTAAAGCAATACTGTTTTACTCCAGGGCGGGTGTTTGAGCCTGGAAAGTATATCGTTGGTGAATTGCCGGACATCGCCTTTGAAATGGGCTTAGTCGAGCAACTGCCGCCAGTTAAGGGCAAGAGTGCTGAAATAAAACATACCGAGACTCCCCCAGAATAGGAGCGATCGCATTTCTGATGGCAACCGATCCTTACGCTTGGCTCTCTAAATCCCTCGCTACGATTCATCGGGCTGATTGGTATCGCTCTGTACAAAGTATCCAAAGTATGCCTGGTGCGATCGTACAGTTAGAGGGGCGATCGGTTATCAATTTTGCCAGTAATGATTATCTAGGTTTGGCGGGAGATCCACGTTCGATCGGGGCAGCAACAGCTGCTGTGAAGAAATTCGGCACTGGTAGCACGGGTTCCCGTTTGCTAAGCGGACATCGGGAACTGCATCGGCAATTGGAGGAAGCGATCGCATCCCTTAAACAAACTGAAGACGCCTTAGTATTCAGTTCCGGTTATCTGGCGAACTTGGGAGCGATCGCATCTCTCGTAGGAAAACGGGATTTAATTCTGTGCGATCGGTACAATCACTCTAGCCTCAAAAACGGAGCAATTCTCAGCGGTGCAACAATCATCGATTACACGCACTGCGATATTGAGGACTTGCAAAATCAGTTAAATAAACATCGGGAAAAATATCGCCGTTGCCTAATTATTACTGATAGCGTTTTTAGCATGGATGGCGACTTGTGTCCATTACCAGAGTTATTAAATTTAGCTGAAAAATTCAGCAGCATGGTATTAGTTGATGAAGCGCACGCCACCGGAGTTTTTGGCGCAAACGGTGCTGGTTGTGTCGAACATTTTAACTGTACTGGATACCCCCTGATTCAAATTGGCACCCTCAGCAAAGCTTTAGGTAGTTTAGGTGGATATGTCGCCGGTTCATCTGCCTTAATTGACTTCCTGCGTAACCGCGCCCAGAGTTGGATTTACACCACCGCTTTAACCCCAGCCGATACAGCAGCCGCATTGGAGGCAATTAATATCGTCAAACAAGAACCCCAACGTCGCGTCCAATTGTGGCGCAATGTAGATTATTTAAAGCAGCTGATTGCCCAAGAACTGCCTCACCTAAAACTACTGCCTTCTGAGTCGCCTATTCTCTGCTTTCATATAGACAATGCCAAGGCAGCGTTAACCGTTGGGCTTCAGTTGAAAACAGCAGGTATTTTTGCCCCCGCTATTCGTCCTCCTACCGTGCCTACAAGTCGGATTCGGATCTCTGTCATGGCAATTCACGAACCAGCGCATATTCAGAAATTGGCGTCAGCCTTAAGAGCGATTTTATGAAAAGTAAAAATTTTGTCGTTTCGACGATCTTTACAGGAATTTTCTGTTTGTGGTTATTCAGTTGTAAACCACAAACCGCAAAGCCAGTCATTTTATTAGTTTCTTCAGGTACTACCTATCAGGAAGTTTTGTTAGAAGTTGGTAAGCTTTACCAACAAGAAAAACCTAATATTACGATAAACTACAACTTTGGGCCTAGTATCTTTCTCAAAGAACAAATCAAAAAAGGAGTACCAGTTGATATTTTTTTCTCTGTTAGCAATACAAGAATGGATGATTTACAATCACTGGGTTTACTAATTCCGGAAACTCGTCAAAATCTGCCGCTAACAAACTAGATTGTCTTAATTGTTACTCAAGATTCCAACCTGCAAATTTCTAATTTTAAAGACCTGATTAACGAAAAAATTAAGAGAGTAGCTTTAGGCAACGAAAAGTTATTAGCCGGTATACAAACCAAAGAAACTCTAACTTCTTTAGGAATGTACGATCGAGTTAAAAATAAAGGTATCTTTGCCGGAGATGATATTCGTCAAATCCTGAAAGCTGTAGAAACAAAAAAAGTAGATGCAGGCATTACCTATCTAACAGAGGCTAAGTTATCCGATCGAGTTAAAGTTGTTGCGATCGCACCCGAAAATACACATTCTCAGATTGTATATACTGTCGCCGTAATCAAAGGGTGCCAGAATGTGCCAGAAGCCAAAGAATTTATTCAATTTATTAAGAGTGAAAAAGGTAAAGCCGTAGCTGAAAAATATGGCTTTATTATAATTAAGCAGTCATCATGAAAATCTTTCGGCTACCAACCATCGCCGGAACCTCACCCCCCTAGCCCCCCTCTCCGACCTCGGAGAGGGGGGAGAAATACTCCCCTCCCTGTTGTGCGGGGAGGGGAGGGGGCAAGAAGGTGGGGTTTTCCCGGCTTAGACTGGTAGCCAATCTTTCTTCCCTACACCCTATTTTCAATCTGCACTTGACAAACCGAGAACCTCTATGGACTTCTCCACTACACTTTTTGGACGAAAAGGCTTAGTCATGTAAAGATCGGCCCCCACATCATTGCCTTTCTGTTTATCAAACTCCTGCCCTTTTGCCGTTAGTATGATAATATAAACATCGTGCATTCCCAAAACATTTTTTACAGTATTACAAACCTCAAATCCATTCATTTTCGGCATCATCACATCTAGAAAAACCAGTTGCGGTTTTTCAGTCTCGATCGTCTCAAGTGCCTCCTCGCCATTTGTCGCCGTCAGTAATTCTACTCCCTCGTCTTCTAGCTTCTCAAGCGCTTGCTCCATCAAAATCAAGATATTAGGTTCATCATCCACAATTAATATTTTTTTAGTCATAAAACCCCCAACAAATTCTACTTGAAATTGTAACTCTTATTCAAGTGGTTCTTCTTTACTATTGCCGAGTAAGACAAAAAACACATTTTCCAGTCCCTTTTCAAACCGCAACGTCTTAACCAAATTGTGCTGCTCAGAAAAAACTGAATCTACAATAATCATATCAGGCTTAACCGATAAAGCCTTGTCGATACACTCCTGACCGTTATAAGCCTCCGTTACAGCATATCCTTGGGACTGCAATACTTCCGATAAAACTTTGACATTTGAAGCATCTTTATCGACAACCAAAACTTTCTTATTGGATATTCCTTGAGAAAGGAGCATCCCAATATCATTAAGCAATTCTTCTCTGTTAATTGGCTTTTTTAAATAGCGATCGATACCCAGTCGATACCCCCTTTCCTTATCTTCAATAATTGATAATATAATAATCGGAATCCCCATCGTTTGGGGGTTGTTCTTCAGGACAGCAGCTACATCAAAGCCGTTGATTTGAGGCATCATTACATCCAAGACAATCAAGTCGGGTTTGGTAGTTTTCACCTGACTAATGGCGTCCATTCCATCTTTAGCTTCTTGGACTGCATACCCCTCAGCTTCTAATTCCTGTCTGAGCAATTCGCGAATGTGAGCATCATCATCGACAACTAGAATAGTTTTATAATTATTAGCTGGAGAAGGATCTGTTTGAACGATACTCTCTTTCAATTGCCTGACTATGGTATTGATATTCAATTTTTCTACTTCAGCAGCAATGCGAAGACTTATAGGTAATGTGAAGAAGAAAGTACTGCCAAGACCAAGCTCGCTTTCCACCCAAATTCTGCCGCCGTGATGTTCTACAATCTGCTTGCAAATTGGCAGCCCCAAACCTGTTCCTTTTGGTTTGTCTGTCAGGGTTTCACCTACTTGCTTGAATTTTTCAAACACCTTGGATTTGTCGGCTGCTGCAATGCCGACGCCGGTGTCAATCACAGCGATGAGCATCTCATTTTCTTGTTGTCTGGCTCTCACCGTACAAGAACCTGTATCTGTAAACTTGATGGCATTGGAAATGAGATTGATAAAAACCTGGAGCAGGCGATCGCGATCGCCTATCACGTCAGGCAGTCCTGATTCAACATCTTCGATCAATTCAATGTTTTTGCCTTCAAAAAGAGATGAAGTAGCTGCGATCGCACGATCGATAATCTCCTCGATTCCATTGGGCTGGATATGCCAATCAATCTTACCGGCTTCCATCTTCGCGATATCCAAAAGGTCATCGATCAAAGAGGTTAGTCGCTCTGCTTCAGACACAATAATATTGATATTTGTCCCTACCTGTTTGACAATTTTTTGGGTTTGGCGATCGTCGGCTTGAATCAAAGTAAAAATTCTTTCTTCTAGCTTGTCCTTAATCAGGGAAGCAAACCCCAATATTGAAGTCAGAGGCGTCCGCAACTCGTGGGAGACAGTGGAAATAAAATCGGTCTTCATGCGATCGATTTCTTTCTCTACGGTGATATCTCGAATTAGAATCACCGCACCCAACGTTTCATTGCCAGTATCCTGCAAAACATCTTTTGCGATCGCAGTTGCCAAAGCTTGACCCACCCTACCGTTCCTCAGTTCGATCTGGGCCGTAAAAACTTCTCTAGGGCGTCCCTGCGTCTGTTCCACCAGTTCTGCCACCTTTGGATTAGAGAGTACCTGACAATCTCTACCCATCACATCAGTATCATCTAGACCAAACATCGCTAATAAAGCCGGATTAAATCGTGCGATTCGGCAGTCTGGATCGGTGACAAGTAGAGCATCTGCCAAATTGTCGATAATCGCACTCACATAAGCCAAAGTATTCTCTAATTCCTGGCTTCGCGCCGACAAACCCTGCAACAAACTGCCAATTTGGGCTGCCATTGTATTGAGTGTAGAAGCTAACACTCCCACCTCGTCCCTAGATGCCTCTACAGCTCGCACATTTAAGTCGCCACTCGCCATTAGGTGGGCAGTTTGAGTTACTTTATTCAAATCGAAGAGAATCTTAGACACCATCAAAAACGCCACTGGAACTGTCAGCAAGCTCAGGATCAGCACGACGAATAATAAGAATTGACTCTGTTGAGCCCTGTCTGCTACCTGTTCGTCTACCAAATTAGCTAAAGTATCTAGCTGATTTGCGATGAAATTGCTCAGATTGTTGATATCTGCAAGATATGGGTCTCTTTTATCTGGGGTAGCGGCTAGATAATTTTCCACAGTGCGTCGGTAAATCCGCCATGTCTGTTCAACTTTCTCAAGCTGGCCTAGTATAGTCGGATTGGCGATCGGACGCAATCCCAATTCTTTTGAACCCCCATGCAATCCGATTAGCCAGCGATCGAACTGTTCCATTTCCTCCTTGATGGCAACATCTAAGGCAACCTTGTCTAGAACGTTTGTCTTCTGAGTGCGGATATTAGCCATGTAAGCCAGCTTGAAAGCAGTGCCGCGCTGGGAACCGATCCTCGTACTTAGGGGATTACCATCGATCGCCTGATTGAGCGCGATCGCCCCAATGCCCGCAGCCATCAAGTTGATCCCTACCAAACTGGAAAACAGCAGACTCAAGCGGTGGCGAATACTCAGACCGAATCCACGCTTACGGATACTTTTGATACCGTTTTGCGAATGCAACTTCCTACCTTAAATCTTGATGAACTCGCTAGCTTCAATCTTATAACAAAGCGAAACCGGGTTTCTTCAAGAAACCCGGTTTCTAGGCTACAACTCAAAACCGCTGTATTACTGGCCTGACTTTTGTGTTGCGGTCGCAACTGTCGTCTTCACAGTCACGCTTTTAACACCTTTAATTTGCTTCGCCAAACCTTCAATCTTAGCTAAGTCTTGCTGGGTAGGAACCGTTCCAGCTACGGTTACAGCGCCATTTTCAGCGCCAACAGTTATCTGACCTTTGGGTATATTTACCTCTAGCTTACTGCGAACTTCGCTTGCCAGATCGCCATCAGCTCTGTCGGCATCGCCCCCAGTAAGATTGTTGCGCTGCTCTCGTGCGCGAATGTCAGAATTCGCTTGAGCCTTGCGAACGTCACTTTGCGCGTCCTGCTGGGTTGCTTTGACCGAATCTGCCTCTGGAGCTTTTTTAGTCTGGTCAGAGGTATTTGTAGCGCTGGGATTTGTGTTACTATTGCTCATCTCACCAGCCTTATTAGGCGCGTCAGCACTTGTCTTAGCGTTTTGGCAAGCAACCGCGCCAAACATTAGGAAGCCGCTGAGGATAAATAGAGTTAGCTTTTTCATTTTTTTGTTCCGCTTTGGAACTACTAAAGATTTATGTTCGCGTATTGTCAAATTGAGAATTGAATTCTTCAACTACATCGCTGATTGACTGACTGAATTTTGTCAGTCAATCAGCACGCACTTTGTCAGACTAAAGAATTTCTTCCCGACGATCGACAACAGCTACGCGGTCGTCGATATTGCCAGGATGATCGCGACGGTCAACAGCGCCAGTAGTGTAGTCTGCACGAGAGGTATCAACGCCGGGATGATCGTAGATACCCCATTCCTGAATGCCCCTGCGACTTAGTATTGCTTCGGCGCGACCGATCTCATCGTCGGTGCCATCTACCATTACTAAATAGTCGCCGCCAGAAACGCGATCGCTATAAACTCTAGCTCTATCTTCAGGAATTCCCAAGCCAATCAAGCCACCAATCAAGCCCCCAGCAGCTGCACCGATCGCACCGCCAGAAAGCGCCGTCGCCAGAGCTGTTGCAGTCGCTCCCGCTAGCATCACAGGGCCAATACCGGGGATTGCCAATGCACCAAGACCGACAAGTAAGCCAGTTAAACCGCCGACTGCACCGCCGGCTAAAGCACCTTTTTTAGCGCCATCGTCAGCTTTGTTGTCATGGTCGATATCTCGCACGTTGGCGTCACTAAAGCGATCGTCGCCATCTACGTCTTTGGCAATCAAAGACACCCTATCCATCTGAAAACCTGCATCTCTCAATTCGTGGAGCGCATCTTCCGCATCGCTACGCTTGGAAAATACACCAACGGCACGTTTGTTGTGACCTAGAACCATTTTTCCTCCATCCGCGAGCTTCCATAAGGGACTTAAAGAGCCAGCGTAAATATAAATCTGTTTTTTTTATTTGTCCCATTTTCAACTATCGGGTTTTTAGCTTAAATAACCATCCGTCGCTAGGTGTAAGTTACTCTATATCAATGGAGGGATAGGGTCTATTTTAGATTTTAGGTTGCTATTAGTCAGTAGTCAGTAGTCAGTAGTCATTAGTCATCACCAATTCCCCAATCACCAATTCCCCAATCACCATTCCCCAATCACCATTCCCCAATCACCAACTAAATAGCGGAGATTACGAACTATAAGTTCGGTTATACTACCCTAGTCGGATGACAAATGCCGATAACCTCGTATGTAGTAGAGTTGTTTAACCGAATGACTCCACTATTGTTGTAATTACTGCTGGTTACTTACAGTTGTTGTGGGTGGATATCGGTGTATAAGTGGTTACTGCCAACGGTAAGTGAAGTTTTAGCCCAAAGTAGAGAATATGGGGCTCTTGATGCTGTATCTCAGACAAGGTGGAAGGCTGCAACCGAAACTGACACTCAGCAGCCCTCCAAGAGTCGAATTGCTTTACAGCGCTTGAAATCAGAACAAGAATGGTGCGGTGCTAGAGCCGCCTTGGAGGATTTGCTGCGATCGACTGTAACACCCAGTCATAAGGGCGATGCAGATGAGCCGATGCCCCAGGGATTGATTTTAGCTGGCCCTGGGGCCGTTTTGAGCGATCCATCTGTAAATTCTCGCTGCCAAACTTGGATTTTCAGCACCCAGATGGCTAATCCTGGCGTTTGGATGCCGTTTCAGCTGCCTCCCGCCCAAGAGGGTAGCCTCAAGAGAGACAATTATGGTAATTTGTTGCCTTTGCTGCCAGTCGATCCTCTGGCGGCTGAACAGTTTTGTTTAATATTAACTGCTAGTTTCAGCTTGGTGATGGTGTTGGGAGAAGACTCCACTTATCAACCGGCTTTTATGTTTTCTTTCGATCCAGAGGTTGTCCAGCAGGCGTGGGTATCGCTGAGGAATCGCATACTGCTGACTTGTCCCCATTACATCAATCAACTCGATGGGTTTTCTCTACAGTTCCCTCCCACCGCACCGGATTACCGAATAGTGATGGAGTTTACACGGCTGTTGCTGAAACATCTACCGCAAGAGGACGGACGCCGGGGCGATGGAGAGCAGAGGAACACAGAAACAGAGGAGTTTCAAAACGCAAAACTTTCCCCATCTTCAATTCCCGATTCCCGATCGCTCAAATCGAACGATGTGGAGTTGTTGCAGGCATTTGCACACGAAGTCAGAACGCCTCTGACAACGATTCGCACCCTGACGCGACTGCTGCTCAGACGCAAAGATTTGGCGACTGACATTATCAAGCGGTTGGAAATTATCGATCGCGAATGTACCGAGCAAATCGATCGCATGGAGTTGCTTTTCCAAGCGGCAGAATTAGAAACATCCACAAAAGAAACTCATCCCATTCACCTCACGCCGATGTCCCTTGCCCAGGTTTTCCAGCAAAGCTTGCCACGCTGGGAAAAACAGGCTTCAAGGCGCAATCAGACCCTGGATGCGATCTTACCTCAATATATGCCCCAGGTAGTCAGCGATCCGACAATGCTCGATCGCGTTCTCACCGGCTTGATTGAAAATTTCACCCGCAACCTCCCTGCCGGTAGCCATATCCAAGTCGAGGTGATGCCAGCGGGCGATCGTCTGAAGTTGCGACTTCAGCCACATAGTGGCGGCGTCACTTCTGAGTGCGAAAATACTTTGGGACCACAAGCAGCAGACACTCAACTAACGCGGAAGTCGATCGGTCAACTGCTGATATTCCAACCAGAAACAGGCAGTCTGAGTCTCAACCACACGGTTACCAAAAATCTCTTCCAGGCACTAGGGGGCAAATTGATTGTGCGCCAGCGACCCCAACAGGGCGAAGTACTGACCATTTTCCTGCCTTTGTCACCTAACAGTACAGATATCCGGTGGCAACGAGAAAGTTATGAAAAGAAACATATTCAGTGAGTCAAGTGTTAGCGGTTATTGCCTTCGTGCCAGAAGAATATCTATGTTGGGAAGGGCGAAGCATTCCGGTGATAATCTGTCGCCTCACATATCAGTTTTCGCCCGGAATGCTTCGCCCCTACATAATCTTGTAGCGCCAAGGGAGTAATATAGAATTTACCGGACTACTAACCGCTGACAAATGAAAATTTTATGGCGTCTGCTTAATTGGAATTTATTATTTTTAGCAGGTTTCCTGCTTTGTATTTTACTAGATACAGCTGGTTCCGCATTGCAGGTAAAAGCTGGAGATATTGAAAAAACGCCAGTTTCAGATTTAAGCTCTCAGCAAATTAGAGAATTTAATCTAAAATCTGACATTTCCAATGTGCAATTTTCTGTAAGCCAGTTGGTAGAGCAGGGAGAGCGGCTTTATGAGGCTGGCAAATATACTGAAGCCATTACCCTTTGGCAACAAGCCCTTGCTGGGATTTCAACCGCACAGGAGCGAGCAGGGGTTCGCCGCAACCTGGCTGTTGCTTTTAGGCAAATTGGACAAATAGAGCCAGCGATCGACCACTGGGAGCAAGCAATTAAAATTTATCGCCAAGCAGGCTCTAGCACTTCGCGCATCGAACTAGCTAGATCGATCGCAGAACAAGCCCAAGCTTACAGCGAACTGGGACAGCACAAACGAGCCATTAACCTTTTACAATCTGCTCTCCAAATTGCACAGCATAATCAAGATAGGCTCACTGAAGCAGCGGCGATGGGAGGCTTAGCCAATACCTATTTTGCTCTCGGAGACTACGAAAAAGCACTGTCTTTTCAACAAAACAGCTTGAAAATAGCTCGTGAATTGGATCGAGGAAGCAGGATAGAAGGGGAAAGCTACAAAATTTCCCAGTCAAGAGTCCCCAATTACATCCAAACTGCGCTCAACAATTTGGGGAATATTTATGCAAAGCGGGCCGATCGATATCGTTATCAAGCTAATGTAGCTGACTTAGAAGGCGATACGCGAGAAAAAACTCGATTGCTCGATTTAGCACAACAGGATATTGCTGCTGCCAAAGAAGCATTTGAGCAAAGCATTCAACTAAAAACAACTGATGCGGTAACAGTACAAGGTTTGCTAAATTTGAATCGCTTGCTACAGCGAAGTGCTACCGTGTTGAATCCAAAAGTGACGCCCTCCGTTAATTCAGATATCATTGCTAGCAATCGGGCCCAAGCTTTAGCGTTGCTGGAAAAAATGCCTGAGTCGCGGGATAAAGCTTATGCCTTAATTAATTTAGCAGTAGATGCAGATTCAGCCAAGGCTGCCAAACTATTGGCTAATGCGATCGCAGTGACAAGAAATATTGGCGATACTAGAGCGGAATCCTTTGGTCTTGGTAGTTTAGCACAGGTATACGAGAAAGCCAATCAATATAGGGAAGCATTCGATTTGAATCGCCAAGCTCAATTTGCCGCCCAAAAAGTGAACGCTGTTGATAGTTTATATCGCTGGCAATGGCAGGCGGGGCGTATTTTGAGAGCTACTGGTGAAACGGATAAAGCCATCTTGTCTTACGAACAAGCGATCGTTTCACTTCAGAGCATTCGCGGCGATATTCTGGCTGCTAATAAAGACTTGCAATTTGACTTTCGGGATTCTGTAGAACCAGTTTATCGGCAAATGATGGGGCTGCTGTTGCAACCCACAAATAACAGTGACATCTACACTAAAAACTTAAGTAAAGTTTTAGATACTTTAGAGTTACTTAAGTTAGCAGAACTGCAAAACTTCTTTGGCGATGAATGCGTGCAAGTAGCCAAAGATAATGCCGCATCGGATGGGAATATAGCAGACACTGGCGCAGCGGTAATTTACTCAATTATTCTAGACGATCGCACAGAAATGATTATGCGATCGCCCAATGGTCAGCTAAAAGGTTATCCTGTAGCGATGGGGCAAGATATCCTCCAGCAAGAAATTGACAGATTGCGCCTGTTGCTAGAAAGTCGGGCTACCGAAGAATATCTTCCACAATCCCAAAAAATTTATGACTTACTAATTCGTCCGATCGAGAAAGATTTGGAATTGGCAAATCCGAAAACACTTGTCTTTATTAACGATGGCGTGTTGCGAAAAGTGCCGATGACAGCATTGCATGACGGAGAAAAATTCTTAATCCAAAAATATGCGATCGCCACAACACCCAGCCTCAGTCTAACTGCCAGCCAAGCCGTAGAACGAGGCGAACTCAAAGTTTTAAGTGTCGGCTTAACAGTCGAGCGTCCACCATTTGCAGCCCTGCTAAATGTAGCTGCTGAAGTAACCGAAGTTCAAAAAATTATGGGAGGAACTAAACTCCTAGATAAAGATTTCACCATAGAACGCTTAGAAACAGAACTGCGCCGAAATAATTTTCCAATTATTCACATGGCTACCCACGGCAAATTTGGTGTAGATGCTGCAAGTACTTTTCTAGTAGGGTTTGACGATCGAATCAGCATCGATCAAATTGATAATTTGTTGCGATTGACCGGACGAAATAGAGCGGGAAGAACAAAGAAACAACCCGTAGAACTGCTAACATTAAGTGCCTGTCAAACAGCAGCAGGAGACAATCGATCCGCCTTGGGAATTGCTGGCGTCGCCGTTCGTGCTGGAGTCAAAAGTGCGGTGGCGACGCTGTGGTTTATTAACGATGAAGCTACCGTACCGCTGATTGAAGAATTTTACACCCAGATGCGTCAACCTAATATTACGAAAGCAGAAGCATTGCAAAAAGCACAACTAAAATTGATTGCTTCAGACGACTACAATCACCCGGCTGTTTGGTCGCCATTTATTCTGATTGGAAATTGGCTATAGAGAATCAAAATGAACAGGTCTCTACCAAAAATAAACTATGACACAGCTTCGTCACCTATTTTGGATGGCTGGGGGTATTTACCTCCTGAATGCGATCGCATTTGCGGGACAGGCTCAAATTGTCCCAGACAGCACTCTACCCATTAATTCGATTATCACCACTAATGGCAGCACAAACGCGATCGAAGGGGGTACTCAAGCAGGCAGCAATCTATTTCACAGCTTTAGAGAATTTTCCGTTCCCACTGGCGGCACCGCCTTTTTCAACAACACTCTCGATATTCAGAATATCTTCACTCGCATCAGTGGGGGAGCAATTTCTAATATTGATGGCATTATCAAAGCTAACGGCACTGCTAACTTATTTTTGCTTAATCCCAATGGGATTATTTTTGGCCCTAATGCCCAACTGAATATCGGCGGTTCTTTCCTTGCTAGTACCGCAAGTGCGATCGACTTTGCAAATGGCACAAAATTGAGTGCCACATCTACTCAAAACACACCTTTGCTAACAATAAGTGTACCAATAGGCTTACAATTGGGTGCAAATCCCCAGTCAGCATCTATTCTTGTACAAGGGTCAAATCTATCAGTGCAAACTGGTAAAACTTTAGCGCTATTGGGTGGGGATATCACAATTTTTGGTAGCACAAATCCTCTTTATAGAGGTCTAACTGCGGGTGGAATTCCTCTAGCCATAGTTGCAGGAAATCCAGTCGCGACTACACCAGGAGGACGTATTGAACTAGGCAGCGTGACTGAAGGTAATATAAGTTTAACTGCTACTCAACTTGGCTTGGCTTTAGATTACGCAGGCATCGAAAATTTTGGGAATATCCAAATGTCTGGTGGGGCTACAGTTGATACCAGCGGGACTGGCGGGGGTGAAATCCAGATCGCAGCTCGTAATTTGCGACTCAACGAAGGTTCTCGCATTACATCTATTACTTTGGGTAGCGATGCAGGCAGAACTATCACGGTGAACGCTTCTGAGTCAGTCGAAATAACTGGAACAGGAGAATACGATCGAAATGTGCTACAGTTTGTCTCTGGAAGTGTTAGTTCCGATAATCTTCGCAATGGCTTCTTTACTCTCAGTTTAGGTTCGGGGTCGGCTGGTAATATCTTAATTAATACTCGCCAGTTTAATGCCAGCAACGGCACATTTGTAGCTACTTCAACTTTTGGCCTCGGTAAAGGTGGAGATGTCACCATAAATGCTACAAATTCAGTAGACTTGAGTGCATCTTTTGTAGCAACGGGGACTGGTGTTGGTGATGCGGGTGCGGCGGGAAATTTGACGATTAATACCCGCAATTTTAGAGGGCGAGATAACGCCATAGCGACAACTTCTAGTATTGGGGCAGGTAAGGGAGGACAATTGACGGTAAATGCAACGGATGCTGTAGAATTAATTGGTAGCAATCCGATTCCGCTTGCACCGGGTGTGCGGGTTTTTACTGGCTTTTTTACGAGTGGTTTGGGTACTGGAGATGCTGGTGAGTTGCAGGTGAATACTGGGCGGTTAACGGTACTATCTGGGGCGGGATTAGCAGCAAGTTCTTTTTTTCAGGGACGGGGTGGTAATATTATTATTAATGTGCCGGAAGCAGTGGAATTAATTGGGAGTTCGCCTGATGGTACGGCTCTCAGTTCTGTAGCGGCGGTAACTGAGCCAGGATCGACAGGTAACGGCGGAAATCTCACATTAAATACGGGAAGGTTGATTCTTCAGGATGGGGGGAGACTCAGTGTCCGCAGTCGAGGTACGGGAAGGACAGGTGATTTAAATGTGACAGCTGACCTGATTTTTATGATTAATGAAGGGGGATTTGAAGGAACGGCTGTATCGGGTGAGGGTGCAGATATCACTGTGCGATCGCGTTCTTTGCAAATGTCGGACAATAGTTTTATCTCCGCCACAGCAGGTACAGAAGATAGTACGGGGAATGGTGGCAATATTATTATCACCACAGATACATTAGTAGCACTGAGAAATAGCAATATTACTGCCAATGCTTTCAAGGGAAACGGGGGTAATATCCAAATTAATACTCAAGGCATCTTTAATACTCCAGATAGCTCCATCACCGCTAGCTCTAACAGTGGCGTTAGTGGCGTCGTAGAAGTTAGAACCCCCGATTCTAAGCTGCAAAATGCTTTAGCACCCCTTTTGACTAATTTTGTGGTTCCCGATACTCTCTTAACCAACGGTTGTCTCGTTGGTGGCAGTAGAGGACAGGGAAATTTCATCGTCACTGGCACTGGCGGTTTACCTAGCAATCCCTACGATTCCCTCAGCAGTCGGTATAATCTAGTGGGACTCTCTGGGATGGGGAGAGTGGGAGAGGGGGAGAGGGGGAGAGTGGGAGAACGATCGCCGATCGCCATTGAGGAAGCACAAGGTATCGTGGTGACGCCTGATGGACGCACTATGCTGGTAACATCAAACCAGATGAGTACGATCGCATCTGCCAATAACTTAATTTGTCATTCACCTTGATATATCAGGATAACTGATTTTTTAATCTATTTTGTTTTGAAATTTCAATCAATAGTCCCGATCGCCTCAAAAAAATACTTGATAATTTCTTTCAACTATTGACGAATCTGCGTCATTTGAGCTATATTGACAAAAAGAATAATCGGGATAACTATATCAAAAATCAAAAATTCCCTATTTGCATAGTCTGAAACCCTTGTATTACCTAGTTCGATCTCCCAGACATCCCTAAAAAATCCAAAATTTCACTGCGATCGCGTCACTTCTTTTCGGCAGTCTATTGAACAAATTTTGAGAGGTATCTTGACAAGGTTGCTATTTTATGCACCGAATAATATGCGGGTAAACTGATGAGAGGGAGAGAGGGTTCATCAACAGCTAAACTGAAACGGAAAATTTGGGAGTGGCGGGGCGTTTTATTCACAGCCCCCACTGTAACAGGGCTAATCATCATCTTGCGCTTAACAGGCTTGTTGCAATCTTTGGAATGGGCAGCGCTTGACCAATTTTTTCGTAGGCGTCCAGCCGAGACGATCGATTCCCGAATTGTCATAGTCGGCATTAATGAGTCCGATCTTAAAACGATTGGCAAGTGGCCGATTTCAGATGAAATACTGGCTAAATTGCTCTTGAAGATCAAAGCACAGCAGCCAAGAGTGATCGCGTTGGATCTGTATCGAGATTTGCCAGTCGAACCCGGTCATCAAGAATTGGTGAAAGTGTTTGAATCTACGCCAAACTTGATTGGAATTGAGAAATTCGTGGGAAATGAGCGGGGTTTGGCTATTTCTCCGTCGCCAGTATTGAGTCGCCTGGGTAGGGTGGCAGCTAATGATGTGGTGCTAGATTCGGATGGGAAAATTCGTCGGGGCGTACTATTTCTGACGCCTGAAAATCAAAACCCCATAACCAGTTTGGGGTTGAGTATGGCAATGATTTACCTGCAAGCTGAAGGTATTACCCCACAGTCGGCGCAAAATGGGTTTTTGAGGCTGGGTAAGACAGTTTTTGTCCCGTTTGAAGCGTCGGATGGCAGCTATGTAGGTGCGGATGCGGGTGGCTACCAAATATTGTTGAATTTTCGGGGGCGGGGTGGGAATTTCCCTACTGTTTCGATGATGGATATCTTGGAAAACCGCATATCCAGAGATTTGATGCGCGATGGCGCATCCGCGCCGCTTCGCGATCGCATTGTCTTAATCGGCCCTACCGCCGCCAGCCTTAATGACTTCTTTTATACTCCCTACAGCGGCGGTCTCAGCGATGCAGTGCAACGCATGACTGGAGTGGAAATTCACGCTCATTTAACCAGCCAAATCCTGAGTTCAGCAATAGAAGGACGTGACCCGATTAAAACTTGGCCCGATCCGCTTGAGTATGGGTGGATTTTTTTGTGGTCTTGCGTTGGTGCCGTTTTGAGTTGGCAGCTGCAAAGCTGGCGGTGGACGGCTGGATCTGCACTGGTTGCTATTTCTGGTTTGCTGGGCGGTTCTTTTTTAGCGTTTTTGAATAGTTGGTGGATACCAGTGATTCCACCAATACTGACTTTTTCAGGTTCTGCTGTGGCGATCTTGGCTTACATTGCTCAGATAGAGCGACAAGACCGAAAAACTGTGATGAATCTGTTTGGACGTCACGTCAATCCCCAAATTGCTGAGGCGATCTGGCGCGATCGCGACCAGTTTCTCAATGACGGACGCCTTAAAGGACAAAGGCTAACAGCAACGGTGGTGTTTACTGACCTGAAAAATTTTAGTACTGTTGCCGAAAATCTCGACCCGGAAGTGCTAATGTCTTGGCTGAACGAATATATGGAGGCAATGTCCCAGCTAGTTTTAGCGAATAGTGGCGTGGTCGATAAATTTATCGGCGATGCAGTTATGGCTGTGTTCGGCGTTCCCATTCCCAGCACCACAGAAGATGCGATCGCCAATGACGCTAAAGCAGCTGTTCGTTGCGCTTTGCAAATGGGGGCTACCTTAGAATTACTGAATGAACTGTGGAAAACTCAGGGACGCCCCACAGTTGCCATGCGCGTAGGTATTGCCACCGGCACAGTCGTTACCGGCAGTCTCGGCAGTTCCCAAAGGCTAGACTACACAACAATTGGCGATAGCGTTAATGTGGCAGCGCGGCTAGAAAGTTATGATAAATCCCTTGATGGTGGTCTCTGCCGGATTTTGATCAATGAAGAAACTTATCAGTATATTCACGGTTCTTTTCCCACCAAGTTGATCGGTAGCGTACAACTCAAAGGACGCGAACAGCTGACACCCATTTACCAAGTCCTACTTGAGTGACTTATTCCTTTGTTGTTCAAAGAATATCTATTCAGTTAGTGGGGGAGTGGGGGAGTGGGGGAGTGGGGGAGTGGGGGAGTGGGGGAGTGGGGGAGTGGGGGAGTGGGAAAAAGGAATAATAGGTAAATGGCGAATTGATAATCTTACACCGGGACGGGAGTAATTTGCTTGACCTAATTATTATTGCGTATATACTGATGACAACTATTACATTAACTTTATATGATTAAGAAAAATTTTCACTAACGGTTTACATACCACTACCTATAAACTGTTATATTACTTAAGTAAACATAGAGTGCCCTATTCTCGAATACATAAAAAACACCATATAGAAGAATAGGGTGAGGCTTTCTAGGATGCCTAATCCTCCGTAACATCAAAGACAAATTTAAAAGTCAACAGTGGGTAAGTTAGATATGTTTGTTAAAGCTCGCAAATTAGCCACGGTAGTAGGGGGAGCCGCATCAATTTTCTTGATGCCAGCGATCGGCTCATGGGATGCCGCTTTAAATCAAACTTTCAGGTATCCCTCAGCCAATCTGGGTTTTAGCTCTGTAGCTTGGGCAAATACTCCTGTTCAATACGTTCCGCCCAGTCGGGGGACGCCTAAAAGTAGTGTAGGTGCTGGCTCGCGGGGATGTCATCAGTCTGTCCCTGTCACCGTAGCTTTATTGGTTCCTAACGACCACAACGGACAAACTGTATCGGGTCATCCCACGTTTTCATGGTATATGTCCGATAAGACATCGGTGCCGGTAGAGTTTGCCTTAGTAGAACCGGGGGTAGCCAAACCAGTGTTCGTCAAACAAATGCAGGTATCCCAAGCCGGGATTATGCAGGTGCAATTACCCAAAGAATTACCAGAACTGGCGACCGGGAAAAAATATCGCTGGTCGGTGTCCCTAATTTGCGATTCTAACCGCCCCTCTAACAATGTCTTTGTGCAAAGTTGGATTGAGCGCAGATCTCCTAACGCGGAACTGGCTCAAAAACTGGCGACAGTAAAAACAGAAGATTCTTCTGCACAGGCAGTACGAGAAAATGCCAGAATCTACGCTCAAGCCGGATTGTGGTATGATGCTTTGCAAGCGCTATCAACTGGTTATACTACTAATCCCAACGATCCATCTATCAAGGCTGATTTTCTGGCGCTACTTGCTCAGGGTGGATTGACTAAGATTTCAGCAATAGAACGCTTAGCGCAACTTTAGGGGACTGGGGCGAGGGGACGAGAGGCAGAAGATTGCTCACTAACGCCCCTCGCCCATTTAGCGCTCAGATAAAGCGGCGCGTGCTTGTTCTCGGTCATCGAAGTGAATTTTTTCGGTGCCGAGAATTTGGTAATCTTCGTGACCTTTACCAGCGATGAGAACGCCGTCACCAGGTTGAGCTTCCAGGATAGCGGTGCGAATTGCAGTGGCGCGATCGCATATCACTGTCGGATTAACTGACTTTGGAATACCAGCGAGGATATCTTGAAGAATCTTCTCTGCATCTTCCGTGCGCGGGTTATCCGAAGTAACGACTATTTTATCAGCCAAGTGAGCGGCGATACCACCCATTTTAGGACGTTTGGTGCGATCGCGATCGCCTCCGCAACCAAACACGCAAATCATCTTTCCCGGTATAAAAGGTCGCGCTGCTTTCAGTAAATTTTCCAAGCTATCCGGCGTGTGGGCGTAATCTACAATTACACTGATATCTTGATCTGGACTAATTTGTACCCGTTCCATCCGTCCTGGTACGCCTGGGAATTCCGGTATCAAAGATACCACAAATTCTAAATCCAAACCGAGATCTAAAACTGTTCCCACTGCTGCGAGTAAATTCGCTAAATTAAACTGACCTACCAGGGGCGAACGAAAAGCAATTTCTCCTTTGGGAGTATGCAGTTTACCGCTAACACCAGTTGGTTCATAAGTTAAATCGCTTGTCCACAAATCTGCGGTAGGATTATTTACGCTATAACTCCAAACCTGGTCTGGCTTTAACTGAGAAATCAATCGCTGACCGTAAGCATCATCTAAATTGATGATGGCACGACCTTTGAGATAATCGGAATTAAACAGCAAAGCTTTAGCGCTAAAGTAATCTTCCATATCTTTATGGAAGTCCAGGTGATCCTGAGTCAAGTTAGTAAAAACAGCGACATCAAAAGAACAACCCATTACTCGTCCTTGGGATAAGGCGTGGGAACTAACTTCCATCACTGCCGTTTGGCATCCGTCTGCGATCGCTGATGCTAGTTGTGCTTGTAATTCTACCGCAAAAGGGGTAGTATGGGTAGCAGTTTGCTCAAATCCTGGCCAACGCGCATAAAGGGTTCCCATTAAAGCAGTAGGTTGCTGGGCTTTATTGAGTAAAAATTCAATTAAATGGGTGGTTGTGGTTTTGCCGTTAGTGCCCGTAACCCCAATCATATTCAACTTTTGGCTGGGATAATCGTAAAAAACATTTGCCACTTGGGCACAAGTTTCGATTATATCACCAGCCGGGATAACGAGAGCCTCTCCCGCTCCCTTCTGGGCGGCTGTGGGAGAAACGAGGGCGGCGACAGCGCCAGATGCGATCGCGCTGGGCCAAAAATCTCCCCCATCTACCCGCGTTCCTGGCATCCCAATAAAAAGATCTCCAGGTTGGCAAGCGTGGGAATTAGTCTTCAAACCAGTCACTTCCAAGTCTAGAGCCGATTCCTTGGGCAATTCTACTATACTGGAAACCTTTGCCAATATATCTCGCAGCTTCATATCAACAACTCCTCACATAACTAACTCTTGTGGGATGGGCATTTTGCCCGTCTCTCTCTACCAGGAGGCGAGACGCCAAATCCACGCTTATTCTGAATCATTATTCACCAGATATTTCTGTAGCATTTGTTCCAACTGCCGCACCGTAGCGCGAGGCGAAGGACGCGGTAGCGGTTCTTCAATCGTCTTACGCTCAACTCCAACTCTAAACAGGACAGGGATTTCATATTGAAAAGCTTCAAACCAATCTTCGCGAGTGGTGATATCGCGGACTTCAAGTTCAAAATCTATATTTTGCACTTGTTCCAGCTTTTCTTGCAAGCCTTCGCACAAGTGACAACCAGGTTTGCCGTACAGAATTAATCGCATTTGCGTTCTCCAGTCGCTTTTCTCTATATCACACCTATTTTTATTAAACAAGTATTATTTAGATGTATTTTTAAGATAACCATAAGATGCGATCGCATCACAGACCAGATCGAAGAGAAAGGCGATCGCCCTTACAGATATGTTCAAATTCTAAAGAAATTATGATAAACTTTGGGCAGATGAGCATTAATACCCATCCAGACTTGCATCAGATAAATCCGATCGGCTGATAATAAACCCCAATACCCGATCGGGTTATGTGGATTTAGGGTAGAATTGTATTTAAGAAAACATTAAGGAAAGTGAAGTGGAAAGGTAGCATGGTCTATTCTCTAGAAACTCCGGTACAAATTGACAATCTTGACCTGGATGAACTCAACCAACGCTTTGAAGGAGCGCATCCCAGGGAGATTCTGGCTTGGTGTGTAGCGAATATCCCCACCAAGTTCGTGCAAACCAGTGCTTTTAACGTGGATGACTTAGTAATCACGGATATTCTCTACCGCGAACTCAAGCCTAAAAAGCCTGTACCCGTGATGTTTCTGGACACGCTGCACCATTTTCCCCAAACAAGAGAGCTAGTAGAAAAAGCGATTAAACTCTACAATCTGGATCTCAGGACTTATAAAGTTCCAGACGTTGGCTCTCGCGAAGCCTTTGCAGGTGCCTACGGTGATGCGCTTTGGGATAGGGACATTCAAAAATTCCACTACGTGACCAAAATCGAACCTCTACAAAGGGGTTTGGCAGAATTACAAGCTGTGGCGTGGATAACTGGTCGTCGCCGCGACCAAGCTGTAACTCGCGCCAATATGCCCATATTTGAACACGATATCAAGCACCGGATCAAGGTAAATCCGATCGCAGCTTGGACTCGCAAGGAAAGCTGGGTCTATGTGGCTGAGCATAAAATGATCTACAATCCTCTACACGACCAAGGTTATCCCAGCATCGGCGATGAACCTATCACCACAAAAGTTGCCGATGGTGAAGACGAACGCGCCGGACGCTGGCGGGGAACTGGTAAAACTGAGTGTGGAATTCACATTTAATTTGGTCAATGGTCAGTGGTCAGTGGTCAATGGTCAGTGGTCAGTGGTCAGTGGTCAGTGGTCAGTGGTCAGTGGTCAGTGGTCAATTGACAATTAACAACTGACAATTCACCACTGACAATTGACAATCAACAACTGACCACTGACTAAAATGATTAAAATCCTTCATCTATCCGATATCCACATGGGAAGTGGGTTTTCCCACGGACGGATTAATCCAGAAACAGGTTTTAATACACGACTGGAAGATTTTGTCAATACCCTGTCGCGATGTATTGACCGAGCCATTGAAGAACCCGTAGATTTAGTTTTATTTGGTGGCGATGCTTTTCCCGACGCGACGCCGCCGCCGTATGTGAAGCAAGCTTTTGCCAGCCAGTTTCGCCGCTTGGTCGATGCTGAGATACCCACCGTGTTGTTGGTGGGGAACCACGACCAACATTCTCAAGGTCAGGGGGGAGCGAGTCTAGGTATATATCGTACACTGGGAGTGCCTGGGTTTTTGGTAGGCGATCGCATCGAAACCCATCGCATTGAAACCCGTAATGGCCCTGTCCAAATCGTTACACTTCCCTGGCTGACCCGTTCTGGACTGCTGACTCGTCCCGAAACCGAAGGACTTTGCTTAGCTGAAGTTAACGACTTGTTGACTAAGCGCTTGGAACCAGCATTAGAAGGGGAAATTCGCCGCTTAGATCCCCAAATCCCAACCGTACTGCTGGCCCACTTAATGGCCGATCGCGCTACATTAGGAGCAGAACGCTACCTCGCAGTCGGCAAAGGATTTACGATCCCCCTATCTTTACTGACCCGCACTTGCTATGATTATGTAGCCTTGGGTCACGTCCACAAACACCAAAACCTCAACCCGTCCAACGACCCTCCAGTTATCTACCCAGGCAGCATTGAGCGCGTAGATTTCAGCGAAGAAAAAGAAGACAAAGGCTACGTGCTGATTAATCTGGAAAAAGGCAATCCCCAATGGGAATTTTGTCCGCTTCCAGTTCGGTCATTTTGTACGATCGAAGTAGATGTCTCTAAATCAGATGACCCGCAAGCTGCCATACTCAAAGCTATTGCCAAAAAGAATATTGAAGAGGCCGTAGTGCGGCTAATTTACAAAATCGGTTCCGAACAGCTCGATCGAATCGATACAGCATCTCTTCATCAAGCTTTAAGTATAGCCCACACCTACACTATTCAACCAGAATTAGTCAGTCAATTAGCTCGTCCTCGCGTACCCGAACTTGGTTCTAGTGCCAACACCGACCCCTTGGAAGCGCTGAAAACTTACTTAGATAATAGGGATGACCTCAAAGATATTGCCACTGCCATGATGGAAGTGGCGCAAAGTTTGCTGGATGGAGATAAAGAAGCGTGGTTAGAGGCGTCTGGGGTTAAGGAAGAGAGTCAGATCCCAATGGCGAATGCAGATGGTCAGCTGCGTTTGCTTTAGGTGTTTGGGATAAAGGCGATCGCTGTCTGCCAAAATAGAATAAACTATGCAATTAAACTATGTAATGGTATTGCCAAGGTAACAAGGAAACTAAGATGAGAATCAAGCAAATTTCAGTTACCAATCTTTTTGGTATATTTAATCATACCATTTCTCTGAACATGGAGGAACGAATAACGATTATTCACGGGCCAAATGGGTTTGGGAAGACTGTCTTACTCAGAATACTTAATGGAATTTTTAACTCACGTTACTCAGAACTTCGCAGCATCCCGTTTAGCGAGTTCCGGGTAGATTTCGATGATGACAGCAATATGCAAGTTACTAAAGAACCTATTGCTCAACTGGGTGAAAATGAAAACGAAACTAAGTTGATGTTTCTGTTTGTTAAACCTGGTTCAGAAATTCAAACATTCTCAACCAATTATTTAGAAGAATCGAAAGTCATTGATTCGATAAAATTGATACCCGGCCTTGTCAGAATAAGTCCTACAATTTGGCTGGATTTGCCTAATAATGAAGAACTTTATTTAGAAGATATTTGCGATCGATTTAGTCAATTGCTACCTGTAAATTTAACTGAAATTAAAAAAGAACCAGCGTGGTTGTCAGAACTAAAAAAATCGATAAATGTTCGTTTAATAGGAACACAACGGTTGTTAAATCTTTCCGAAGATCGGAGAGTAGTATTATATTCAGGACGCGCCAAAATGAAAGAGTGTGTTGCTACATATTCTGAGGAATTAGGAAAAAATATACAAGCAAAGCTTGCTGAATATGGTGCATTGTCTCAATCACTCGATCGCACTTTTCCAGTCAGAGTAGTTAATCAAAAAGCACCATCTAATTTAACAGAAGATATTGTTCGCAAAAAATTAAGTGAACTAGAAGAGAAACGTTCCCGTATTATAGAAGCTGGTCTTTTAGATAAAGACGAAACAGATGATTTTCAAGTAAATCAGGAAATAGACGATCGCACCAAAAGTTTTTTATCAGTTTATGTTGAAGATGTAGAAAATAAACTTATAGTTTTCAAGGAAATCGCGAATAAAATAGATCTTCTCAAAAAAATCATTCAAGAGCGATTTCTATATAAAAAGATGACCATTAGTAAAGAAAAGGGGTTTACCTTTACAAGTGATAATGGCAAACCATTATCACCTACAGATTTATCTTCTGGGGAACAGCACGAACTGGTTATGGTTTATGAGCTATTATTCAAAACAAAACCTAATTCGTTAGTTCTGATCGATGAACCAGAACTATCATTGCACGTAGCATGGCAAGTAAAATTTATCAAGGACTTGCAAGCAATAATTCAACTGGCTAATTTTGATATTTTAATGGCGACTCATTCACCAGATATTATAAGTGATCGCTGGGATTTGACAGTGGAATTAAAAGGGCCGATGGAATGAGAGAATTCATTACTGCGGATCGCATTGCAAATAAAATCCGCCAGATGCGTAGCCAACACCTTGGAGCTTTTCTAATTGTTGAGGGAGATACAGATGCGCGACTATACAAAAATTTTTTGGACTGTACAAAGTGTCATGTAGAGAATGCTTCTTCTAAAGATAAAGTGGTTGCAGCGCTAAACATACTTGAAAAGGATCGCTTTGAAGGTGTCCTAGCTATTGTTGATGCTGACTTTTGGATATTAGAGGAAACTATACCATCAATTACAAATTTGCTTTTAACCGATACTCACGATCTTGAGACTACGATCCTCAAGTCACCAGCACTGGGAAAGGTTCTTTCTGAGCATGGCTCAGAACAAAAGATTATCAATTTTGGTAAAGATATTCGCCAGACTTTATTGGAAGGCAGATCCTGATTATGGTACTCGCGTTGCCAAAGGTCTTGGGATTGAGATTCAGGAAGTTTTAAGCTAGGAATTGCCGATCCGAAAAGTCAATTTTGGAGATGCTTGATTTTTCGGATCGGCGTTAAGATTTTTTGATGAACAGTAGAGACGCTGCTACAGATTATCCCAGATGTGACCTGCTTGCAAAATGTTTAAGGCAGCAGAGGGGCCATCGCTCTTTAACGGGTACTGATAAATATCTGAAAAATGCCCGTTATTTTCGATACTAGACTGCCAATCATTCAACAAAGGGGTGACAACTTCCCATTGAGCTTCGACTTCATCTGCACGGGTGAATAAAGTGCGATCGCCTTCAATCATCCGCTCAATCAAAGTTTGGTATGCTTCAGGAATATTTACTTCAAAACCTCCTTTTCCATTATACAAAAAATCGAGAGATTTTTGGCAGTTATTTGCTTGACCGGGTACTTTCAGATTCCACGATAATGAAATTGCTTCATCAGGCTGTAATCGCAATACCAAACTGTTAGGAACTGCGGCGGTAAAAAGGGTGGAAGGCACGGATTTGAAATGAATCACAATTTCTGTCAGCTTACGCTTCAAACCCTTGCCAGTGCGGACATAAATCGGGACTCCTTGCCAGCGATAGTTATCGACCATCAGCTTGAGAGCGATATAGGTTTCTTCTTGGCGATCGTACCCTTCATAATAACCGCGAACAGTGAACTTTGGATCGGTTTTTAACACTCGTAAAAGCTTAACTTTTTCATTGCGGATATCATCGGCACTTAGAGAGTTTGGCGGTTCCATCATTGTCAAACATATCAGTTGAAACAGGTGGTTTACCACCATATCTTTCAGCGCTCCAACATACCCACGACCTTCTGGAACCAGAACCGTTTCAGCAGCCGTAATTTCGATGTAATCAATAAATTGCCGACTCCAGAGATGTTCAAAAATCCCATTAGCAAAGCGGAAGTTTAAGAGATTTTGAACTGATTCTTTTCCCAGCCAGTGATCCAGCCGATAAACGCGAGATTCTGGGGAATAGTTCAAGATCAGCCTGTTTAATACCTTAGCAGATTCCAGAGAACTTCCGAAAGGCTTTTCCACAGCTAAACGTGCATTTTCATCGGCTAATAAACCAACTTCGCCCAATCCTTGAATTGTGGGTTCAAATAACCAGGGAAGCAGGGATAGGAAGTAGATGATCGTTCGGTTAGGAGATACTTCCCGCTCAGACTCTAACACAGAAATCTCTGTTTTCAGGCTTTGGTAATTACCTGTTTCTAGATTGAAAGGGTAATAAACAATGCAGGAAAGAAATGCTTCTATTTCTTCAGATTCTGCTTCTCCTTTATCGAGAAGATCCTGCCGTCCCAAGGCACGAAATGAGCCAGAAGTTATATTTTCGTGGCGATCTACCGCTAAGATGGTAAAGTTGGCAGGCAACTTTTTCTCTTTGTATGATTGGTAGAGTGCCGGAAATATTTTCATGCTGGCTAAGTTTCCACCTGCACCAAATACGACAAAAAACAAGTCTTTTCGACGGACACTGATGGCTGCTTCGAGAGCTTTTGCAGATGCGTTAGGAGGAGCAACTGTGTCAATTATGCTTTGGCTCAATCCTTTCGCTGTGCTTTGTTCTGACATATAATTGTCCTTTAGGTATTGAACGTTCGCCTTGAGACAGTCAAGGTAACGAAAGCTGGTCGGGGCGGACTTTTCTGTGCTAAAGTAAGCACAGGGGATTTATCCGCCAGACAAACTGTTTGTTATCCTTTGACTGTGAGACATTTAGTTCTCAAGGTTCTGATGCTGAGATTCTGGCATAGTGCCAATCCCAACAATCAACCCAACAAACCCCACAAAAGAGGGGATGTTTTGAAATTTGACTTAGTAGTTGCTTGGCGGCTGCTTTTATAGTTTGTTAGTCAACCAGGAGGATAATTGCTAAGATGAGCGAAAATGAACTTTGCCAAGAGTGTAGAGAAGCTGAAGAAAAAGCCAAGTTAGATATAAATTGCGTTTTAGGAAAACTTAAATCCAAAAAAGGGAGAGAACTTTCGGATTTAGAAGCTCGCTATCTTTGTTTATACTTACGCGGTTGTTCTTGGTATGAAATAGCTTTTAGAATTTATCGTTACAAAATTCCCATGCTAGAAGAGATTCAAAAGCAAGATAAGGAAATACAAAGACAAGCAGCAAATTTAAGATCTGAAATGTCAGATAAGGTTAATCTTTATATCAAAGAAAGTATGGGAGTAAACGCAGGCAATCGCATACCTTCTTTGCAAAAAGTCGTTGACTTTTTTCGAGATGAATGCAAGCCTATTTCAAATCACCCTCAGCCAGAAAAGTTTTTCATGTTAGTCAAGGGAAAGAAATCTAAATCAGAAATTATAGATGCGTTGAAGCGAATTGGGGTGGATGTAGAAACAATTATGAGAATAGAAAGCGAGGAATAATATGAGAGATAATGAAATTGCTGAAGAAAAGGGTAGCACGTTATTCGTCTTACAAGGTTCTCAGGATGATTTTTATCGGATTATGAGTTTATTTGAAGATGAACAACTTAGCGAACAACTGGGAATTACGGTTTTAGATGTTGGCTCACTTGTTGAATCTCAGCTTTCTTTAACTGGAAAGATGGAGGATATAACTAACGATCCCATAGCAGCAGGAATCGCATTTTTAGAAAGTAATGATCCGGTGGCGGTGCGAGTGCGGGAAAAACTGAAAAATCGCTCTATATCGGAAATTGCGGCTCAATTGAATGCAGCTTACCCTCAATTGTTCCCAGATGTGGTGGTAGATATTTTAGTTGGTAGTGTGGCGACTGGAGAGACAAAAAGAGATTCAGAGGATATTGCTGATACAATTGAGTTATTGGAATTGGCAATTGAATTGGCGAAAAAATTAGCTAAAATTTGGGGAGAGGCTGAATAAAAGGTTGTTTATTAAATAAAGATAATGATAGGAGTCACAGCCTTGATTATCTGTTAGAATTGTAGGAAATTTGATAGCCAAGAGGACTTTATGGTTAGTAATGTGTCACCAGGAACAGTATCTCAGTCGGTTCTCCTGAAGTTTCATATTTTGCTCGATCGTTCTAATCAAACACAAATAAGCGCATCGTTTTTGGAACTCCCTAACTGCCAAGTGGAAGCACCAACGCCAGAAAAGGCAATAGAAGAATTGAAAAAACTCTTGCATACCCGCATGGAAAAGCTAGAGATTATTCCAGTAGAAATTGAATGGCAAATCCCTAAACAACCAGAAAATCCTTGGGTAAAATTTGCCGGCGTTTTTCAGGACGATCCAGATTTTGCTGAGATTGCTGAAAGCCTTAGAAACGAGCGTTTTGCTAATGATGATGAAATTGCAGAAGGTTAGTTAAGAAATTTTATTAAGATAAATCATGACAATTTGGATAGTTGATACCGATCATGTTTCCCTCCTACTCCAAGGCAATAAAGCTGTAAGATATAGAGCGGAGCAAGTCTTTCCCAACTTGGCTATCACGGTGATTACAGTTCAGGAAATTTTTAATGGATGGGTCGTTAAAATTAACAGTTCTTCGGAATCTAAAGATTTAGTGAGGCTGTACACCAACTTGTGGACAACTTTGGCATATTTCAAGGAAGTTAGGATACTGAATTTTGATGCTGAGGCTGACACTTGTTATCAGCGTTTGCTGAGGGAAAACAAGCAACTTAATAAAAAAAGACTCCAGAAAGATTTACGAATTGCTGCAATTACCCTTTCGGTGAATGGAGTCATGGTGACTCGCAACAAGCGTGATTTCTCTTTAGTTCCGGGTCTAGTTATTGAAGATTGGACGGAAGAAATTTCTGTTTGAGATAAAGGAAAAATTGATAATGAATGAACAACGCCGCAGAGCTTATCTTAATCTGATTGATTTCCTACTCGATTCTCCTGCCTACAGACTCAATATTTTGGAAGCATCTCCAGAGGTACTGGACTATGACTTGGTGGAGACAATGGAAGAGATCGCGGTACATTTAGCAAAACATAGATCTGTTCAGCGACTTGATGCGGGAGTTTCCGAAAGGGGATAAAGGTAGTAATTTAGAGATTGCGATCGCTGGCTATGAAATTGCCTCATCCGTCTATACTCAAAATTCACGGATACAATCATGGGCAATGGCTCAACAAACTTTAGGACTCGCTTATCGTAATCGTCTTCGGGGTGACTGGGAAGAGAATATAGAAAAAGCAATTACTTGTTATCAGAACTGTCTGCAATTCTATACCCGCCAAGCTTTTCCAGATAAATGGGCATATATCCAAGCTAATCTAGGAGTAGCCTACGCATTTCGGCTCAAATCTAACAATAATAATAGCCAGAATCAAGAAATCCTAAAGGAAACCAAGGATTTAATTTATCAACATCGGTTGAGCGGAGCATCTTTAGCAGAGATTGCCAGACTTACAGGTGCGTCGGGGCGATGGATTCAAAGCCATTCTCTACAGGAAAATCTCAAACAAGCGATCGTCTGTTTTCAAGATGCTTTACAGATTCATACCCGTAATTCTGTACCAAAACAATGGGCTATGCTCCAATACAATTTTGGTCGTGCTTATGACGATCTGCGAGAAGTTGGACAAGATTACGAAGATTGGGCAGAAAATTGCGAAAAAGCAATTAAGTGTTATGAGAAAGCTTTGGAAGTTTATACTCGACAAGCTGATTCTCTACACTGGGGGTATTGTCATTACAATCTAGGAATTGCTTACAACGAACGTACTCAAGGAGATCCTGCTGAAAATCAGGAAAAAGCAATTAAACATTATCAGGATGCCTTGCTAGTTCGCACCTCTAAAGATTATCCCCTAGATTGGGCCGTTACCCACACGAACTTGGGGAATGCTTACCTTCAAAGCATCTTTGGTGATCCGAAAAAGAATATTGAATTAGCTATGGAAGCTTATCAGGAAGCTTTGCGGATCTATACACTAGATAATCTACCAGAAGATTGGGCGCGGACTCAGTACAATCTGGGCCTTGCTTATCTAAATCTTGCATCAAGTAATCAGGATAAAAATCTGCAAAACGCGATCGCTTGCTTTCAAAATGCTTTAAAGTTTCGTACCCGCGAAGCTATGCCAGAAAAGTGGGCAGATGCTCAAACTGCGTTAGCAGGGGCTTACTGGGAATTAGAAGATATTGAAACCGCAATTGCGCTATTAAAAGAAGTTTTACAGACTTGTAAAGCTCACCCACGCAACTGGGCAATGGCTCAAAATTTGCTGGGACGTTGTTATCAAAAGCGCCAACAAATTCCACAAGCAATAGAGTCTTTTCAGTTAGCCTTGGAAATTTTAACTCCTACTGCATTTCCTCAATACTGTATCGCAAGTGGAAGAAGGCTGGGAAACACGGCTTTCAGCGTTAAGCAGTGGTCTATCGCTATTGAAGGCTACAGTCAGGCAATAGACGCACTAGAAAGAACTCGCGGTTGGGCAACTGCTGAATTTCGTAGAGTAGAAATTCTCAAAGAAAACATCGATATTTACCCAGGAATAGTAGAAGCATACATCAACAACGGACAGCTAGAAAAAGCCTTTGAATATGCCGAACGTTCCCGCGCCAAACGCCTGGTAGATTTGATGGCAACTAACCACCAAGATGGAAATATACCGCCAGATGTTAAGAAGTTAAACGATCAATACGAAGCCAAACAACAGGAGATTGATAATATTCGCAAGAGAAACGCATACAATCCAGAAGACATTAAACGTTTAGAAACAGAAAAACAACAAATCTGGGAACAACTCCGCAAGTCAGACTTTGTACTAGCTGCACAAAAACAAGTCAGCACCCCTAACTTTGAGGAGATGAAACAACTCATCGATAATCCTAAAATCGATGCTCCTAAAACCGCTCTCCTCAGTTTCTACACAACTAGCGCCAATACCTATATCTTTGTCTTGCGAAAAAACGGGCTTCAGTTGCACACCTGCACTGGACAAGGTATAGAAAAACTGCAAATATGGATTGGAGAAAACTGGCTATCCGTTTATAAAAACAACGAGAAAACCTGGGAAAATAATATCAGCTATTTTCTAACAGAACTCGCCCAACGTCTGCAAATAAATCAACTCATTACCGAACATTTACAGGGAATTGAAGAACTGATATTAGTCCCCCACATCTACCTACACATGATGCCTTTTGCCGCTTTACCCATTGGAAAAAATGAATATTTAGGCGATAAATTTCTGATTCGCTATACTCCCAGTTGTCAAGTTCTTCAGTTCTGTAAAAATCGTCCTTCTGTAGAAACATCACAAGTAATGTCTCTAAAATACGGCACAGTAGAAGATGCTACGGATGACTTACCATGTGCTAGTTTTGAATGCGAAGAAATTGCAAAAATGTATGAAATTCCTGATAATTTGCGCTTAAAAGGAAGCAGCCAAGCTACGAAAGACAACTATCGTCAATTAGTGAAACATCAAAAAGTTCAAGTGCTGCATTCCAGCCATCATGCTTCATCCGACCTCGCTCAACCGTTAGGCTCAATATTACTCTTAGCTAATGGTGAAAAACTGACTTTGGGAGAATTACTCACCCCTGGATGGCGAGTTCCTGACCTTTTAGAAGTGTTCCTTTCTTGCTGCGAAACGAATTTAGGAAATCCCGATATTACGGATGATATCTTAACAATTGGGTTTGGGTTTTTGTGTGCGGGTGCTAGAAGTGTCGTCAGTACTCTTTGGTCAGTGGATGAATTAGCAACTGCGATATTTTGCATCATTTATTATCAACGTCGCAAACAAGGAATGAGTCGCCCTCTTGCTTTACAAAAAGCACAACAAGAACTGAGTAATCTTACAGGCAAAAATTTTGAGTCTCGCTACAAGCAAAATTTGGCTAAAATGTTGGACGAAAAATTACCTCAAGCTGAAGCTACTTTTAAAGAAGCACAAAACGAAATGATGAAATATCCCCAAAATTCCCCAGATTATTTAGAATGGCAGCAAGAGTGGGCAAAGCGATATAAGATTGTTACGAGAATCAAAAATGCTAAGAACAGACTGACATCTCTTTGCTCTGAAGAATACCCCTTTTCTCATCTTATGTATTGGGCAGGTTTTACTTGTTCTGGTTTGCGGTAAAATACATTAACAGGACTTACGCAGGGACGCTAAATATGGTGGATGGTGCGTTACGCTATCGCTAACACACCCTACAGATAGAGGCTTTGCGTAAGTCCTGATTAAAATAATTTTCGACCTGACGCGAAAGTAGGGGCGGGTTTGGGAAATAATTTTTGGCTAACCGACTAGAATCATGGCAAAACCCGCCCCTACAATTTACCTCTTACCCACTCACAAGCGGCTGTAAAGAAAATTTCGCTTAAAATTCTGTTAGGCTGGATCACCAGCTAAACTGACTGCATATTTTATGTCTAAACTATTACCTGCAACTTTAGTCGCAATTTCCCTTCTCCTCAACTGCACCCAACGCCTTCACCCAGCAATAGCTGCTACTTGCGCTTCTAAGTGTCCCCCACCACCTCTGGCATTTGTCCCTGGACAACGGATTAATTTCCAGGTAGTTAACGCTACGGCGAGTATCGTGCTGGTAGAAAAAGTTGAGGGAACTAGCGCTATTCCCATCCGACCGGGACAGGAGGTGAGATTTCAGAGGTGGACTGGGACGGAACCCAATATGTCGGTGGTGTTTTGGGATGCGACTGCACTGCCGTTGCTGACGAGGGTTTCCAAACCTAACGACGATACGCTGCGGATTGAGTTGCGTCCGGGTGGGCGTCCTCCGGGCGATCGCACTATCTACATTCTCAATGACGGTCGCGTTACCGTCTTTTAAGAAAATCTGAATTTTTTGTCTGAATAATCAGATAAACTGTAATTTCAATATAATATAACGTTTTAGGATTAAATCTAAAACAAATTTTGGCAGTGTCTTATATGCCTAAACTTCGACATTCTCTATTGGTAGCAACGACGCTTCTCCTCGCGCCGGTTGTAATATTTAGTACAGCACTGGCTGGCCCAAAATTTCTGAAGACTGGGAAGGTACTACAGCCAGAAAAACCGATCGTTTTAGAGGTAAGAAATCGCACATCCAAGGCGATTCAAGTAGAAATACCCTCCTACACCGACCAAATTACCATGCAGCCCAGAGAAAAGCGGAAATTAAAGTTCAAGCTTAGAAATGGGGAACACGGTCTTTCGGTTCTATATTGGACAAATCAGCAGGAAATAGCATTGCAAGGTAAAATTGTCAAACCAAATGCACAAACTGTGTTACTAGACCTGTATCCGAGTCGTTACTACGATGATGACCGTGCGATTTATGATACGGAAATTCCTGGAAATGTATTGATTTTTTAAATGCAAAATAGGCGATTACCAAACCAGCGTTGGGAAATTTATCCAGAATCGGCACAAAAAGCCCAACAGGTGGCGAGTGAAACCCATTTGTCACCTTTGTTGGCGCAGGTGCTGCTTAACCGAGGTATTGAGACTGCCCAAGAGGTGCAAGCGTTTTTAGATCCGGAGTCGCAATTTTTACCATCGCCGTTAGAAGAATTTCCGGACTTGGCAAAAAGTTTGGAGTTGTTGCAAAAAGCGATCGCAAATCAAGATAAAATTGCGATCTGCGGCGACTATGATGCTGATGGAATGACCAGCACGGCTTTGTTGTTGCGTAGTCTTCGCTGGTTAGGTGCTTCAGTCGATCACGCCATTCCCAGCCGCATGAGCGAAGGTTACGGCATTAATAAACGAATTGTAGAAGAATTCCACGCAGAAGATGTCAAGCTGATTTTAACAGTAGACAACGGTATTTCTGCTTATGACCCGATCGATCGCGCTCGGCAGTTGGGTGTTAAAGTCATTGTTACCGATCACCACGACATCCCCCCACAGCTACCACCTGCTGACGCCATTCTCAATCCCAAACTGATTCCCGAATCCTCACCTTATCGCAGTCTGGCTGGTGTAGGCGTTGCCTATATTTTGGCAGTTTCTCTAGCTCAACAGCTTGGCAAAGCGAAAGGATTGGTGAAGCCCCTGCTGGAGTTATTTACACTGGGAACGATCGCAGATTTGGCACCCCTGACTGGCGTTAACCGACGCTGGGTAAAACGCGGCTTGCAATTGCTACCCGAATCTCAGCTGGCAGGAGTGCAGGCATTAATCCAGATTGCAGGAGTAGAGCAAGGAAGCGATAGCACTTCAGCGATCGCCAATTCCCAACATCTTAATCCAAAATCCAAAATCCAAAATCCAAAATCGTTGAAACCAGAGGATATTGGTTTTAGGTTGGGGCCTCGGATTAATGCTGTAGGGCGAATTGCCGACCCTCAAATTATCATCGATTTGCTCACTACAGATGATATGGGATTGGCGTTAGAACGAGCGATGCAATGCGAACAAATCAACAAGCATCGCCAGCAACTTTGTGAAGAAATTGAACAAGAAGCAATTGCCTGGTGCGAACAAAGTCAGATAGACTTGCAGCAAGACCGTGTTTTAGTTGTTGTTCAACCGAACTGGCACCACGGTGTGATTGGAATTGTTGCTTCTCGCCTACTGGAACGGTACGGTGTGCCGGTGTTTATCGGTACTTATGAGGATGAGGAACATATTCGCGGTTCAGCACGGGGAATTCCAGAATTCCATGTGTTTGAAGCGTTGCAGTTCTGTGCGGATTTGCTGGGGAAGTTTGGCGGACACAAGGCGGCGGGGGGATTTTCGCTGCCAGCTACGAATTTACCAGAATTGCGATCGCGTCTTAGCACTTTCGCTCGTCAATGTCTTGAACCACAACACCTCAAACCGCTGCTGAAAATTGATGTCAAAGCCGACTTTAATCAAATCGATGACAATTTATACAAGCAAATCGATGCTCTACATCCGTGTGGGATCGAAAATATAGCACCAGTGTTCTGGACACCAAACGTCCGAGTGATCGAACAGCAAATTGTCGGCAAAGGTCACATTAAACTTACTTTAAGTCAAGATATTACAGCAGAGGAGCAGGGGAGCAGAGGAGCAGGGGGAGAATCAAATTCTTTAACTCAACGCTCAAAATTCAAAACTCAAAACTCTGTACGGGCGGGTTTAGCAGTGAATCTGGCGTCGAAACAGAACAATCCTCAACAAAACCCGCCCCTACAAATCAAAACTCTCAAAGCGATCGCATGGCGATGGCGCGATTACTTTCCCCTACCATTGCGAGTCGATGTAGCCTACCGGCTGCGAGAAAATAACTTTAATGGCAACAAAACAGTTGAGATGGAACTCCTGGGAATCCGAGACGCGGTAACAACGAATAGCCAATCGGCTGCGGCTCCATTGAAAGCCGAATTTTACCATAACCAGCGCCGCTACACCTGTGGCTTCTTTCTCAAAGATTCTTTGCAAGAATTAAGAATTCGCAATCCAGAAGGAAAAGTTTTGGCGATCGAACCTGGACAAAAAACTGGTCTATTGGGAAAAAACCGGGAAGAAGCGAGTGAGATTGATATCTCACAACCGCCTTATTATAACCTGGTTCAGGCAGCGCTCCTAGCTTTGGATACCGCCAAAAAAAGATTTTAAGGGGATGACGCCCTTGCGCTCCCCTTGTCGCCCTTGGTTCTACAGGTCGCCGCCGCGACTTGCCAGCACTAGGATTACTGCCGGGCCTGCAACCACGATCAATCCCAGCATGGTTAGCTGTGCAATCACTTCCCAGTTGAGACTGGTAATAGGATCTAAAATCCCAGATATAAAATCCATTTTTCCTCCCAAACTAACCCAACACGGAGCTAGAAAATCCGCCCTCTATATTACCTGGCGATCGGCATCCTTTTTTAATTAAGTTAACAAAACTATAAAAAAATATAAATAAAAGTGAAGCCAGCCCGTCTGCTGAAAAATCGCTAAGCTCAAAAGGCTAGAGAATTTTAGGGCGGGGTTGAACAATGGCAACGTGGCGTTGTGTAAAGCAGTGTGGAGCGTGCTGTCATCTAGATCCAGCTGAGCGTCCCGACTTGCACGAGTATTTGTCCCCAGAGGAGTTGGAGCTATATCTGAGCATGGTGGGAGAAGGGGGATGGTGCGTTAATTTCGATCGCGTGACCCGCGAATGCCGAATTTATCAAAACCGTCCGCGCTTTTGTCGGGTGGAGTCAGAGGTGTTCCAGGATATGTACGGCATTGAGCCGGAAGAGTTAAACGATTTTGCGATCGACTGTTGCCTTGAGCAGATAGAGGGGGTTTATGGCGATCGTAGCCTGGAAATACTCCGCTTTAACCGAGAAGTCGGGGAATTTTAGATTTTAGATTTGAAATCTGAAATCTGAAATTTAAAATTCTCCCCCCTCTGCCCCATGCCCCATTCCGCAAACACTCAATTTGAACAGTTTTTTTCCAAAATAGCCCGCAGTCTAAGATAATACAGACCAAGCTATTTCAGGAAAAAGGTGTAGGAGTGAGACAGCGACAACCGAGCCAATCGAAGAATTCTTACGAAAGGATTGCTGAGCTTGAGGCAAAACTCAGTCGCGCAGATCGATTTATTAAGCGGTTGCAGCAGAACAATACTGAACTGCAAAAACAGTTTGCCCTGTTACAGACGCGCCAAAGCCAGCAGCCTACATTTTTGGTAAGAGATTTTCCGCTTGTACCAGAAAAAGAACCAAGCCGCCCACGAAGACGACGCCGAGCTAAATCCTCTCCCCAAGAGGTAACCGATCGCACCAAAAGGCTAATTCCCAAACGTCGCAGCAAAGCTTTAGTATATAAGCTGCGATTGGCTGGCGTAATCCTAACACTGGTGGCAATCCCTTTGCTTATAGGATTAATAGCGGTGCGACTGCTATATCGCCCGACCCCACCCCCACAGCAGCCATCTCCCCAAGCCTCTGCCAAGGTGCTACAACTGCCCGACTCGCCTTTAGTGCCTCCAGAAGTTCCATCTTCTGCTGGGGCAGCAACGCTAGCAAGTTTATCTGTCCAGAGGCCAGAAAATGTAGAAATAGTATACAACGTAAATACGCCTCCAGACCTGAAGCCAAGCCAAAATTTGCAGGACATTGTTGATGAACTGGTGAAGATGGCGGCTGAGAAAAATCTGCCCACAGAAGATTTATCAATCACCCTGATTAACGTCAACACAGGTGAAATCGCCGGATATCAACAACAGGAATTGAGATATCCGGCCAGTGTCATCAAAATGTTTTGGATGGTGTATCTATACGCACTGTCAGAAGGAGGTATCTTTCCAGATGAAACAGCCTTCTCCGGCGATCTCTATAAAATGATTCAACAGTCTTCTAATGATTCCGCTAGTCGGATTATTGACGTAATCAGTGACGCGAAATCAGGAGCGGCATTAAAAGACGAAGCGTATCAAGATTGGTTGAAGAAGCGTCAGCAACTCAATAATTTCTTCCAAAAAGCTGGGTATGAAGGCATCATTCTCAACCAAAAAACTTACCCTATTGGCTACTTGAAAATGTCAAAACCCCAGGGTAGAGAGTTCCAAATGTGGAAAGATCCAGAAGACCCTATGCAGAATAAAATTAGCAGCGATCAGGGTGCCAGACTGATGTATGAGATTGTGACTGGCAAGTCTGTTTCGCCGGAATCTAGCCAAAAAATGATTCATTGGCTGGCTAGGGATTTACATCCAACAGCTTGGGATGTGGATTCGGCCAGTCTTGGTGGATTTAACCCGGTAAAGGGTTTTTTTGGTGAATCTTTGCCGCCGGATACTATTGACTTTGCCTCCAAAGCTGGCTGGACTTCTACTTCGCGACACGAGGTTGCTTTTGTGAAAACTAGAGATGGTCAAACTGCTTACATTTTGACTGTGTTGGGAAGCGATCGGGCCTGGGCTAATAATTGGGGTATCTTTCCCCAGATGTCTCGCACTGTTTTTGAGAGCCTGACTGCGCCTAAAGCATCGGTCAAGTAATCCGGTGAAACCCGGTTTCTTACCGTCGTGACGCCCCTACACCTCCAGTAGGGTAGGTGTAGGCTTCCCAATTATTTGACTGTTTCAGGCACACTTACGTATAAAATGAGAAAAATATGAAAAAATAGAGTTAGTTAGCTAAAGTGCCTGTGAAACTATCCTCTGTCCCTCCAAGCTTATCTGCTGTTGAGTCAGTTAGTCTAAGCCTTAGCACGCTGCAACCTCTAATTGAGCCAAAGCAGAAAGACTCAACCGACGGCGAAAAAGCGGTCAACACGAAACAGATCCAGCAAGTCAAAAAACTACGTCAGGGAGCATTAGCCGTCTTTGGCTCCACTTTTTTGACCATCTTCTTATCGGAAATGGGAGACAAAACTCAGGTAGCCACTTTGCTAATGAGTGCCGAATCCCAGTCTCCCTGGCTTGTGTTTGCTGGGGCGTCCTCAGCACTTGTGGCGACAAGCTTGTTGGGATGTCTGCTGGGTCGGTGGTTAGCCAATCGGGTATCTCCTCAAATGCTCAAAACGGCAGCTGGTGTGAGTTTGCTATTCATTGCCGTCCAACTGCTGTGGGAAATAACCCATTACTAACGCAAGTTGCTAGTTATATATTTGAGGCTGGTATTAGGTACGTTGTTGCGCTTTAGCGCTCTTATCCCAGTTGTAATAAGAGCGCTAAAGCGCAACAACATACCCAGAAAGCAAGTAACTAGATTTCTACAATCTAAAATCTAAAACCTTAAATCCAAAATTGATATGCTCGACTGGCATTTGGTGGGATTAAGTTTTATTACCGTGTTTTTGTCGGAGTTAGGAGACAAAAGCCAATTAGCTGCGATCGCTCTGAGTGGCAGTTCCAAATTTCCCCGTACTGTGTTTTTGGGAACCGCTGGGGCGCTACTGCTGACTAGCTTCTTGGGAGTATTGGCGGGGGAAGGGGCATCTGTGTTGTTGCCTGTACGTTTGGTAAAGGCGATCGCAGCGATCGGATTTGCCCTGATGGCAGTGCGTTTGCTGTGGCCCGAAGGCGATTTACCAGAAGATTAGGGACTGGCTAAGGCAAAAAGTGAAAAGTCAAAAGAAGGAATATTTCTTTTGACTTTTGAATGAGTGACTTTTGACTTTTTCTAGCTCCTATTCGCTCGATACCACAGGCTGAGAATCGCACCACCAGCCACTAGCTTAAGAACTTCAAGAGCCCAATAGCCTTCGTGAAGCAGATTCATTTTCCCAGGCACCTCGGCAACTGGCTCGAAAAGATTGAGATTTAGTCCCAACGCGCTCATTTCTGGACTCAAGACATAGGTACAAACCAGAGCGATCGTTATAAGTATGGAAGATAAGATAATTGCGTTGCGGCTTTGGTTGCCAGCAGTAAAGTGAGTGCGATCGAGAACTAAAGCTCCAGTTAATACCAGCGCCGCACAAAACAACTCAATGCGGTTAAAAACCCAGAAAATCATATAGCCCGCTGTGGCAAATCCAGCTTGAGTCATCATACCCGAAGCATACATACCGGGCATAATTACCAAATCCATCATCAGGCTGGCGCTCAGCCAAAAGGCCAAAGTAAAGATGACTACCGTTGGCCATACGGGGCGTTTTACTTCAAGACTAGAAAAAGCAGACATATAATTTCCTTGCTTTAAGCATTACCTTTAGTTTAACCAATATTCTTTGCAACAAATATGAAATATTTTTAAGCACTGTACTGTCAGACATCTTAAAAAAAGTTAATATAATAATTGTTAAAAACTTAATTAAGTTAAAAGAAAACTGATAAGCAATTTTGTTTACAGATTAATTTTGGTGCAGGACGATGCGTATATTAACTTGGTTGGCAGCAACAGTAGCAATATCAACAGGACTTATTTCAGGGGTAGAAGTAGTGTCGGCTGTTCGGCTAGCGGATGGGACAGTTTACTTTGCTCAACCTCCCAGCCTCGTATCTGCAACAACGACCTTCAACAACGTTTATATGTGGGGATCGACTTACTATTTTACCCTCAACGTACCGCCAAATGCCGGAGAACCGCTGGAACGAGTTGCGATCGCTCAGCAGGAGGGCATAGACGACATCGAATTCGATCTGGAAGATAGCCGCGCTTTTGAAGGAACGCGCCGGAATAAAGGTCAAAGGATAGCACTCTCAGCAGTGGGAGGGGATAATAAGCGATCGCTCTCATTCACATTTGACCCGCCTGTGCCTCCTGGCAAAACCGTAACAATTGCGCTTAATCCTGTCCGCAATCCCAGGTACGCCGGTGTCTACTTATTTGGATTGACACTCCCACACAATCTGTGGATGTGGGATTCTTAAGAGATTTCCCTCTTAATACCCCTATTACTAGGGTTCTTGGGCGCAATCCTTTTGCCATAAGGCGGTCTGCTATCCTTGCCTTTCAGCAAGCTCCTCAAGCGTAACTTCCCCTCAGTCCGAGGGCAGGTTTTAATGTGTTGTACTGACATTTCCAATTGTAGCACAAATTGGATTCAATGCACCTAATGGTGCTTCCGCTTACCCACCCCGTCCATGCGGTAAGCTCTGCGCTCCTTTAATAATCAGTCACCGCTTTTCCTGCCGGTGAGAAGACACACGGTCAGTTTCTCGGCTTCGGACGCCTGCACTTTTACGATAATACAGACTTCGGTTGGCATTAAGGTATAGGGTATTGGGCAGATTTTAGATTTTAGATTTTGCGTAAGTCTAGACTATGATAAGCTAAATTTATACCTCCCATCAGAAACACTATAACAACAACACCTTTACAAACCTAAATAAAGTGGCTAATAATAGAGACATCATCCGAACCTCGAAAAATACATAGCAATCATAAACACATGACCACCACCATTCAACAGCGCTCAAGCGCTAACGTTTGGGAACGGTTCTGCGAGTGGGTCACCAGCACCGAAAACCGCCTCTACATAGGCTGG
>Ga0335394_10000472_pt1 | contig 42921 bp, 42 predicted proteins | sample MAT03_FD_205741 | JGI IMG/M metagenome (GOLD analysis project Ga0335394, IMG submission 205741) | Freshwater microbial communities from Lake Fryxell liftoff mats and glacier meltwater in Antarctica - MAT-03 (spades assembly) (version 2) ... | reverse complement strand
TGGTACGCCCAAGGGGAATCGAACCCCTGTTCCCGCCGTGAGAGGGCGGTGTCCTGACCGCTAGACGATGGGCGCGGAGAATTTCTGGCGATATAAGCTGGCGAATCGCAAAAAGCAACATCGCAAATGGCGAGCGGGCAAGTGCGGTAGATTCAGGACTTCGGCTCGATCAGGTCCCACAGGTTGCCATGGAGATCGGCGAAGACGGCGACGGTGCCATAGGCTTCGTGGCGAGGTTGTTCCTTGAAGGAAACACCCTTGGCCACCATCGCGCCGTGGTTGCGGGCGAAGTCGTCGGTCTCCAGAAACAGGAACACGCGGCCGCCCGTCTGGTCGCCGATCCGCGCGATCTCGCTCCCGCCATCGGCCTTCGCGAGCAACAGCCGCGCGCCGCCGGTGCCGGCCAGCGTGACCCAGCGCTTTCCCCCGCCGAGATCGACATCCTCGGCAAGCGAGAAGCCCAGCCTGTCGGTGTACCAGGCGATCGCTTCGTCATAGTCGCGCACGAGGATCGCGACCGTGGCAAGACGGCGCTCGGGAGCGCTCATTCTTCTGCAATCGCGAACTTGCCGATGACGCGCCGCGCCGCCGTGTCGTAGATGTAGATCGCCCGGCTGCCGTCGGCCAGTTCGAGCTGAAGCGAGAGCCGGTCGCCCGAAAGCGACTGCGAAACGATCCGCGCGCCGGCTGGCAGTGTGATCTGCCCTTCGGCAACCCCTCCCGGCGACGGCGCCTGCACCGCCACCTCGGCCGGGGGCGTCGCCGTGCGCGACTTGTAGACAATGGCGGCCACCACGGCCATAAGGGCGATGAACAGCAAGCCGAGATTAATGGCGACGAAGCGCACGAGCTTGCGGCGCACCTTCTCGACCGCCGGGTCGAGCGGTTTTTGTTCTTCGTCGTCTAGTACCGGCCGCGCCATGGTGATGAAAATCCGGATGCCCGATGCGCGACGCTGATAACGAAGACATGCAGGAAATGAAAGGGGCCAGTGCGGGAGCTGGATCGGCGGCGTTCGAAACCGGCCCCGATGCCGCAGGCGTCCGCCTCGACCAGTGGCTGACCCAGAAACTCGGTTCGGAGTTTTCCCGCAGCCGCGTGCAGGCGCTGATCCGCCAGGGCGTGGTGACGGCGGGCGGCAAGGCTGTCGACGATCCCGGTCGCAAGCTAAAATCAGGTGAAACCGTCGCAATCGACCTGCCCGAGCCCGAGGCCGCCGAGCCCCTCGGCGAAAACATTCCGCTCGACATTCTCTATGAGGACGACGACCTGGTCGTCATCGACAAGCCGGCCGGGCTGGTGGTGCATCCAGGCGCCGGCAATCCGACGGGCACGCTGGTCAACGCGCTCATCCACCATTGCGGCGACAGCCTTTCGGGCATCGGCGGGGTGAAAAGACCCGGCATCGTCCACCGTCTCGACAAGGAGACGTCGGGCGTCATGGTCGTCGCCAAGACCGACCGCGCCCATCGCGCGCTGTCGGCGGCCTTTGCCGATCACGGGCGCTCGGGCGAGCTCGAACGCGCCTATGTGGCGCTGGTCTGGGGCGCCCCCGAACGCAGTGCCGGCATGGTCGAAGCACCGCTTGGCCGGGCGGCGGACCGCGTGCGCCGCGCCGTGGTTCCGGCCAGCCGCGCCGATGCCCGCGAAGCGGTCACCCACTATACGGTCCTCGAGAGGTTCGGCTCTACCCAGCCCGCAGCCAAGTCTCGCTCGCCGGTCGCCGCCCCCTCGCTGGCGGCGCTGCTGGAGTGCCGCCTCGAGACCGGCAGGACGCACCAGATCCGCGTCCACATGGCCCATATCGGCCACCCTGTGGTCGGCGATCCCGACTATGGCCAGGCGTTCCGGACCAAGGCCAACCGCCTGCCCGAACCGTTGCGGACGATGACGAATGATTTTCCGCGCCAGGCGCTGCACGCGCAACTTCTTGCCTTCTCTCACCCGGTGACCGGTGAGATGATGCGCTTCGAAGCTCCCATGCCGGCCGACATGGCTGCTCTCGTCGCCGCCTTCCGCGCCCTTCAGAATCCCTGAAGTCTCGTTCAACAATTGGCGCTGGCGTCGTTCACCGGAACATTACAATCTGTTTAGGATTGAACAATACCCTGTATTTTCCGGTTTTGTTCCTATATATATCGGTTGGCTCGGATGCGCGAAAATGCGGCCGTGCCTCATGCCCGCCTTGAAAAGGGGGCAGTCAAGAGAGAGGAGGGCGCTAGATGGCCCAGTCACTACCCAGCATCGTTTCCGGAGAGGGCGGACTTTCTCGCTATCTCGAGGAAATCAGGCGTTTCCCCATGCTTCAGCCGCAGGAAGAGTACATGCTCGCCAAGCGGTATCAGGAGCATCAGGACACCACATCGGCCCATAAGCTCGTCACCAGCCACCTTCGGCTCGTGGCCAAGATCGCCATGGGTTATCGCGGCTACGGCCTGCCGATCGGCGAGGTGATCTCCGAGGGCAATGTCGGCCTGATGCAGGCCGTCAAGAAATTCGAGCCGGAGCGCGGCTTCCGGCTGGCTACCTACGCCATGTGGTGGATCAAGGCCTCGATCCAGGAGTATATCCTGCGCTCGTGGAGCCTTGTGAAGATGGGCACGACCGCCAACCAGAAGCGGCTGTTCTTCAACCTGCGCAAGGTCAAGGGCAAGATCCAGGCGCTCGACGACGGCGACCTGAAGCCCGACCAGATCACCGAGATCGCCACCCGGCTCAACGTGTCCGAGGAAGAGGTCGTGTCGATGAACCGTCGCCTCTCCGGCGACGCGTCCCTCAACGCGCCGATCCGCGCGTCGGAGGGCGAGTCCGGCGAGTGGCAGGACTGGCTGGTCGACGATCACGACAACGCCGAGCAGATCCTCGTCGAGCAGGACGAACTGGACAACCGGCGCTCCATGCTCGCCGGCGCCCTGTCGGTGCTCAACGAACGCGAACGGCGGATCTTCGAGGCGCGCCGCCTCGCCGAGGACCCGATGACGCTCGAGGAGCTTTCCGAAGAGTTCGGCATCAGCCGCGAGCGTGTTCGCCAGATCGAGGTTCGCGCCTTCGAGAAGGTGCAGGATGCCGTCAAGGCTGCCGCCAAGCGGCAGCTCCAGGCCCTGAGGACCATCGACGCCCAGCCTGCCGCCTGAGCAGTTGAAAAGGAAAAGGCCGCGCCGGGCAACCGGCGCGGTTTTTGTTTGCAGTCGCGCTCACCAGGGAACGTGGAATATCTCGACCTTCGGCAATCCAACGGCCGGCACGCCGACATCGCGCGCCAGAACGCCAAAACCCTCTGTTTCGACCAGGTCTTTGTAGGGCTTCTCTGGAAAGACCAGGCCCGCGCGATGCAGCGACGCGTCGACCAGCAGCATGGTGCCTCCGACGCCGTGCATTTCGACCTTGTCGAGATGGCGAAGGTCGGAGAGGTGCAGGCGACCCCAGAAATCCGAGGGCGGTTGGAAGAGGCCGTCCTTGACCCACCTATAGTATTGGTAGTCTTTTTTCGCCCAGATGGTCAGAAAGTTGTTGCGGTCAAAACTTGGCCCGCCGGTCACCTTGACGCAGTTCGGCGTAGCGATCCTGTTCCCGGTCGACAGAAGTGTCTGCAATATGTCCGGGGGAAACTTCCAGACATCGATATCGATCCACAAGGCCCAATCGTCGGTCTCGTCGAGGCCGTGCCGCACGATGTGGTTGCGGACCCTTGCCAGCCCGCTGCGCCTTTCGCGCTGGAACCTCGGCTTGTGACGCTTTACGCGGTCAAGCTTGGTTCCAAGTCCCTTCTGCAAGAGGACGATGTCCCGGTATTTGGCGCTTACCGGGATGACTGCCGCCTTCAGGCGCTCCCAACTGTCGTCCTTGCTGTCACCCTCGCAAAAGACCAGCTTTATGCATTCGCTCGGGTAGTCGAGCGAAGCCACCAGATTGAGGAACGGCACAATGTGTTCGGCCGCATCGCGCAAAGGCACCAAAATGGCGATATTCATGCCCGGCGGAGCGGGACTGCGGAGTACCTCGGGATCTATTCTGTTCCGCAGTTCCAGCTCGTCGCTCTGGGCGCCGCGCGTCAGATAGTACTTGGCGCGATAGTATCGCTTCTTGATGGACCGCCATAACTTCCGGCCGCTTGGTTTGCCGACCCATGTGGCAGCCCAATGATGAACCGACAGGCTTTGAACGGCCTCGTTTGCAGGCGAGGAATCCAGCTTTCCGTCATGATCGAACAGAGCAAACAGTTTGGGGGGATAAACCACCAAACTGCGCTGATCGGGATAACTCCTATGCGCGGACGTCAGAAGGCAGGGTCCGGTTGCATCCAGAACCTCGCCGCTATGAGCCGAGTGCAGCATGCAGTCCACCACATGGTTCCAGAACGGGTGTTTGGCCGGACTTGCGATGGTGCCGTTGAAAAGGAGATGCGGCAATCCGCGTTGATAAATGTGGGCCGCCTCGTGTTCCCTTGGCTCCGTGCACAGCACGATACGGTCTTCACCCATGATCGGGTCGAAAGGCGCGACACACTCGCAGTCCAGATCGGCATACACACCGCCGAAATGATGCAGAAGCAGATAGCGGCCCGCATCGGCCCGAAAGATCCCTGCCGGATAGCTGCAGAACGTGTCGAGGAAATCGGGATAGTGTTGGCCGACGAAATCCAGAAGCGTTCGATCGTTCCAGAACATTCGGGTCCAGCCGGGGTTGTACCTCGCCCAGCTATTGACCCATGGCTGGAACCGCTCGGCTATCAGGTCCGTCTTCCAGGTCTGGTGAAGGATCGGCGGGATCATTCAAGCTCCTGACTGGGCCGCCCTGCGAGAGCGCCCTGTTCCGCAGCCGTCGACCTGGGCGATCTGCCTGATGCCTGGGCAGCCTGCCGATGCGCAAGAGAGCCTTCGTCGGAACCCTCCGCAACCTTGCTGAAACCGAGTAGAGCCGAAGCATGGCCGCGCCAGATCCTCAGATTATAATGCAGCGCCTTCAGGTCACGCATGCCTCCACCGCCGTGCATGCGCGCCACCTTCATCATTTCCGCCGCTTCGCGATAACGGCGATGGCGGGTCAGGTGGCGCGCGATCCTCATGGCAATGAAGGTCTTGCGTTTCTGCAGAACACCGTCCGCCACGCCAAAGGCGCGCAATTTGTCGAGTTCGAGGGCAATCCCCTGGAAAACGCTGTGCGGATTGCACACGAAACGCCGCGACATGCGGGCCTCGTCGAGGTTGTAGGCGAGCACCGGCTGAACGATCGTCGTCACCGAACAGCGTGAAAGGATCGCCGCCCAATATATGGTGTCCTCGTCAAGGTCGATACTCTCCGGGAAACGCACACCGGCGGCGGCCTTCGCGGTGACGAGCGCGCTGCCCACCGTAATCGAGCGAATTTCGTTAGAGAGATACCGCTGAGCGTTTGCTGCACTGTTCCCGCCATAGCTGTGAGGAACCTTGAGCTTGTGCGCGTTTTGGCCTCGATGGATGGAGGCGCCCACCGCTAGCCCTGCGGCCGGATCGGCGTCGAGGGCGCTACTGAGGAGCGTCACGCCGCCCGGCATCGCCTCGTCGTCGGCGTCAATGAAATAGAGCCGATCTCCGCATGCCCGCTCAAGACCCGCGTTTCTCGCCGCGCCGGGGCTCGAGAACGCGACGCTAGCCACAGCAAGCGGCAAGCCATGCAGCTCGGCCGCCTTCCTTGCGACATCCGTCGTGTTGTCCTGCGACCCGTCATCAATCAGCAGAATCTCACAGATCAGCGCTCTGTCGGCGGCGAGGCTGGACAAAGTCCTTGCGATCGTCGACGAGGCATCCCTGGCTGGGATGATCACACTTACATGGCCCGATCTGGTGTTCGCCATGCTGGCGTGCTCGCTTCCTGCGGGTGTCGAGCTCTTTGTTGCCGCCAGCCCCCGAACCGACGCGGCATTCGCATATTTATCGGATTTAGCCAATAGTGGCAGCGCCTCCAGGAGACGGTCGCGAAGCCGGGAAACCGGCATTTTGAGTTCGGTCCGCCGGACAGAGCGTGATGACGAGCCGACGAAATTTCCGCATTGCTTAGTTAGGCGGCTTCACCGCGAGCTTCTCCGCCAGCGCTTCCATGCGCAGCGCCAGTCCGCCGAGCGCCCCGGTCAACGCCGAGTCGTTCTTGTCGGCCTTGTTGAGAGCGTCGTCGCGCGTCTTGCGCAGCGTCGCCATCTCGCTTTCCATGCCCATCAGGCGCTTCTGCATCTCGGAAAGCTCGTCCATCACCATGATGCCGGCCATCACGGTCAGCCTCTGGTCGCCGATCTCGCCGAAGGATTCCTTGAGATGCGAGACGTAGCGGTCGAAGCGCTGGGCAAGGCCGATCAGGTGTTCTTCCTGGCCTTCGTCGCAGGCCATGCGGTAGGCCTTGCCGTCGATCGTCACCGTAACCTGTGCCATGGAACCTACCTGTCCAGAACCGCGCGGATGGTCTCCATCGCCGTCACCAGACGGCGGGAGACTTCCTTGTTCGCATCTTCGAGGCGCTCGCCGCGCGCTTCGGCGTTGTCGAGTTCCTGCGCCAGCCGCGTGCGGTCGGCATTCAGCCGCTGAGCTTCCGCCTCGGCCTCGGAATAATCCTGCTCGTTCTCCAGCCTGCCAGAGGCCGTGGCTTCGAGCGAATCCATGGCCCTACCCAGGCGGGCAAGCACTTCCTTCAACGTGGCTTCCCCGGTCATGGCTCCCGTATCCGACCCGCCCATCACCGAATCGCTCGCATAAAGAACGATTTATAGCGGAAACATTAGGCACCGTGTGAATTAGCCGTCAACAAAGCTCTCGGCTCTTTCCCCCGCAAACGCCAAGCCGAATTTGTTGGAACGGGTGCCGACGGAATGCTCCATCGCCGGCATGCGTCGGATCGGGTATCGTTCAGCGCTCGCTGTCGAGGCTTGCCATGCCGTGCGCATTGTAGCGATTGCCGGCGGCGACCCCTTTCGGCACCGCCTTCTCGATGTCCGCCAAATCGCCTGCATCCAGCACCACGTCGAGAGATGCAACGGCTTCCGCCAGCCGATCGCGGCGGCGCGCGCCGACCAGCGGCACGATGTCTTCGCCTTGAGCCGCCACCCATGCGATGGCGATCTGGGCGACGGTGACGCCTTTGGCTTCCGCCACCTCGCGCAGCGTTTCCACCAAGGCGAGGTTGCGGTCGAGGTTTTCGGCCTGGAAACGCGGGCCGGTGCCCCGGAAATCGGTCTGGCCGAGCGCAGCCTTCGTCCAATGCCCGCTGATTAGGCCGCGCGACAGCACGCGAAAGGCGGTAATGCCTATGCCAAGTTCCCGGCATGTCGACAGGATTGCATCCTCCATGCCGCGCGAGATCAGCGAATATTCGATCTGCAGGTCGGCGATGGGATGGACAGCCGCGGCGCGGCGCATGGTCCCGGCGCCGACTTCGGACAGGCCTATGTGGCGGACGTGCCCTTCCTTGACCAGATCGGCAATCGCCCCGATGGTGTCCTCGATCGGCACTTTCGGATCGAGCCTCGCAGGCCTGTAGATGTCGATGTGGTCGGTGCCGAGCCGCTTGAGCGAATAGGCCGCGAATGTCTTCACTGCTTCGGGACGCGCATCATAGCCGATCCAGCTTCCCGAGGGCCCACGCATGGCCCCGAACTTGACGCTGATCAGCGCCTTTTCCCTCTTTCCCTTCAGCGCCTCGGCGATCAGCATCTCATTGTGCCCCATGCCGTAGAAGTCGCCTGTGTCGAGTAAAGTTACGCCAGCGTCCATCGCGGCGTGAATTGTCGCGAGCGCCTCATCGCGGTCTGCCGGCCCGTAGAGGTCCGACATGCCCATGCAGCCGAGGCCGAGCGCCGAGCTGTCCGGGCCGATGTGTCCGAGTGTGCGCGTTTCCATCGATTTTCTCGGTGCTGAAAGCAATGCACGCTATATGGCCCTGTCCTTCGTGCGATAATCATGTATAATGCGAACAAGTCGTACGGAAATATGCACAATGGCTGCGCCCCATCTCGACGATCTCGACGCCTTTGCCGCGATCGTCCGAGACGGCGGCTTCCGCACCGCTGCCGCCAAGCGCGGCGTTTCGGCTTCATCGCTCAGCGAGGCGTTGCGCCGGCTGGAAACGACGCTTGGCGTGCGCCTGCTCAACCGGACGACCCGCGCGGTCACGCCGACCGACGCGGGCTCGCAGCTTTATGAACGCCTCGTGCCGGCGCTTGGAGAAGTCGGCGCCGCGCTCGATGCCGTGAACCTGTTTCGCGACAGTCCGGTCGGCACCTTGCGCCTTAACGTGCCGACCATCATCGCCCGCATCGTCTTGCCGCCCCTGGTCACCGGATTCCTCGCGGAAAATCCAGCAATCCGGATGGAAGTCGTGGCCGACGATACGTTCATCGACGTGCTGGCTGCTGGTTTCGACGCAGGTGTCCGCTATGATGAACGGCTGGAGCGCGACATGATCGCCGTGCCGCTCGGTCCGAGACAGCAGCGTTTCGTGCTGGCCGGCGCGCCATCCTATTTCGCGGCGCGCGGCAGACCCAGCCACCCTTCCCAAGTTCTTGACCATGTCGTGATCCGGCACCGCTTCGCCAGTGGCGTCTCGCACCCGCTCGAATTCGAAAAGGACGGCGAGACTGTCCGCGTCGTCCCCGACGGCCCTCTCGTGAGCAATACGATCGAACTGGAGATTGCAGCGGCGGTCGCCGGGCTTGGCCTTATCGGGACGTTCCAGGATTTCCTTGCGCCGCATTTGCAGAGCGGAGCGCTTGAGAGCGTTCTCGAAGACTGGCTGCCGCCCTTCTCCGGGCCGTTTCTCTACTATCACAGCCGCCGCCACATGCCGGGGCCGCTGCGCGCTTTCGTCGATTTCGTCAAGCGCCGGCCGAAAGCCTGAACACTTTCGTCAAAGCTTCATTCTGTTGACACCAAAGCCGTGCCTGATATTGGTCGCGGCGACCTTCATGCCCCCAGCCGTCGAACCCGCAAACGGAGCAACCATGGCCTCGCGCGACAAGCATGACCGGATGGCGAATGCCATACGCTTCCTCTCCATGGACGCCGTCGAAAAGGCGAACTCCGGCCATCCCGGCCTGCCGATGGGCATGGCCGACGTCGCCACCGTGCTGTTCACGCGCTACCTGAAATTCGACCCGGCCAACCCGAAATGGCCCGACCGCGACCGTTTCGTGCTATCGGCCGGCCACGGCTCGATGCTGCTCTATTCGTACCTCTACCTGACCGGCTATCCGGACATGACGATCGACCAGCTCGAGCATTTCCGCCAGCTCGGTTCCAAGACCGCTGGCCACCCGGAATACGGCTTCGCGACCGGCATCGAGACCACCACCGGTCCGCTCGGCCAGGGCATCGCCAACGGCGTCGGCATGGCGCTCGCCGAGCGCGTGATGAACGCCCAGTTCGGCGACGACCTCGTCGATCACCACACCTATGTAATCTGCGGCGACGGCTGCCTGATGGAAGGCATCAGCCAGGAGGCCATCGCGCTGGCCGGCCGGCTGAAGCTTAACAAGCTGATCCTGTTCTGGGACAACAACAACATCTCCATCGACGGTCCCGTCTCGCTCGCCGACATCACCGACCAGGTGGCGCGCGTCGAGGCTTCCGGCTGGAATGCCTTCCACATCGACGGCCACGATCCGGACGCCATCGCGGCTGCCATCGAGACTGCGCGCAAATCCGACAAGCCGACGCTCATCGCGGCGAAAACCACCATCGGGTTCGGTGCGCCGACCAAGGCGGGCACCAAGGCCGTGCATGGCTCGCCGCTCGGCAAGGAAGAGATCGCCGGTGCGCGTAAGGCCCTGAACTGGGAATGGCCGCCTTTCGTCATTCCGGACGAAGTGCTGTCGCCCTGGCGCGAGGCAGGCGCCCGTGGCGCGGCTCCGCGTGCTGAGTGGGAAAAGCGGCTTGCCGCGGCAGGCGACCGCGGCGTCGAGTTCAGCCGGCGTACCGCCGGAACACTGCATGCGGGGTTCGACGACGCAATCGCCGCCTACAAGCGGAAGCTGGCGGCGGACAAACCCAAGGTCGCCACCCGCAAGGCGTCCGAGATGGCGCTTGAGATCATCAACGGCGCACTCGCCGAGACGATCGGCGGCTCGGCCGATCTGACGCCGTCGAACAACACCAAGACCAGCCAGACGCTCGAACTGTCGGCCGCCAACTACGGCAACCGCTATGTCCACTACGGCATCCGCGAGCACGCCATGGCCGCGGCCATCAACGGCATCACGCTGCACGGCGGGCTTATCGCCTATGGCGGCACGTTCTTCTGCTTCACCGACTATGCGCGGCCGGCGATGCGCCTTGCCTCGCTGATGGGCATCCGCTCGCTCTTCGTCATGACCCACGATTCGATCGGTCTTGGCGAGGACGGTCCGACGCACCAGCCGGTCGAGCATCTCGCGGCCATGCGCGCCATCCCCAACCATCTTGTCTTCCGTCCGGCCGACGCGATGGAAACGGCCGAATGCTGGCAGGCGGCGATCCATTCAACCAAGGCGCCGTCGACGCTGGTGCTGACCCGCCAGGATCTTCGCGCCGTCCGCACTGAATATTCCGCTGAAAACCTGTCCGCCAAGGGCGCCTACGAACTGGCGGCGGCCGAGGGCGGCGACGCCAAGGCCACCATCTTCGCAAGCGGATCGGAGATCGAGATCGCGCTCGATGCGCGCGACCTGCTGCAGGCGCAGGCAATCCCCACGCGGGTCGTCTCGGTGCCGTGCTTCGAGCTCTTCGAGGAGCAGGACAAGGCCTATCGCGAGAAGGTGCTTGGCAACGCGCCGGTCAAGATCGCCGTCGAGGCCGCGCTTCGTCTGGGTTGGGATCGCTTTGTCGGCTCGGACGGCGCCTTTGTCGGCATGACCGGCTTCGGCGCCAGTGCGCCCGCCAAGGAACTCTACAAATATTTCGGCATCACCGCAGACGCCGTAGCCAGCATCGCGGCCGACCGCGTCAGGAACGGCGTGCCGAAGGGCGAGGACGCCCGCACCATCCCGGCCAGCGAACCGGCGCGCCCTCACCCCTGAGGCGCGTCCGGCGCGGACCGATTGGCACTAATCGATTTAAATTGGTGGTCGGAGCGTCTGGATTCTTTGCGGTTTCATCGCTATGAAGCTGCGATCTTTCCCAAGCGCCGCAGGAGAAATGACATGGCTGTCAGAGTTGCAATCAATGGATTTGGCCGTATCGGCCGCAACATCGTGCGCGCGATCTACGAATCCGGCCGCAACGACATCGACATCGTCGCGGTGAACGATCTCGGCCCGGTCGAGACCAACGCACACCTGCTGCGCTTCGACAGCGTACACGGGAAGTTCCCGCATGAAGTCGGCGTCGAGGGCGACAGCATCAGCATCGGCATCGGCAAGGAGAAGTTCAAGGTTCTGGCCGAGCGCGACCCGTCGAAGCTGCCGTGGAAAGAGCTCGGCATCGACATCGCCATGGAATGCACCGGCATCTTCACCGCCCGCGACAAGGCTGCCGCGCATCTGACGGCCGGCGCCAGGCGCGTCATCGTCTCGGCGCCTGCCGACGGCGCCGACCTGACGGTCGTCTATGGCGTCAACCACGACAAGCTGACGAAGGACCATATCGTCATCTCGAACGCATCCTGCACCACCAACTGCCTGGCCCCGCTGGCGGCAGTGCTGCACGAGGCAGTCGGCATCGAAAAGGGCATGATGACGACAATCCACTCCTACACCGGCGACCAGCCGACGCTGGACACGATGCACAAGGATCTCTACCGCGCCCGCGCCGCCGCGCTGTCGCAGATCCCGACCTCGACGGGCGCCGCCAAGGCCATCGGCCTGGTCATTCCGGAGCTCAAGGGCAAGCTGGACGGCATCTCGATCCGGGTGCCGACGCCGAATGTCTCGGTCGTCGACTTCAAGTTCATCGCCAAGAAGAACACCACCGTCGAAGAGATCAACAACGCAGTCATCGCAGCTTCCAAGGGCAAGCTGAAGGGCATCCTCGCCGTGACCGCTCACCCGAATGTCTCGATCGACTTCAACCACGATCCGCATTCGTCGACGCTTGCACTCGACCAGACCAAGGTCATGGACGGCAATTTCGTCTCGGTCCTCTCGTGGTACGACAACGAATGGGGCTTCTCGAACCGCATGGCCGACACGACCGTCGCCTTCGCAAAGACGATCGCCTGACGACGTCACGCAACACCACTTACCGAAACGCCCGGCTCGTCCGGGCGTTTTGTATTTGAGGAACAGCGGTCTTCAAAGAATCTCGATACAAGCCGTCTAAAACGTGCCACTTGGTTGCGCTGCGCCTTGTCTTCGCCTCACTCTGCATTAAGCCGGAAATGAGGTTTTAGGGGCAACGCCGAAATGGAGCAGTCGATCTATCTCGCGACACTGGTCGGCACGGCACTCGTGCTTGCGGCCGCGTTTTCGAGTCTGATCGCTTTTCGCTTCGGCGCCCCGCTGCTTCTGCTCTTCCTCGGGCTCGGTCTTGCCGCTGGCGTCGATGGCCTGGGCATACAGTTCGACAATGCGCGACTCGCATATTTCGTGGGCTCGCTCGCACTGGCGCTTATCCTCTTTGAGTCCGGCTTTGGCACGCCGGTGGGGGCGCTGCGACAGGCCGCTTTGCCGGCGCTCTCCTTGGCCACGGTCGGCGTCTTCCTGACCGCCGGCATTTTCGGCGTCGCAACCTTCTACCTGACGGATTTCAGCTGGCTGGAATCCTTCCTGCTCGGCGCCGCCGTCGCTTCGACCGACGCAGCGGCGGTCTTCTTCCTGCTGCGCGCCGGCAATCTCCATCTGCGTGACCGCGTCCGCTCCACGCTGGAGATCGAGTCCGGCACCAACGACCCGATCGCCATCTTTCTCACCATCACTCTGGTCGAGGTGATCGCCACAGGTTTCGATCCGGCCGCTGAAGTCCTCGTGATGGACATTGTCGCCGGATTCTTCATTCACATGGCTATCGGCGCCGCCGTTGGATTGCTCGGCGGATTGGCCATTGTTCGCATGGTTGAACGCTTGAACCTCGATCTCGGACTGCTGCCGATCTTCGTCATGACGCTGGCACTGCTTGTCTTTGCGGCGGGCGGCGCCTTCGGTGGCTCGGGCTTCCTGGCGGTCTATCTGGCTGGGCTTGTCGCGGGCAATTCGCGCATTCGTGCCCAAGCCAACCTGAAGCGCTTCCAGGAGGGCGTCTCCTGGCTGGCTCAGATCATCATGTTCCTTGTACTGGGCCTCTTCGCCACGCCCTCCCAGTTCCTCGGTATTCTGCCGGTTGGAATCGCGCTCGGCCTCTTCCTCGTATTCATTGCCCGCCCCATCGCAGTGTGGCTGTGCCTGCTGCCGTTTCGTTTTCAGCGCCAGGAAACCGCCTTCATTTCCTGGGTGGGCCTGCGCGGTGCGGTCTCGATCCTGTTGGCAATCACGCCATTGCTTGGCGGTCTTGAACAGGGGCGAGACATTTTCAACATCGCCTTCATCGTGGTCCTCGTCTCGCTGGTGGTGCAGGGTTGGACGGTAGGGCCGCTGGCGCGCCGTCTCGGCCTCATCGTGCCGCAGCGCATCGGCCCACTGGAGAAGGTGGAACTGGAGCTGCCCGGCTCCGCACATCACGAACTGCTCGCCTACACCGTGGCGGCGGGCAGCCCGGTAGCGCGCGGCGAGCGCATCCCGCGCTGGGCAAGGCCCTCGCTCGTGGTGCGCGATGGCCGCTCCATGAAATACCAGGAGTCTGGCCGGCTGGTGGCTGGCGACCATGTCTACATCTTCGTGCCGGACCGGTATCCGCGCCTGCTCGACAGGCTGTTTGCCAGCCGCACCGAGGTCAGTCCCGATGACGCCGACTTCTTTGGAGCCTTCGCCATCGATCCGACACGCTCCGCCGCGGAGCTGGAGGCGAACTACGAGCCTGGCCTCACCGAGGCCGAAAAGAAGCTGACGATCAGCCAACTCATGCAGCAAAGGCTTGGCGGCCACGCCGAATATGCCGACCGCATGACGCTCGGCACGATCGAGCTTATCGTGCGCGATGTCGACGAGGAAGGCCGCATCACCTCGGTAGGGCTGTCGCTGGAGCCAGCTCCCGCGATTGCGAACATCCCGGCATTTCTCAGTCCGGTCGAACTGGTCGGACGCATTCGCGGAATTTTCAAGCGGCCGGCTAAAGGCAGCGCGGTGGTGGGCGAGGAAAACGACAAGCCCGACTCCTACAGCAGCCGCGGCACCTGAGCCTCGAACAGCAGCTTGCATCCACATCGGGCCGCGATAATGTCCGCCGGCCCCAGTATCCAAGGAGACGACCATGGCCCATTTCCGCACGCTCGACGATCTCGGGGACATCAAGAGCAAGCGCGTGCTCGTCAGGGTCGATCTCAATGTGCCCATGGCCGACGGCAAGGTCACCGACGCGACCCGCATCGAGCGCGTTGCGCCGACAATCCTCGAACTTTCCGACAAGGGGGCGAAGGTCATTCTGCTGGCTCACTTCGGCCGGCCGAAGGATGGTCCAAATCCTGACCTTTCGCTGGAGCCTGTCGCCCGTGCGACTGCTGACATCGTCGGCCGCAACGTGACCTTTATCCCCGACTGCGTCGGAGAAATGGTCCAGGGCGCAATCTTCGCAATGCTGCCGGGCGACATAGCGCTGCTTGAGAATACCCGCTTCTACAAGGCCGAGGAGAAGAACGACCCCGCCTTCACGGCGAAGCTCGCCGCCAACGGCGACATCTTCGTCAACGATGCGTTCTCGGCGGCCCACCGCGCACACAGCTCGACGGAAGGCCTCGCCACCATCCTGCCGGCCTATGCCGGACGCACCATGGAAGCCGAGTTGGAGGCTCTGGATCGCGGCCTCGGCAATCCCGAAAAGCCGGTCGTGGCGATCGTCGGCGGCGCGAAGGTTTCGTCCAAGCTCGATCTGCTGATGAACCTCGTCAAGAAGGTCGACGCGCTGGTCATCGGCGGCGGCATGGCCAACACCTTTCTCGCCGCCCGCGGCGAAAATGTCGGCAAGTCGCTCTGCGAACATGACCTCGCGCCGACAGCGCGCCAGATCATGATCGAGGCCGCCACCGCGGGCTGCGCCATTATCCTGCCCTCCGACGCCGTCGTCGCCAAGGAATTCAAGGCCGGCGCGGCAAGCGAGGTGGTTCCGGTCAGCGCGGTGCCCGCGGACAGGATGATCCTCGACGTCGGCCCCAAAACCGTCGAGACGATCAAAGAGTGGATCGACCGTGCCAACACGCTGGTCTGGAATGGTCCGCTTGGGGCCTTCGAGATTGCGCCTTTCGACAAGGCAACGGTGGCTGCCGCCAGACATGCCGCGAAGCGCACGAAAGCGGGAGAACTTCTTTCGGTTGCCGGCGGTGGCGACACGGTGGCCGCGCTGAACCATGCGGGTGTCGCCGACGACTTCACCTATGTCTCGACGGCTGGCGGGGCCTTCCTCGAATGGATGGAAGGCAAGGACCTGCCGGGAGTCGAGGTGTTGAAGAAGGCTTGAGGCTTCGCGCCTGAACGCTTCCCGTCCGTCTCAAGAAGGCATGGTGGCGTTGGAGCGCGGGTTGACGTATTGAACTCTCTAAAAATCGCTCGACTTCGGAGGAACTGATGAACAAGGACATGGCCGCGCAGGCAGGGCACAAGAACGGCTTTATCGCCGCGCTCGATCAATCGGGCGGCTCCACGCCGAAGGCGCTCAAGCTTTACGGCATCGACGAAAGCGCCTGGTCCAACGAAGCTCAGATGTTCGACCTCGTTCACCAGATGCGCTCACGCATCATCAAGTCTCCCGCATTCACCGGGGACAAGGTGATGGGCGCGATCCTGTTCGAGCAGACCATGGACCGCGACATCGACGGGACACCGACGGCGCAATATCTCTGGGAGAATCGCCATGTGGTGCCGTTCCTGAAGGTCGACAGCGGGCTGGCGGAAGCGCGCGACGGCGCCAAGACGATGAAGCCAATGCCGACGCTGGACGCTATCCTGAAGCGCGCGGTGGCGAAGGGAATATTCGGCACCAAGATGCGCTCGGTCATCGACGCGGCGAACCCGACGGGCATCGCGGCGGTCGTCGACCAGCAGTTCGAAGTCGGCAGGCAGATCCTGGCGCACGACCTCGTGCCTATCATCGAGCCGGAGGTCACGATCTCGATCCCCGACAAGGCGGCGGCGGAGGACATCCTGCTTGCCGAGATCAAAAAACACCTCGATGGCGTTCCTGCTGGCAAGCAGGTCATGCTGAAGCTGACGCTGCCCATCAAGGCCGATCTCTACAAGCCGCTGATCGACGATCCGCGTGTCATGCGCGTGGTAGCTCTGTCGGGCGGTTATCCTCGCGACGAAGCAAATGAAATGCTGAAACACAATGTCGGCATGATCGCCAGCTTCTCGCGCGCATTGACCGAGGGGCTGTCGGCGAAGCAGAGCGATGCCGAGTTCAACACAGCGCTTGCCTCGGCGATCGACAGCATTTTCGACGCATCGAGCGTGAAGGTCGCCGCCTAGGCAGCGCCTTCGGGGTCACTGCACGCAAGCGATAGCGCGGAGCGCTATCGCCCGTGGCTGACGAGAACAGTCAGGGAAATCGCCGCCAGCGCCGCCACCGCGAGCTTCCAGCAATCGCGGCGCTGCTTCAGCCCGGGCAGGCCGAGCGGCTTGATGATCTGGATAACCATCAAGCCTATGATGACGAGGGCGAGGATTTTCGACATGCAGCCTTTGAGCAGGCGCGCATGATGCTGTCAAAACAAGCCGCCGCAATCGGACTGATTTGCTGCCCGGTTGCGAAAACACGGTGCAGATTGCAAAGTGCCGCGAATTGATGCTTCAACGGCGAAACTCATGCTGCGGCGATGGGCGATCGACTATCTCCAGTCCTTCTCGCTGGCAGGATTGCTACTCGGGACGCTTTTCTTTGCCGCGTCCTTGACGCCGACCCTGATCCCACGAAGCCATCTGACCCAGGGTGCGTTGTCGGGTTTCGCGGCGGCGGCGGGCTACGGTTTGGGCTTCTTTTTCCGCTGGCTTTGGCTCTACCTCGAACTCCCTGAGCCGAAAGCCGGATTCCTGCGCACGGTGAAGCTCATCGGCATCGGCGGCTGCGCGGTCGTGGCGCTCGTCTTCCTCTGGCGCGCGGCCGAATGGCAGAATTCGATCCGCGCCGCCATGGGCCTCGACCTTCTGGACACCGCGCACCCGATCCAGGTCGGCGCGATCGCCATCACCACGTTCGTGGTGCTGCTCGGCCTCGCGCGGCTGTTCAAGATCAGCCTGTTTTTTGTGTCGGGGGTCCTTCGCCGGTTCGTTCCGGCGCGCGTGTCCTATGTTGTCGGCACGACGATCGTCGTGCTGCTGTTCTGGTCTGTCGCGGACGGCCTGTTTTTCCGGTCCGCGCTTCGCATCGCCGACAGCTCCTTCCGCCAACTCGACGAGTTGACCCCGGCGGAAACGTCGCAGCCTGTCGACCCGAACAAGACGGGCAGCCCAGCCTCGCTGGTGGGATGGCAGGATCTCGGCCGCATGGGCCGCTCCTATGTCGCCAGCGGTCCGACCGCGGCCAATATCTCCGCCGTCACCGGCAGGCCCGCGCTCGAGCCGCTCCGCGTCTATGTCGGCCTGCAGTCCGGCGAAACGCCCGAGGACCGCGCCAAACTCGCGCTGGAGGAGCTGAAGCGCGTCGGCGGCTTTGCCCGCAAGGCGCTCGTCATCGTCACGCCGACCGGCACGGGCTGGGTCGACGAGCAGGGCATCGACCCGGTCGAATTCCTGCATCAGGGCGACGTCGCAAGCGTCGCCGCGCAGTATTCCTATCTCGCAAGCTGGATGTCGCTTCTTGCCGAACCGGGCTACGGCGCCGAGCAGGCGGGTGCGCTCTTCCAGGAGGTCTACGGCTATTGGAGCAGCCTGCCGAAAGACTCGCGACCAAAACTATACCTCTTTGGCTTGAGCCTCGGCGCCTTGAGTTCGGAGCGCTCGAACGAACTATTCGAGGTGCTGGGCGATCCGTACAACGGCGTGCTGTGGAGCGGGCCTCCGTTTCCCAGCCAGGCCTGGAACGCGGTGACCCGAAACCGTAATCCCGGTTCGCCTGCGTGGCTGCCACTTTTCCGCGACGGCTCGTACATTCGTTTCACGGCGCAGGAGAATGCGCTGATGATCCCAGGCGCCGAGTGGGGACCGTTGCGCATCGTCTATCTGCAGTATGCCAGCGACCCGATCACCTTCTACGAGATCGCCTCGATCTACCGAGAGCCGGGCTGGATGAAGAACCCGCGCGGGCCCGACGTTTCGCCTGAACTCAGGTGGTACCCGGTCGTGACCTTTCTGCAGCTTACGCTCGACATCGCTCTGGCGACGACCGCGCCCACGGGCCATGGCCACGCCTATGCTGCCGAACACTATGTCGATGCGTGGATGCAGGTGGCCGACATCGAGGGCTGGTCGCAGGACGATATCAGCCGTTTGAAGCAGCATTTCATCTCAAGCCGGCGCTGATAGCAGGCTTTTCGGGCGAGCGGGTTCAGTTCTCGATCGGCCCGCCAGCCTTCTTCCAGGCGGCGATGCCGCCCTCGATATGGCAGGCGGATGCTATGCCTGCCTCGTGCGCAGCCGTTACCGCCATGGCCGAGCGCTCGCCAAAGGCGCAGAAGAAGGCGAGCTTCTGCATGGATCCCAGTTGATGAAGGATACCACCGGCCTTCACGTTGTCGTCGATGGCGGTGTACGGAAGATGCAGGGCGCCGGGGATAGTGCCGTCGCGCTCGCGCTCGTTGCGCTCCCTGAGATCGACCAGCGCGATATCAGGCCGCCCGAGCATCCGCACCGCCGCATCTGCCTTCACCGCCCAGCCTCGCGCCGCCACTCCTTCCTGGTGCAGCCCGATATGCATGTTGGCCGGCACAGCGACATCCATCATCTTCGGATTGGGCAGGTTCAGATTGTTCATCAGCTCGATATAGGCGTCGACCGAGGGCACCTGCAGGCGCGGATTGTTGCGCTTCTCCTCGCCGATCGTGCTCACCGTATCGCCCTTGTAGTCGTGCGCCGGAAACACCATCGTGTCCTCATGCAGCTTGAGCAGCCGGTTAAAGATCGACTCGTATTGCTGGCGCGGATCGCCATTCTGGAAGTCGGTGCGGCCGGTGCCGCGGATCAGCAGCGTATCGCCGGTGAAGACGCGGTCCGCCATCGCGAAGGAATAGGAATCGTCGGTGTGGCCCGGCGTGTAGATCACGTCGAGGCTCACGCCCTCGACTGTCAGCTTGTCGCCGTCCGAAAGCCGCATCGAGACGACATCGGCCTTGGTCTGCTCGCCCATCGCGGTGATGCAGTGGGTCCGGTCGCGCAACTCCGCGAGCCCGGTGATGTGGTCGGCGTGCAGGTGCGTGTCGACCGCCTTGACCAGCCTCAGGTCCAGCTCGTTGAGCAGCTTGATGTAGCGGTCGACCTTATCCAGCACCGGGTCGATGATCAGCGCCTCGGCACCGCGACGGCTGGCGATCAGGTAGCTGTAGGTGCTGGAAGTGGAATCGAAAAGCTGGCGAAAGATCATTGCGCAACGTCCGGAAAGCAGAACCTGTCCGCCCGAGACCACGCCTCGGGCGGTTGCCGGTAGTTCGGCCTATTTCGGCTGCGCCGCCGTGCGCAGATAGGGCCGGATCGTCTTGAAGCCGCCAGGGTGCTGCTTCTTGGCGTCCTCGTCGCTAACGGAGGCCAGGATGATCACGTCCTCCCCCTGCTTCCAGTCAACCGGCGTCGCGACCTTGTGCTTGGCGGTAAGCTGCATCGAATCGATGACGCGCAGGATTTCGTCGAAGTTGCGCCCGGTGCTCATCGGATAGATCAGCGCGAGCTTGATCTTCTTGTCCGGTCCGATGACGAAGACCGCACGAACCGTCGCATTGTCCGCGGCGGTGCGCCCGTCCGACGTGTCGCCGGCGCCGGCCGGCAGCATGCCGTAGAGCTTCGATATCTTGAGTTCGGTGTCGCCGATCATCGGATAGTTGGGTGCGAACCCCTGGGTTTCCTCGATATCGATCGACCACTTCTTGTGGTTGTCGACGGGATCGACCGAAAGGCCGATCACCTTGACGCCGCGCTTGTCGAATTCGGGCTTCAGCGCCGCCATGCGGCCAAGTTCCGTCGTGCAGACCGGCGTGAAATCCTTGGGATGCGAGAACAGCACGCCCCAGCCGTCGCCCAGCCATTCGTGGAAGCGGATCGGACCTTCCGTGGTGTTTGCCTCGAAATCCGGCGCAATGTCGTTGATCGTCAGTGCCATACTCGCCCCTCCTGCAACCCGTTTCAGCCGCAGCCGCGGCCGATTTCGGCGGCAATCTAGGCGGCGGGCGGATCGCGGGCAAGCAACTCTGTTGTCGCGGATCCGCTCATGAAAGTCGGCTCAGTTCTTATGGAGTCGAACTGGAGGTGTTTTTTCGCGACGGATGATGTTTTTCGCCTCAAGATCGAGCTGCACCGCCTTCATCCACCAGCCGGCTTTTGCCCCGCCGGGGAACAGGTCCTCGGGCAGGTGCGCCAGAACCCGCTCCTGGACTTCGGCCACGGTGAGACCGGGCGATGTCTTCAGCACCGCAAGGACGGCGGTCTTCATCGCCGCATATTTGGCTGCATCCGCTGAATAGGTCTTGCCGGGCTGCAGGACGTTTTCGATCTGGATCTTTGTGGCCTTTGCCATGCCATTCCCCCTTGTTGCTCAAAGGACGCGTGACAATAGCGCTTGCCGACACGATATGGCAAATTTTTCGTCGCTGCCGACCCCTGCAAGCCGCATAGGCTATTCACCGGCGACTAACAAGATTGTGCGATTCTGCTTCGAATTTCGATCTGGAGTCCACGCATGCGCGTCAGTGCCCGGACATTCGATATCGCGCTGGTGGTCCTGGGTGTCGCCAGCCTGATCTGCCTCAGTCCGATCGGCTCGGTCATAGCGGTCGTGGCGGCGATTTCGATCATCGGCCTGCCCCTGGCACTTCTGCTGGGCGCGATTCCGTCGATCTTCCTTTTTCTCTTCCTCGCGCGGTTGATCCACCTCGCGCTATGCGCCATCGGTCTGCGTTTCTGGCCGGCCAGCGCGGCCCTGGCGCTTGGACTGCTGGTGCTCATCCCCTATTTAGAGAACGGTCGGCTTGCTGCCGAAGCCGGTGCGTTGAACGCCGGGGATATGACTAGCCTTGGTGCGCTGCCCGCTATTTCGACGTTGGCCTACGTTCAACAGGGAGCGGGCAATCGGGAGAACCGTTGCGGCGACTTCTGCCAGCGCGCTCTGCTCAACGGTGTCGTCAACCAAATCGTCATTGTCGCGTCAAACAACCCAAATGAAACGCCAGCCGGCGACCTTTCCGGCAAGCTTTACAGGCTTGACCCCTTGGCGAACTGCCCCGCCTTCGACCTTAAGGAAGGCGACAGCATCGACATTCCCGGTGAGAAGCGAGTGCCGGGCGACAAGTCGCCTGCCGATCTTCTTCGCTTGAAGGCGGCCCAGGGAATCTGCCTCACGACGCGCGACGCAACGCTCGCCGAGGCGGATGGCGTTCTTGTCACCGGACGCATCAAGAAGGGGCTGTCGCCGTATGCCGCCGGACTCTCGCTGTCGGCGGATACGGTAAGCGCGGAGCGGCTGGCCCTGTTCGTCAGGCACGACGGCAAGCTGGTCGAACGTTATCGTGCGACCGGTGTTACCTACTACCCGATGCTGCCCATACTGCTGCCGAGCTATGTCGGAGGCTACGGGCTTGAGCTTGCGCCAGGTTTCCTGCGCGGTACCGAATATCTCGGAGACGCGGAGAGATTTCGTCCATCGCCGTCGCTGGGGCGTTTCCTAGCGGACAAGATGCATTTCGATTTGGCCTTGCGAGACGCGGAGGCCACTCGGGCTACGCAGGAAGTCGTCGCGGCAGCACTCGACCGCAATGGCCCTATCGACCGTGCCAACATCAAGGTGATGGAGGACTTCTTCGGGACGCTGGCTCGCCGAAAGGACGCCCGGCGTGCGGATGCCGAACTCGCGCTGCGCGTGCTGGCGGACCGTCGCATACCGGTCCCCCGCGGGGCGTCAGCCCCCGTGCGCAAGTTCGCCAGGAACGATCCGGCGCTCGCGCGATCGTTCGCCGCAGTGCTCTTCGGCCGCCTGTTCGAGGTCGATCCGGGCGAGAAGGAAGACGATCCGGACTATCTCGGCTACCCGCTTGGCTATCTCGCCAATGCCATCGCCGACCTGCCGGACGCTGCCATCACGCCCCACCGAGCCGATCTCGAGAGGTTGGCGCATGACAGGGCGGCGCGGGTACCGGCCTATGTCGCACTGCGGCGCCTAAGCGTCTTTGGCGCGGATGCGGTGCCTACGCTTGTCTTCCTCATCGACGATGCGGGTCAGGCGAAGGACCGCACCACCAACGCCTGGCAGCATCCTTACCTCGCCGGTATCCAGGGGCTTTGCGGCGTCGGAAGCGCCGGCAGCGACGCCGTGCCGTTGCTCTACGAACGCCTTGAAGATGGCCGTATCGTGCGCTACGGCGCTTACTGGGACCTGACCATAAACACGCTGGTCAGCCTAGGCGCCAACCCCGACGAAATGTGGACCTACATGCAGTCGGACGAAAAGAACTACGCTCGTGACCGGTTCGACTCCCAAGTCCGCCGGGCGCAGAAAAAGGTCGACTGCTCCTACTGAGTCCGCTGGCCCTTGCGGTTGACCTTCCTGACCCTTGCCGCCAGCATTGGAGACTGAAATGCGCAACGCATGATCGACCACAGGAGCATCCCATGAATCTCAGAGGCAAGGCGACCATCGTGACGGGCGGCGCGAGCGGCATCGGCTATGCCATTGCCGCGCGTTTCGTCGCCGAAGGAGCCAGGGTCATGATCGCCGACATCGACGGCACTCGTGGCGCCAAGGCGGTGGCGGAGTTGACCGAGTCAGGCGAGGCGCGGTTCCACAAGACCAATGTCGCCGTTCGTGCGGAGGTCGACAGTCTCGTTGCCGCCGCCATTGCGGCGTTTGGCAGGATCGACGTGCTGGTCAACAATGCGGGAATCGTTCACGCGGCCGATTTCCTCGACCTTGCGGAAGCAGACTTTGACCGTGTACTCGGCGTCAACCTCAAGGGCTCGTTCCTGGCCGGCCAGGCGGTTGCCCGTCACATGGTGGACCGCGTCAAGGCAGGCGAAGGGCCGGGCTCCATCGTCAACATGTCGTCGGTCAACGCGGTCTTCGCGATCGCGAACCAAGTGCCGTATTCGATCTCCAAGGGCGGCATCAGCCAACTGACAAAAGTGATGGCGCTGGGCCTCGCGCCCTATGGCATCCGCGTCAACGCCATCGGCCCCGGCTCGATCATGACCGACATGCTGGCCAGCGTGAACAACGATCCGGCGGCTAGGAACCGTATCCTCTCGCGTACGCCGCTCGGCCGCATCGGCGAGCCGTCGGAAATCGCCGCGATCGCGGCGTTTCTGGCCTCCGGCGAGGCAAGTTACGTCACCGGCCAGACCATTTACGCCGATGGCGGGCGGCTGCCGCTCAACTATGTGGTGCCGGTCAAGGACTGAGTTCCGGCTGCTTCGGAAATCAACCCGAAACATGCCTGAAACCTCCTGACGGACTGCTGTCAGGAGGGGTGTGCGATAGTGCTTTTCCAACAGAGGAGCACCGTCATGACCCCGTTCGCACCCAGGCTCGTCCGCACCATCAGAACCTATGCCGGCAGGTTGCGCGCCAGGCACGAAGAGTTCCGCATGGCGCACTTCATGTATTCGCTGCCCGAAGACCTCCGCAAGGATGTCGGCTGGCCTGATTTCGAAGGCAACCGCTGTACTCGCGAACGCCAGGTCTGAGCCCCGAGTGCGCACCCGCATTAAAGCCGCTATGCTGAAGGCTCCTGACAATATGCTGTCAGGAGCTTTGTGGCAGTTTGCACCATCGGTTGCGCTCCATGCGCGGCGCGAGGGGCTCTGCCCGGCAGACGCAACTGAGACGGGATTGACGCATGCGCAGGGCAGACCGGCTATTCCAGATCGTGCAGCATTTCCGGGGTGGCCGGCTGGTTACCGCGCAGAAACTCGGCCAGTGGCTCGAGGTTTCAGAGCGCACGATCTACCGCGACATTGCCGACCTGCAATCGACCGGCGTGCCGATCGATGGAGAGGCCGGCGTCGGCTACATCATGAGGGAAGGCTTCGACCTTCCGCCGCTGATGTTCACGCGTGACGAGATCGTGGCGCTGGTGGCCGGCGCCCGGATGGTTCGCGCCTTCGGCGGCGCGACCATGGCGCGCGCGGCCGAGGAAGCGCTGGTCAAGATCGGCGCCGTCCTGCCCGAAGCCGAGAAGGACCGCATCACCCGCACCGAGATCCACGCCCCTATGTGGGTGGTCAGCGACGCCGACCGCGCCCATATCGACCGCATCGAGCGGGCAGTCGAGAAACGCGAGGTCCTTACGCTGGACTACCGCGACGAGGCTGGCCGGCCCTCCGCCCGCGATGTGCGACCGCTCGGACTTTGGTTCTGGGGCAAGGTGTGGACGCTTGTTGCCTGGTGCGAAATGCGCTCGGACTTCCGCGCTTTCCGCATCGACCGCATCGCGGCCGTCATCGCCACTGGCCGCACCTACAAGCCCGAACGCGGCAAGCAGCTCGCCGACTTCTACCGGTCGATGGAACGCGGCGAACGGCCGGGCGCCGCACCAGGCCGCGCCAGCGGGTATTGAGCGGAGCGCCCGCGAGCCTACTCGTCCTCGGTCTTGCCCTTGAGCGCCGAGAGCTTGGCGAAGACGGCATCCGCATCCAGCTCGTCATCGTCGCTCTTGACCTTGGGTTGTTCCGGCTGCAGCCGCTCGGTGAGCGCCGCCGGCAGCAGCGTGTCGCCGACCGGAGCCGGCTGTTCTTTTCCCTTGGACGCGCGGTTGACCTCGAGATCGAGGTCGATCTGCGAGCACAGCCCGAGCGTCACCGGGTCCATCGGCACGAGGTTCGATGCGTTCCAGTGCTTGCGGTCGCGAATCTGCTCGATCGTCGACTTGGTCGTACCGACCAGCCGCGAGATCTGTGCGTCCTTGAGTTCCGAATGATTGCGGACAAGCCACAGGATCGCGTTCGGCCGGTCCTGGCGCTTGGAAAGCGGCGTGTAACGCGGTGCCTTGCGCTTGGATTCCGGCACGCGAACCTTCGGGTCGGACAAATGCAGGCGATGGTTATGGTCCGCCTCGCCCTTGGCGATCTCCTCCCGCGTCAGCTGGCCGGTCATGATCGGGTCCATGCCCTTGATGCCCTGCGCGGATTCGCCGTCGGCGATTGCCTTTACCTCAAGCGGATGCAGGCTGCAGAACATCGCGATCTGGTCGAAGGAAAGGCCGGTGTTGTCGACCAGCCATACCGCGGTCGCCTTTGGCATCAGGAGCGTATTGGCCATTAGATAAAATCCTCTCGCTCGCCCGCGTCCCTGTCGCGGGCGGTGGTCAAACCACCGAATTTTTGGGAAATCGCGGCGTATATAGCCGTGTTCGCCGCCGGGGGCAAGATTCTTTGCCTGCGAAGCGAACCGCTGCAGGCCAGCGACCCCGCCGGTTCCGACACATGTCATGCAATTGTCACGACGGTGTCATCCCTCTGAAATATCGGCATCCCAAAGCATGGCCGCTTTTCATTCCTTGAGGGAGATGCCGCCATGCCCCGCCACTCGACATTATTTGTGCTCACCGCAGCGCTTGCCGCGTCCGTCTCGCTGCCGGCCCGTGCCGACCAGATGTTCAACCGCATCTCGAGCTTCGCGGTCGCCGACAACCTGCCTGCCGACATCGAGAAGACGACGCCCACCTCGTCGGAAATCATCACGGTCAGCGAAGACGGCATGACGCTCGTCTATTCCGACAGCCCGCTCGGCGCGGTCGGCTTCATCGACATCACCGACCCCAGGGCGCCCAAGGCCGGCGGCATCGTCAAGATCGACGGCGAGCCGACCTCGGTCACCATCGCCGGCGGCAAGGTGCTCGCCGCGGTCAACACCTCCGAGAGCAAGGCCAATCCGTCGGGTAACCTGTCCGTCATCGACCTCGCCACCAGGAAGATCGAAGCCACGTGCGACCTCGGCGGCCAGCCCGATTCGGTCGCGCTCAGTGCCGACAAGAGCTTCCTCGCCATCGCCATCGAGAACGAGCGCGACGAGGATCTGAATGACGGCGTCATGCCGCAACTGCCTTCCGGCAACCTGAAGATCGTCCCGATCGCTGCAGGCATGCCTGACTGCGGCGCCATCAAGACGGTCGAACTGGCCGGCCTCGCAACCGTCGCCCCCGAAGACGCCGAAGTGGAATTCGTCGACGTCAACAGCCAGGGCGAGATCGTCGTCACCCTGCAGGAGAACAACCACATCGCCATCGTCGACGGCAAGACCGCCAAGGTCGTCGCCAACTTCCCGGCAGGCGCAGTCTCCCTCGACAAGATCGATACCAAGAAGGACGGCCGCCTCTCCTTCACCGGCAAGATGGAGAATGTGCTCCGCGAGCCCGACTCAGCGAAATGGATCGACGACAACCGCTTTGTCGTAGCCAACGAAGGCGACTATGAGGGCGGTTCGCGCGGCTTCACCATCTTCTCGAAGACAGGCGAGGTGCTCTACGATGCCGGCACCAGCTTCGAATACGAAGTCGCCAATCTCGGCCACTATCCGGAACACCGGAACAAGAAGGGTGTCGAGCCGGAAGGTCTCGCAACCGGCACGTTCGGCGAAGACAAACTGATCTTCGTCGTTTCCGAGCGCGGTTCGCTGGTCGGCGTCTACAAGGATACTGGCGCCGAGCCCGTCCTCATCCAGATGCTGCCCTCGGGCATCGGCCCGGAAGGCCTGATAGCGATTCCCTCGCGCAATCTGCTTGTGACCGCCAATGAGGTCGACCTCGTCGAAGACGGCCTCGCCCGTTCGCATGTCATGATCTACGAGCGCGCAGAAGGCCCGGCTACCTACCCGATGATCACGGCGAAGTTGACCGACGAAGGCACGCCACTCGGCTGGGGCGCGCTGTCGGCTCTCGCCGCCGGCGATCAACCAGGCGTCCTCTTCGCCACGTCAGACTCCGTCTATTCGGCCGAGCCCTCGATCTTCACCATCGACGCGAAGCAGTCGCCTGCCCTGATCACCGGCAAGCTGGTCGTCACCCGCAATGGCGATCCGGCGCAGAAGCTCGACATCGAAGGCCTTGTGGCCGATGGCGAAGGCGGTTTCTGGCTCGCCAACGAAGGCGACTCCGCAAAGCTCGTCCCGCACGCCCTTATCCATGTGAACGACAAGGGCGCGATCACCCAGGAAATCGGCTTCCCTGTCGAACTGCTCGCCGGCCAGACCCGATTCGGTCTCGAGGGCATCACCACGGTAGGGGAAGGCGACGACCTGACGCTGGTGATGGCGGTGCAGCGTGAATGGGGCGACGACCCAAAGGGCCAGACCAAGCTTCTCGGCTACAAGCCGAAGGACAAGGAATGGTCGGCCGCGCGCTACCCGCTAGAGACGGCAGACGCCGGCTGGATCGGCCTCTCGGAGATCACCGCGCATGACGGCAAGCTTTATGTCATCGAGCGCGACAACCAGATTGGCGATCAGGCCAAGGTAAAGCGCATCTATTCCGTCGCGCTCGACGCCTTCAAGCCGGCTAAGCTCGGCGGCGACCTTCCGGTCGTCGAGAAGACCCTGGTTCGCGATCTGATAGCCGATCTCAAGGGCGCCACCAACGGCTACGTCATCGACAAGGTCGAAGGCTTCACGATCGACGCCAACGGTGACGCCTATGTCGTCACCGACAACGACGGCGTCGACGATTCTTCGGGCGAAACGCTGTTCCTGCGCCTCGGCAACGTCAAGGCCATCAACTGATTGCCTACCGCCAATACAACCTCTCCCCGGCTGCGGGGAGAGGCCAACCCGGCCTCATACGACGCGGACTTCCAGATCGCCGATGCCGTCGATGTGACCGTGCATCAGGTCACCGCGCCGTATCGCACCGACGCCGGCCGGCGTTCCCGACAGCAGGACGTCGCCCGCTCTCAGGCGGAACAGGCCGGATAAACAGCTGATCATCTCCGGCACCTTCCAGATCATCTGGTTGAGGTCACCCGTCTGGCGGCGGGCTTCATTGACGTCGAGCCAGATCGCGCCATGAGTCGGATGACCTATCCTGTCGGCTGGAAAGATCGCCGTACACGGCGCCGAGTGGTCGAACGCCTTGGCGACTTCCCAAGGTTGAGCCAGTTGCTTCGCCTGCGCCTGCAGGTCGCGACGCGTCATGTCGAGGGCGACGCCATAGCCGTAGACGCAACCAAGCGCGTCGGCGACTGGGATGTCGACACCGCCGGACTTCAGCGCCACCAGCATCTCGATCTCGTGATGCACGTCGCTGCTGGCCGAAGGATACGGAAAGCTGCCCCCGGCATCGAGATTGCCCGAGTTTTTCTGGAAGAAGAAAGGCGGCTCCCGGATCGGGTCGCCGCCCATCTCGATCGAGTGAGCGGCATAGTTGCGACCGACGCAATAGACGCGGTGGACCGGAAAGACCAAATCGGAGCCGGCTATCGGCAGCACGGAAACCGGCGCCGGATCCACCGCGTAGGCCGCGCTTCTTTCGCTCATCGTTTGGCTCCCCTTGATCAGGCGACCGTGCGATCGGCCTGCCGGTCGAAAATGGTAGCAAGGAATTCCTGCAGCCAGCGCTTCAGATGCATGTCCCAGATCAGGCGGCCACCGAGATGATCGCGGCCGGTCTGCGCGCCGGGGAGTTCGACGCGGCCGGCGCTCGACCGCTCCTGATGCAGCACGACCAGGATCTTGTCCCGCGGCTGTCCGGTTCGCGGCATGCCGGTCGCCCTATTCGTCCGCGGCAGCCGGCGCCTGGGCCCTGGCCTTCTGGCGTTCCAGGATCTGGTCGCGCCGGTCGACGCCGAGCAGTTCGGCGATCCGCCACAGCGTGTTGTCCTCGAGCTCGTGCAGCTCGCCGTCCGCGTAGGCGATGTCCCACATCAGCCCGACGAACTCGACCCGCCGGGCGGGATCCAGGTGCCGCTTGAGCAGGCCGGTGAAGGTGTAGAGGTCGACCGCGTCCTCGTCGGCCGCGCCGCCCGCGATCACCAGGCTGTCGAGCGCCTCGCCCGACAGCCCGTAGGCTTCGGCGAGGATTTCCTTCATGCGCTCCCATTCGGCGTCCTGGCGCACGCCGTCGGCATCCATCACATGGTACATCAGCGCCGCCGCGGCAACGCGCGGATCGTCGGCGCCCGGCGGCATGTCGCGGTCGCCGCCTGACGGCAGCTCCTTCAGGAAGGTGAGTATGCGGTCGAACATCCTGTCTCCACTTGCGCGTCGCCTCAGAACAGGCGGAACTTGCGCTCCGATTGGCCTTGCTGGGGGTCGACGCCCGGATCGTCGGGCATGCGCGCAGGCTCGGCCTGCTGCGGCTCTTCAGGCCCCGCCGCCTCGCTCGTCGCCACCGCTGTGTCCGCCGGGCGCGGCGGTTCTTCGTGCGCCACGTCGACGATCTCCATCGGCCCGGCGATGGTCGTGTCGATGTCGGTGATGTCCACCGGCTCGGACGCCATCGGCAGCGCCAGCGACGGGTGAACCGACCCGGCGTCCTGCTGTTCGATCAGCTGGCCCAGCCGCTCGACCGGCACGCGCCATTCGAAGACATCGAGCCGGCCGGTCACCGGCGACACCGGGGCCCAGCGCTCGGAGACGAAGCCGTCGGCCACCCATGCCGGGTCGCGCGCCGCGCGCACCGCCATCGCGAGATACTGGCGCACCCGGCCCTGGTCGCCGGTTTCGGCTTCCTCGATGTCGGCAAGCAGCAGATACGCGCCCTCGCGCGGCTGCATGCGGATCGCCCCCTCGGCGGCCTCGCGCGCCGCCTTGTACTCGTGCGCGTCGAGTGCCGCCCGCGCCACGATCAGCGAGGACTCTACATTGTTGGTCCTGAGCGCCTCGAGCTTGCGGGCTCGCGAAAGCCGGTCGAGCACGGCGTCGCCCGCCCGCGCATGCACGTAGAGGTCGGCGACATCGGGATGCGGCTCGGCCTTCCACGCCGCCTCGAGGATCTTTGCGCCCTTGCGCACGTCGTTCTGGCGAAACAGCGTCTTGGCGGCGATCACGGCGGCCGGCGCAAAGGCCGGCAGCAGGCGGTGCGCCTCAAGCGCTGCCGCCTTGGCGGCCGAGGGGTCGGTCTCCAGCAGGTCCTGCGCCTTGGCGGTCAACAGCACGCCGCGCCGCCGGTTGATCACCTCGTGCTCGACCTGCCTGGTCGATTTCTGCGCGGAAATCAGCTTCAGAGCGCCGTCCCAGTCGCCGCCAGCGGTCTTTTCCTCCAGCGTCGAGTCGATCGCCCAGCCAAGCTGCGGCGCGATGTCGGCGGCGCGTCCCGCATAGTGCCTGGCGGCCGAGCGGTCGCCCAGCCGTTCGGCCTCCAGGTAGAGGCCGCGCAGGCCGAGCAGCCGCATCTCGGGATCGTCGAGCATCCGCTCGAACTTCTCGCGCGCGCTGTCGTGGTCGCCTTCGAGCAGCGAAGCCTGCGCGTCGAGCAGATTGATCAGCGGCTCGGTGTCGGAGCGGATCAGCTTGGCGGCCTGCTTGTTCATCTTGCGCGCCAGCGCGGCGTCGCCCGCACCGGCGGCGATCATGCCGGTGGACAGCGCCTGATAGCCCCGGTCGCGCTGGCGGACGCGGAAGTAGCGCGCGATCGTGTACGGGCTGTTCCACACCGACTTGACCAGCCACCACGAGATCATCACGGCGGCCACGATCACCGTGACCGCCACCGCCGCGAACATCAGGGTCACCCGATACTGGTAGCCGGCAAACGTCACGACCATGTCGCCCGGCCGGTCGGCCAGCCATGCAAAGCCCAGCCCTAGCGCAAAGACGATGATGAGAAAGAACAGGATGCGGATCATGGGCCTTCCTTACGCCGCCTGCATGGCTGCGGCGATGGCCTGGTCGGCAAGCTGCTCGGCCGTCAGCCGCGCCCTCACCTTGTCGGCGAATGCCGCGCCGGCCGCCTTGGCGACGTCGGGCAGCGTGTCGAACTCGGCGAGCGCCTTGGCGAAATCGTCGGCCTGCAAGGCAACCTCCATGCGGGCCACGGTCTCCGGAACGCCCGGACCCTCGACCGCGCCGATCGGGCGCACCGAGACCATCGATTCGGCACTTGAGAGCAGTCGGTCGAAGAAGCCCGCATTGGCCGGCGGCGGATTGCCGGCGGCAATGATTGCCTTCGCCGCGGCGTCGGTTTCGGCGAGAATGTCGGCGCGGGTCGCAACGCCCTTCTCGGCATAGGCGCGAAGCTCGGCAAGTCCCGGCGCCTCAGGCGCGATTGCCGCGAACGTCTCGATTTCGGGCTGGAAGGTTGAGCCGCGTTCGATCGCCGCCTTCAGCGCCGAGGCCGCGATCGCCAGCGCGATCTTGGGCCGTTCGGCCTGCGCGTCGATCTTGGCGGTCAGCGATGTCAGGCTCTGCTCCAGTGCGCCAAGCCTGCCGTCCACCACCGAGCCCGCTTCGGTCGATGCCTTGGCCAGCGCTTCGACGCCAGCAATTCTTTCGTTGATCGCAGCGATCGCTTCCGGCGTGGCCGCGTCGGTTGCCGGCCCGATAGCTGCAATCCTGCTTTCGATGTCGGCGATCTTGGCGTTCAGCGCCTCCAGGCCTGCGCCGTCGCCGGCGCCACCCGATTCGACAGCCTGTTTCAGCGACGCCATTTCCGCCTTGACCTGGTCCAGCGCCTGCGAAAGCCCGTCGACCTGGCCGGTCACGCCGCTGATGTCGACCGCCTCACCAGCCTGGCCGCCAGCCGACTTCAAGGCCTCGATCTCCGATTTCAGGCCCGCAATATCGGTCTCCACCGATGCGGGCGCCGCCGGTGAGGAACTTCCCGAACTGGGCGAGCCGATCAGCCCGGCATATTGCAGCAGCCCGCCAGCGACGAGCGCCACGATGCCGCCCGCGATGCCGGCCGTCAGGGCCGACCCACGCGAAGGCCGGCTCGTTGGGGCGGCGGCGCGCGGCTGTTCAGCCGTGGACGACGTGGAGCGCGCCGAAGTCGGCCGGTCGCCGGCATCGCGGCCGGCGGGACGCTCGGCGGCTCCCGCCTCGTCACCGAATGCGGTTTCCGATTCGCTGGTGGCCGAAGCGGCGGCATCCTGCATGGCAGGGTCCGCGGCGGGCTCGGAAGCCGGGATGCCTTCCGCCACCGCGTCAAACGGCTGGTCCGGCTGGGTGGCCGGCGACCTTGTGCCTTCCGCGGCAACGCGCGACACAGCTTCAGGCCCAAGCTCGATGGTCACGGGCTCGCGCCCGCTCTTGGAATGCCGGGTCCTGGGTGTCTTGACCATTACGGCCTCCGCGTCTGCATATTGATCCGGTAACGTGAGGGGCACCGATCACTACCATACCGATGCAATTCGTTAAATCGTCAGAAAAGGGGCAGGCTTATGGCGCGATTTTCGCGTCGGCCGCAACGTGACCCGAAAGCAGCGAAAGCAGCGACATTTCCGTTGGTTCCCCGGCGACCAGAATTTTGCCTTCAGGCTTGCCCCTGGGCCCGCGCCCGAAAACCTCTGCCGCACGCGGCGAGATGCAGATTAGCGTCGTTGTTTCGAACAAGGCTTTGACCTCGCTTTCCTCGATCAGCCCAGCCAGCGATTTCGCCGCATTGGCGGAATAGACCAGCGCGTAGTCGAGCCTCTGCCCGCCAACGGCATCCGCTATCCGGGCGGCGGCGCGGTCGAGGACGACGGTATCGTATGTCTCGATGGCGGCCGTCGCGACCCCCGCAGCGGCGAGCGCCGACTCGAAATGCGGCAGCCGCACCTTGCCGCACAGATAGGCGATCATGCCATCGGGATTCGATCGGATGAGAACGCGCGCCAGCGCAATCGCATCGCCGCCCCCCTCTCGGATGTCGGTAAAGCCGCCATCTCGCGCGGCGGCGGCCGTGGCCTCGCCGACCGTGAAGCACGCAAAGCCCTTGAGAGCCGCAAGCAGGTTCGCTGGCGCGTGACGGACCGCGTTGGCGCTGGTCACGGCCACCGCCGCGATGCCGCCGGGAACCAGCCCAGGCGGCGCCAGCGGTCGTATCTCCTGCAACGGCAGCTTCACCGGCTCGAACCCCATAAGCTCGAGTTCTCGGGCGGTGCTTGACGCGCCGGGTTCGGGCCGCGTGACCAGAACCCTTTTTTGCGCGCCGGCCATCGGCCTAGGACCAATCGCTGAAAAAGTGGTCGCCGGCCTCGCGGCGCACCTTTTCGCCGGCATCGCGGCCAATGTCGGCGGCATCGGAAGCAAGGCCTTCCAAGGCCACCGCGTGCGACCGCTGCCCATCGGGCGACAGGATGAGCCCGCTGAACCTCAGCCTGCCGCCGTCCACCTTGGCATGACCGGCGATCGGCGTGCGGCAGGACCCGTCCAGTGCGGCGAGGAATGCGCGCTCGCAGGCCAGCGCCTGCGCGGTCGGCAAATCGTTGATCGCGGCGAGCAACCCTTCCACGCGGCCGTCGCCCTGCCGGCTCTCTATACAGATCGCGCCTTGTCCCGGCGCCGGCGGGAATGCGTCCAGCGCCATCAGGTCGGTGGCCACGCTGTGCAGGCCGAGCCGCTTCAGCCCGGCGAGCGCGAGGATCGTGCCATCGGCCATCCCTTCATCGAGCTTGCGCAGTCTGGTCTGCACATTGCCACGAAACGGGATGACCCTGATATCCGGCCGCAGCCGCAGGACAAGCGCCTGCCGGCGCAGCGAAGAAGACCCCACCGTCGCGCCGTGTGGCAGGTCGATGATCGACGTCACCGCCTTCCCGATGAAGGCATCGCGCGGATCCTCGCGCGGCAGGAACGCCGACAGGGCGAGCCCTTCGGGCAGCGCCGTCGGCATGTCCTTGGAGGAATGCACCGCGATGTCGATGCGGCCGGCAATCAGCGCTTCCTCGATCTCCTTGGTGAACAGCCCCTTGCCGCCCGCTTCGGAGAGCGGCCTGTCCTGGATGCGGTCGCCGCTGGTGGTGATGACATCGACGGCGAAGGCATCTTCGGCCAGATCGTGCGCGGCCATCAGCCGGGCGCGCGTCTCGTGCGCCTGCGCCAGCGCGAGCGGGCTGCCGCGCGTTCCGATCCTCAACACGGTTGTTTGCATGGCGCGGTCCGTGATAACCCCCCCCGTTTGACACCCCGGTCGAACCGGGTTTTGCCCGCAACCTCCTATCCCAGGATACGCCAGGCCGGCAATCATGGAACGGCGCGACAAGATGATCCGCGTTCTCGGCATCGAGACAAGCTGCGACGAAACCGCCGCGAGCGTCGTTGCGCTGCGCGAGGGCGGGAAGCCCGAAATCCTTTCGAGCGTCGTGCTCAGCCAGATCGAGGAGCACGCTGCCTTCGGCGGCGTCGTCCCGGAGATCGCCGCGCGCGCCCATGTCGAGGCGCTGGACGGCATCATTGAGGCCGCCCTTGCCGATTCCGGCGCCACGCTTGCCGACATCGATGCGATCGCGGCGACCGCCGGACCGGGACTGGTCGGTGGACTGATCGTCGGTTTGATGACCGCGAAAGCCATGGCGAGCGCGGCCGGCAAACCGCTGCTTGCGATCAATCACCTTGAAGGCCACGCGCTGACGGCGCGGCTGACCGACGGGCTGGACTTCCCATATCTGCTGCTGCTGGTTTCCGGCGGCCACACCCAGATCGTTCTGGTGCGCGGCGTTGGCGACTACCAGCGCTGGGCAACCACCATCGACGACGCGTTGGGCGAGGCGTTCGACAAGACCGCGAAAATGCTCGGCCTGCCCTATCCCGGCGGACCTAATGTCGAGCGGGTGGCGAGGGATGGAGATCCCACCCGTTTCGCCTTTCCGCGTCCGATGAAGGGCTCGGCCCAGCCTGATTTTTCATTCGCCGGCCTGAAGACCGCCGTGCGGCAGGCAGCGACGGCAGCAGCGCCGCTTTCCGACAAGGACGTCGCCGACATCTGCGCGTCCTTCCAGGCGGCGGTGTCGGATGCGCTCGCCGACCGCGTCGGCCGCGGCCTTGCGCGCTTCCGCGGCGAATTCCCTGAGATCGCCTCGCCGGCCCTGATCGTTGCCGGCGGCGTCGCGGCCAACCGGCAGATACGCGCCGAACTCGAAAAGCAATGTGGCCGCAACGGCTTCCGCTTCGTTGCGCCGCCGCTCGAACTGTGCACCGACAACGCCGCGATGATCGCCTGGGCAGGCATCGAGCGCATCCGCGCCGGACTGTCGGGCGGCGACGCTTTCACCTTCGTGCCGCGTTCGCGCTGGCCGCTCGACGAAGTCTCCGCGCCGGTCGTCGGCTCGGGCCGGCGGGGAGCCAAGGCATGAGCTTCCGGGTCGCGGTGCTGGGCGGGGGAGCTTGGGGCACGGCGCTGGCCATGCAGATGCGCCGCGCCGGCCACGACGTCACGCTATGGGCTCGCGACGCCGCGATCGTCGAGGCAATCCGGCAAGGCGGCAATCCGCGCTACCTGCCAGGGATCGCGATCGACGGCGGCATCGCGGCGACGACCGAAAGCGCCGAGGCGCTGAAAGGCGCCGCCTGCGTTCTTGCGGTAACCCCCGCGCAGGCGCTGCGCAGCGTGCTCCAGACAATCGGCGGCGACGTGCCGGCGGGCGTGCCGCTGGTGCTTTGCGCCAAGGGCATCGAACACGACACCGGCCTGCTGCTGTCCGAGATCGCCGACGAGATGCTTCCAGGCAATCCGGTCGCCGCGCTTTCCGGCCCGAGTTTCGCCGCCGACCTCGCCGCCGGGCTTCCGACAGCCGTGGTCGTCGCCGCGAAGCAGGAGGCGCTGGCCGCCCGGCTGGCGCTGCATTTTTCGACCGAACGCTTTCGCTGTTATTCGACGGGCGATCTTGTCGGCGTCGAGATCGGCGGCGCGCTGAAGAACGTCTTTGCGATCGCCGCCGGCGCCGTCACCGGCGCGGGGCTTGGCGCCAGCGCGCAGGCCGCCATGGTGACGCGCGGTTTCGTCGAACTCAGGCGCATCGCGCATGCGTTCGGCGCCGAACCCGAAACGGTCATGGGCCTGTCGGGTCTGGGCGACCTCCTGTTGTCCTGCGGCTCGGCGCAATCGCGCAATTTCGCTTACGGACTGGCGATCGGTCGCAGCGAGAGCCTTGCCGGCCTGCCGCTGGCGGAAGGCGTCGCGACCGCGGGCATCGCCGCCAGGATTGCGCGGGATCGCTCGATCGACGCGCCGATCATTTCCGCCGTCGCGCAGATCCTTGCCGGACGCATCACCATCAACGAGGCGGTGTCGGCGCTGATGTCGCGGCCGCTGCGCGCCGAGGCCGAATAACTTTACAACGAAGAGGTCACCACCATGCTGTTTGCTCTGATCTGCAAGGACAAGCCCGGGCATCTTCAGATGCGCCTGGACAACCGGCCCGACCATGTCGCGTTCCTGAGGAAGCTCAACGACGAAGGCACGCTGAAGATCGCCGGCCCGTTCCTCAACGACGAAGGCAAGCCTTACGGCAGCCTCGTCGTCATCGAGGCGGAGAACAAGATGGATGCCGCCAGGATCGGCTCCGAGGATCCCTACTCCAGGGCCGGACTGTTCGAGAGCGTCAGGATCCGGGCGTGGAACTGGACCTTCAACAACCCGGCCAATCCGTCCAACCCCTGAGGGCGCTCCCATGCACTACTGGCTGTTCAAGTCGGAACCCTTCAAATTCTCCTTCGACGACCTGAAGAAGAAGGGCAAGGCCGGCACGCAATGGGACGGCGTGCGCAACTATGCGGCGCGCAACAACATGAAGGCGATGCAGATCGGCGATCTCGGCTTTTTCTACCACTCGAACGAAGGCCTCAACATCGTCGGCATCGCCGAGGTCTGCGCGCTCGCCCACCCCGACTCGACGACCGACGATCCGCGCTGGGAATGCGTCGACATTCGCGCGGTGAAGGACGTGCCGAACCCGCCGACCCTCGAACAGATCAAGGCCGACCCGAAACTGGCCGAAATGGCGCTGGTTCGACTTGGAAGGCTGTCGGTTCAGCCGGTAACACCGGCCGAATGGAAACATGTCTGCCGCATGGGCGGCGTTAATCCCGCCATCTGATTGTTTTTGCAGGTGGACGTTCCGTCGGCGCCGAAAAACTTCGAGGAATTCATCCACGCCAACACCTCGTTTGCGACGCCGCCGCATGTGCCGGAGATCGGGCTCCATCTCGCCGACGAGGCGCATGATCTGTGGCATCGCACCGAGGAAGAACTGGCGCAAATCGGCCTGCCGCCGCCATTCTGGGCCTTCGCCTGGGCGGGCGGACAGGGCCTCGCCCGTTATGTCCTCGACCATCCCGAGACCGTCAGAGGGCTGCGCGTGCTCGACTTCGCGACGGGTTCCGGCCTTGTCGCGATCGCCGCCGCCAGGGCGGGCGCGGCGGACGTCGTCGCCGCGGACATCGACCCGTTCTGCGCGGTGGCGGTTCGGCTGAACGCTGAGGCCAACGGGGTCGTGGTTTCTTTCGACGGGCGCGATTTCGTCGGTAAAAACAAGCACTTCGACGTCGTGCTCGCTGGCGATGTCTTCTACGACCGCGCCTTCGCCGACCGGTTGACGCCCTGGCTTTTGGGGCTCGCCGACGCCGGCGCGACGGTGCTCATCGGCGACCCAGGCCGCGCCTATCTGCCGCGCGAACGCCTTGAAAAGCTTGCCGAATACCAGGTTCCGGTGACCCGCGCGCTCGAAGATGCCGAGGTCAAGCGCACCATCGTCTGGCGGATGGCCTGACCGAGGTCACGCCCGCCCGTAGCGACGGCGCAGGTGGTCGGTGAAATGGTGCGCCGCGAGCTTCTCGCCGGTCGCACGCTCCATCAGTTCGGGCGTCGACCAGCGCGAGCCCTGCGACCAGATTTCCTTGCGGCGCCAATCGTTTAGCGCATCGAACCTGCCCCTGGAAATGTCGTTGTCGGCCGAGGGATGCACGCGTTTCAGCGCATCCCATTGCTGCGCGGCCATCATCGCGCCGAGCGTGTAGGACGGGAAATAGCCGAACGCGCCGCCCGGCCAATGCACATCCTGCATCGGCCCGTCGGCGAAGTTGTCGATGGTCGAAAGGCCGAGATACTCCCGCATCTTGGCGTCCCATGCTTCCGGGATGTCGCCGGCTTCAAGCCGCCCGGCCACCAGCTCCTGCTCCAGTTCGTAGCGCAGGATGACATGCAGCGGATAGGTCACCTCGTCGGCGTCCACGCGGATCAGGCCGCGCTCGACACGGTGGACGTGAGGCAAAATGTCATCCATCGACCAGTCCTCGCCGAGATGCTTTTCAACGACCGGCAGAGCCCAGACCCAGAAGGCCGGATTGCGGCCAAGCTGCTTTTCCACGAACAGGCTCTGGCTCTCGTGTACGGCCATGCCCCGCGCCCTGCCGAGCGGCCAATGCGCCCATTCGGCCGGCAGGTTCTGTTCGTAGAGCGCGTGGCCCGTCTCGTGCAGCACGCCCATGAGTGCCGAGAGAAACTCGTTCGTCCGGTAGCGCGTGGTGATACGCACATCCGTTGGCACGCCGCCGCAGAAGGGATGGTGCGAGACAGCGAGGCTGCCATGCGTCAGGTCGAACCCGACTGCGGCCATCATGGCGAGCCCGAGTTCGCGCTGCCGATCGACCGGATAGTTGCCGGACAGCGGCTTGAGCGGCGCCTTTGCCAGCCGCTCCTCCTGCACCGCGAGCGCTTCCGGCACGAACCCCTTGAGGAAGCTCTTCAGCTCGGCAAAGACCGGCGTGATGTCGGCTGCTCGATTGCCGGGATCGTATTGCTCCATCAGGGCGTCGTACGGATCGAGCCCGGTCTTGTCGGCCCTCATCGCTGCCTCCTCGCGGACCAGCGCAATGACATTCTCGAGCGACGGCAGGAAGCCCGTCCAGTCGTTCTTGGCGCGCAGGTCGCGCCAGAGCTGTTCGGAGCGCATGCGGGCCGTCATCTGGCGTTCGACGAATTCCGACGGCAGGCAGGTCAGGTTCGTGTAGTGACGCCGGAATTCGTGCAGCGCCGCCTGCTGGTCCTCGTTCAGCGCCTCGTCCTCGGCCACCTCGATCCAGTCGCCGATCTCCGGCGCGGTCGCTCTCGTGTGCAGCATGCCGGCCAGCGACGCCATCGCGTCGGCGCGCTTCTCGCCGCCGCCGACCGCCATGTGGGTCGCCTCGTCGGCGCCGAGAATGGCCAGCGCATGCTCCAGCGCTTCGAGCTTGTGGCCGAGTTCATCGAGTTTGGCGAAAGACATCGTCTGGGCTCCAGAAATTCCGAAGGCGACCGAAGGCAGTCGCGCGCCAACCACTTGCAGCAAGCGGGCGACCCGATCAAGATCGAAGCGAACTGGAGGACACGATGCTCGCGAATATCCTGATCGCCCTGGTGGCGGCGCTGCACCTTGGTTTCATGTATCTGGAGATGATCGCGTGGGACCGGCCGCTCGGCCGCAAGGTGTTTCGCACGTCGCCCGAGTTTTCCGCCGCATCGAAGGCGCTTGCCGCCAATCAGGGGCTCTACAACGGCTTCCTCGCCGCCGGCCTCATCTGGGGCCTCTGGCTCGGCGATGAGGGATTCGCCGTGAAGGCGTTCTTCCTGGTTTGCGTAATGGTTGCCGGCCTCTTCGGCGCAGCGACCGTCAACCCACGCATCGCCTATGTCCAGTCGATGCCTGCGGCACTCGCCCTGATCGCGCTCAGGCTTGGCATCTAGCGCTCGGTCAGCTTGAGTTCGATACGGCGGTTGCGCGTCCGCGCCTCCACGGTGTCGGTCGTGTCGAGTGGCTGGAATTCGCCAAAACCAGCGGCAACCAGGCGATTGGCCGGCACGCCGTATTCGATCAGCAGCTTGACCACGGATGTCGCGCGACCCGACGACAGTTCCCAGTTGTCGTTCCAGCGCCTGTTGCCGGAGACGGGAATGTTGTCGGTGTGGCCGTCCACGCGCAGCACCCAGTTGATTTCGGGCGGTATCTCGCGCTGCAGCTCGATCAGCGCATCGGCGAGTTTTTTCATTTCGACCCGGCCGGCCGGGTTGATGACTTCCGATCCCGAGGGGAAGAGAACTTCCGACTGGAAGACGAAGCGGTCGCCGACGATGCGGATGTTCTCGCGATCGGACAGGATTTCGCGCAACCTGCCGAAGAAGTCCGACCGGTAGCGGTTGAGTTCCTGCACGCGCTGCGCGAGCGCCACATTCAGGCGGCGGCCGAGGTCGGCGATCTTGGTGTTTGATTCGCGGTCGCGCGCTTCCGACACGTCGAGCGCATCCTCGAGGGCGGCGATCTGCTTGCGCAGCGCCGCGATCTGCTGGTTCAGCAACTCGACCTGCGACAGGGCGCGTTGGCTGATCTGACGCTGCGCGTCGAGTTCGCCGGTGATTGCGCCTATCCTGGCGGTCGCCTCCGAATCCGCCCCGGCTCCCTGATCGAGCAACTGCTGCAGGCGCGTGCGCTCGCTCTCGGCGGCGGAGAGCGACGCCTGCAGATTGGCGATGCTGTCCTGGGCGTCCTGCGTGCTGCCCTGCTCCAGCGCCAGAAGCTGGGTAAGCTCATTGATCTGCAGGTTCAGGCGCGCGAGCACCTCGTCGCGGCCGCTGATCTCCCGGCTGAGCAGGAACTGCGCCAGCACGAAGACGGACAGCAGGAACATGATGGCGAGAAGCAGCGTCGACAGCGCGTCGACGAAACCCGGCCAGTAGTCGATGTGGCGATTGCCGCGCCGTCCCTTGGCGAGCGCCATTCTAGTTCGGTTCCCGGTTCTTCAACGTCTCGGCAAGGCGTTCGAGCGTGCGGCGCATTGCCTTCTGCTCCTCCGACTGCGCTTCCACCCAGTCGCGCATGATCTGCTGCTCGGAACGCATGTTCTTGACGAGCCCCGAGATGCCGTCGGCGAGGTTCGCCATGGCGGTGGCGATGCGCGGGTTGGAGCCGCCGCCGGTCTCCTGCATGCTGCGCAGCCTGTCGGACAGTGCGCGGATCTCGTCGGACGTTTCGCCTCTCGAACCGTCTGGGACGACGATGTCGGAGGACAGGTCGGTGACCGAGGAGAGCCAGTTTTCGAGTTCGGTGTAGAACCGGGTCTGGGCGCGCCCTGCCTGCAGGTCGAGAAAGCCCAGGATGAGCGAGCCGGCAAGGCCGAACAGCGACGACGAGAAAGCAGTGCCCATGCCGGCAAGCGGTGCAGCCAGCCCGGCCTTAAGCGCGTCGAGTACAGCACCCGTGTCGCCGCCGCCCGGATCGAGCGACTGGATGGTTTCGCCTATCGAGCCGATGGTCGCGAGCAGGCCCCAGAAGGTGCCGAGCAGGCCGAGGAAGATGAGCAAGCCCGTCAGGTACCGCAACACATCGCGGCTCTCGTCGAGACGCGTGGCGATCGAATCGAGCATCGAGCGCATCGAATTCGTCGACAGCGCCATGCTGGAGGAGCGCGACAGCAGCGCCTTCATCGGCGCCAGCAGCACCGGTTCGTTGACCTCGGAGCCTGCACGGAATGAATTTATCCAGCGCACTTCGCGAAAGAGGCGCACGGTCTGCTGGAACGCCAGCAGGATGCCGACCACCAGGACACCCAGGATGAGTCCGTTCAGGCCCGGATTGCTGGCAAAGGCCGCCGATATCTGGCGCGTGAGGATCGCTGCGATGAACGCGACGATGGCGAGAAACACCATCATAGACAGAACGAAGACCTGCGGGCTCGACAGCCTGTGCGGGTCGTACTCCATCACGTCGGATGAGCCGACCAATCCAAAGGACCTCAAAACGCCCATTCTCGCCCCAATTCGGTTCCCGGCGATGCAATGGACGCGACTCTAAGCGGAATTGTGACGAAATTGGAAGACGCAAGGGCTTGCGACCTGTCCACCGACCAGCGCCCGGTCGCCCTCTGGCCACCTGAAATGTCGCTTTTGCCGCTACGCTTGATCCAGGCCGCGTGCAATCTCGCGCATCATGGACGCCAGTACCCACCTCTCGATGCAGAACGCCGCGCAGTCGCCTCGGGTGCTCGTGGCGGTCGCGTCGGTCATCCTGTCCATGGCCCTGATCGCGGTCGGCAACGGTCTGATGTTCGCCTACATCCCGGTGCGGCTCGGCGCGGAAGGCTTCGCGCCGACTTGGGCCGGCGGCATCCTGACCGCGATGTCGGCCGGCGGCATTGCGGGCTGCCTTCTGACGGGAACGATCGTGCGGCGCATCGGCCATGCGCGCGCCTATATGGTGCTTTCGGCGCTGATCGTGCTTTCAAACGCCGGAATTGCCGCCAAGGCAGATCCGGTCGTCTGGATCGCGGCGCGGGCACTTTACGGTTTCACTATGTGCGCGCTTTTCATTGTTTCGCAGAGCTGGCTGAACGATGCGGTCGGCAACGCGATTCGCGGCCGGGTCATGGCGGTATTCTACGTCAGCTATGTCGTTGGCATGGGGCTCGGATCGTTCATGATGGGCTGGCTCGATATCGGCACCACGCAGGCGCCGTTCGTCGGCATCGTCTTTACCGCGCTCTCGATGCTGCCCGTCGGCCTGACGCGGCTGGCGCAGCCTCCCGCCCCCCAGGCCGCGTCGGTAGCGCTGCGCCGCGCCTGGCAGATATCGCCGGTCGGCATCACCGGCATGTTCGCCGTCGGCGGGCTTTCCATGATGATCGCCGGATTTGCTCCAATCCACGCCACCGCCAAGGGCTTCACCCAGCAGGAGGTCGCCGCCCTGATGGTCGCAATGCCGCTCGGCACGCTGCTCCTGCAGATTCCCTTCGGCTGGATCTCGGACCGCACGGACCGCCGCTATGTGCTGACCGCGGCATCGTTGCTCGTGGCGGTAGCCGGCATCGCCGCAGCCCGTTTCGACGCGGCCACGCTGATCGTCGTCCTGCTGATTTACGTGATTTGGAGCGGCGCCGCCGAATCGATTTACTCGCTCGCATC
>Ga0335394_10000463_pt1 | contig 43263 bp, 39 predicted proteins | sample MAT03_FD_205741 | JGI IMG/M metagenome (GOLD analysis project Ga0335394, IMG submission 205741) | Freshwater microbial communities from Lake Fryxell liftoff mats and glacier meltwater in Antarctica - MAT-03 (spades assembly) (version 2) ... | reverse complement strand
GGAATGCAGCAGAAAACTTAGCTGCACTTAAGAGGTTATCTAGCACTTTGATAAGAATAGATCTTGGAGGTGTTCTAGGAACAGCTCAAAGAAGACGACAAGCGGCTTTTGATGATTCTTGGACACTGAGGCTTTTGTCAAGAATTTTCGACATAGAACTGTAAAGTATTTTTAATCAAAAGACCCTGCAAATCTACCCATTTTTAAATAAGAGACCAGTTTAATTTTGTGGCAACTTCTCAATAAGACGTAGTAAGTAAAGCCAATTCGGGGTCCTAGCTTGACAGTATTGACAAATTTTTGAAACCCACTTGTTTTGGAATATTTTATTTATCTAACGCTATCGGGAATTGAATTTTTAAAGACATTAGGGAACTAGAACCTCTACTTGTAATCATCCAACGATCATAACAAAGACAATTGTGTTACTCCAATTTTTCTAGAGCTTTTTAAGATATAAACTCGCTATCGCTTGTTTACCCTTACGCCATTTAAATACACATAGGAAAAATCTAGACGATTTTACTTTCCCAATCCTTCACATAATCAAGGAGTTCTTTTTTGGAGGGGTGAGTGTTTAAAAACTCAAGAGTTTTTTTGTTACTGCAAAAATGCGCAATTTTTGCTAGCAGGTGAAGATGACTTTTGTCCTTACATGCAAATAGAAAGAATAGAATACTGACTGGTTTACCATCTAATGCTCCATATTCAACGGGGCTTTCAGGAAAAACAATTGTGACGACATCATGAGGTGAATTTAGAAGAAAATCCCGTGGGTGAGGGATTCCGATTCCATTGTTTAATGCTGTAGGCTGTAGGTTTTCACGATCAAGAAGTAATTCTGAGAGGACTTCTGCATCAAGCTTAAGTTCGCTTGCGATAATTTTTGTAGCAGAGCGGATGATTTCTTCTTTACTGTTTCCTTGAGCTTTATTAATGACGCCGCCTTTATGGATGGCACGAAATAAGCTAAACTGTTTAACGCCGCCCTTAACAATAGGAGGGTTATCTTCCTGTTGATTTTCAAGGCTACTATCAAGATCAGTATGAGTATCTCTTAAATTTTTTTTACAAGCAGGTTTAGGAAGTTTATTGTTCAAGACCCAGTTTTCAATTTCTACACGGCTAAATCGGTATTGATTGTTAATACGATATGCAGGAATTTTCCCTTCGGATAACCAATCTTGTATTGTCATTTCTGAGACATTTAATAGATCTGCAACATCTTTAAGTTTTAAGTCCATATACACTCCATCTTGCTAACACTTTTTAAGACGTAGCACTAAAAAGCTTTAAAAAGTTCTATTATATCGTCTGGTGAATTCCGCGTTAACATTTTTTTTCTGCGTTCTTCATCTTTTATGGCCATTGTTAAGCTTGATAGAATTTGTAAGTATTCTGTCTGCTTATCGTCTGGTCCCCCGACCATAAATATTAATCTTACAGGGGCTGTATCTAATGAATTCCACTCTACGCCCTTTGAAAGAATTCCGATTGCAATAAAAAAATCATCATATCCGTCAATTTTTGCATGAGGTATTGCAACGCCCATTCCGATACCCGTTGAAACTATGCGTTCTCTTTCGATGAGGGCATCAAAAAAAACTCTGCTTTCTACTAATTTACCAGCATTTTGGACGCTATTTATCATCACTTTCAAAGCATCATCTCGTGATTCGGCAGTAAAAAAGGAAATGAGGTCTTTATTTAAATAATTAAAAATTTTTAGCATATGTGTTAATGAATACCAGTGTGGCCAAAGCCGTTTATTCCCCGATCTGTAGCATTTAATTCACTTTCTTCAACAGGAACAAAATTGGCTTGTATGACTGCTGAAAGAATAAGTTGAGCTATGCGCATTCCAGGTGTAACATGGAAATTTATCTTTCCATGGTTAATCAAAATGATTCCAATCTCACCGCGATAGTCTGCATCGATTGTTCCTGGAGTATTAAGAACAGTAATTTGGTTTTTTAACGCAAGTCCGCTTCGAGGTCTTACTTGAATTTCATATCCGGCAGGGATTGCAACTTTTAGTCCTGTTGGAATAAGTGCAGATGAGCCAGGTGTTAGGATTAATTCTTCATTCATATGTGCTCTTGCATCAGCACCTGCTGCATCAGATGATGCATAAATAGGTAAGTTGCTCAAATTTTTGGAAAATGTTGGAATATTAACTTGGTTTTTAGTCATCGTCTCTTTTTAAATTAAAGTTTTTTAAGTTTTTAAAGGCTTTCCATTCAGAAAGGATATCAATTCCCCGATTTTGTTTTTCAGTTCATGACGTTTAACAATACAATCTATCATACCATGTTGCAACAAAAATTCTGATTTTTGTGCACCTGGTGGCAATTGCTGACCGATCGTTTGTTCGATAACGCGTGGGCCTGCAAAACAAATAAGCGCCTCTGGTTCAGCTATAATAATATCACCAAGAGATGCAAAAGATGCAGTGACTCCGCCTGTTGTTGGATTTGTTAAAATAGAGATATAAGGCAGACAGGCTTCATGTAGTTTTGCAAGGGCTGCAGATGTTTTTGCCATTTGCATCAATGAAAGGATGGATTCTTGCATTCTTGCACCACCTGAAGTGGAAACAATAACCAAAGGGAGTTTGTGCTCGGTTGCATATTCAATAATTAAAGTCAGCCGCTCTCCAACAACCGACCCCATGGAACCTGCCATAAAATTAAAATCCATGACGGCAAGGGCTGCAGGATTGTTTTGAATTTTACAGTGACCTACAATCACACCTTCGCTATGACCTGACTTCTCTTTTGCTAAAATCAGACGCTTGGCATAACTTTCCGTATCGATAAATTCCAGCGGATCAATAGATTCAAGATCGTCAAAAAGTTCTTTAAAAGTATCAGAATCTGAAAGATTTTTTATTCTTTCGTCAGCTGAAAGTCGATAATGGTAATCACATTTAGGACAGCAGTTACTATTTTGCTCAAGTTCATTTGCATGGATAAGCTCGTTGCAGTGTGTACACTTTAACCAACCGCTAAACCCATCTTTTTTTGTCGTTTGTATTTTTATTTTAGGTTTATTTCGGGAAAACAATCTCATAAACAACCTTTATATTTATAATAAGTATTTCTTATTTTATGCTACACCCAAGATTATTTCAAGAGAATTGTTTAGGGTTAAATTGAAAATCAAGGGTTACACTCTATATTAATTTTGAATGTATCGATTTAATTCATAAAAAGATAGCTGTTTTAAATTTTTTTATGTGTCTTTATATTTTCTTAATAATCATTTGTTATAATAAGCTTTTAATTTAATTAATTGTAATAATGGAGAGTTTTATGGGTTTTTTAGCGAAAGTTAACTCTAAAGTGGAGCATCATGTTCCCTTAAGTATTAGGGTTATTGCAAAAGAATTTAGTAAGCCAAATGTTTCAATCGGTGCTTTTAGAGGCCGTGCTATTACGTTTGGGTTAAGCATTGTTTCAGCATCGGAGGCTATCGTGCTTCTGGCTTTAGGGGTTTTAACAAAAATTATTAATTCGATAACTCGCGGTAAATTAAAAGATTTAGATCACTTAAGCACAATATTTTTGAATCAATCAAAGGATAGGTCGTTATCCTCGATTTACTTACTCTACGGTACAATTATTAATCCCGAACGTGCACTCACGCAAACTCTTGATATATTTGATGAGATGTATGAAAACCCGGAAGTTTTACAGAGTGATCACCAAAAATATGAAGAAATGGCTGCAGAGGAAGAAGAGAGATTAGCTGAAGAGGCTAGAAAATTATTCAAGAAAGAAAATTTTTTATACTCGTTTCGCTTATAACTAACATTAAATCACTTTGCGTATTTAATTACGCAAAGTGATTTTTTTCACTTAACCTTTTGTGGCTTGATTGTATCGCTCGGAAACATTTTTCCAGTTAACGATAGACCAAATCGCTTTTACATAATCAGCACGCACATTTTTATACTGTAGATAATAGGCATGTTCCCAAACATCTATTCCAAGAAGTGGAATAAATCCTTTTGTGGATAATGGGTCTTGATTATCGCAAGTTTGAATTTCAAGACGATTAAGTGCTTTATTAAATCCAAGCCATGCCCAGCCAGAACCCTGAATTGCAACAGCTTTTTGGCTGAATAAATCAATAAATTTTTCGAGCGAACCAAATTGTTGATCAATAGCTACTTTTAAAGCGCCTTCAGGTGTTTTTCCGCCATCTTTATTAATAGGGCTTAAATTTGTCCAAAAAATGCTATGATTAACATGACCACCACCATTAAATTTTATAGCAGATTGGAAGGCTATGATAGCTGGTAAATCATTTTTTTGTTTTGCTTCTTCAAATTGTTCAACTGCTTTATTCAAATTGTTGACATAACCAAGATGATGTTTGTTATAATGAAGATTCATAATTTCTTCGCTAATAACAGGTTCTAGAGCATTAAGTGCATAGGGCAATTCCGGAAGTTTAGCCGGCATTTGAAATGAATCTGACATGAGAATTTCCTTTTAATTATTGGCAATATGAGTTTGTATTTTAAAGTAAGGTATTTCCTAATTTTTGGAAAACTTTTTCTCTAACGCAGCTTTTGTAACAGGCCCGATCGGTGTTAAAACTTTATTTAAAGGTAGGGTTTCAAAAAAGAGTAAGAATGCATCAATAGTAGATGGACTTGTAAATACAATTTCATCAACTTCTGAAAAGTCCGGGAGCGGATCGGTTAAAAATGGAATTGTATCATAAAGAATGCACTCGTTATATCTTAAACTATTTATTAAAAAAAAATTAGAAAGCGTATTTCTAGAAAGACTTGAATGAGGCCAAAAAAAAAAGCTGTTTTTTAAGGGTAAAGTATTTAACAAATCAACAACACCCTCCGCTGTTTCTGGATTACCTACCAACACATTTTTAATTCCTAATTTATAAAGTTGTTTAGCAGTATTAGAGCCGACAGCAATATACTGTTTTTGTTGAATCAAATGTTGTGGGAATGAAAAACTTGTTAGATAATCAAAAATTAAATTTACAGATGTTTTACTCGTAAAAATAATATGTGTAAAATCTAAAAAATATTTTAAAGAGTCTTTTGAGTCTTTTTTTGGTCGAGGCATGGTTTTGATAATGGGATAATGTATGAGATGCGTTTTTTCCTGATCGAAGATAAATTTTGAAGAAAGATCAGGTTTTTTAATACCAAGATAAAGTACTGTTTTCATTTTATCTAACATCCAAGCAAGAAAAAAGTTCTTTCATCTCTAAATCGTCCTGATTTGCTAATATGGCAAGTTGTCCTTGCATAGCTGTTGTTTTTCCTGGCAGTCTTATACGGTTTAATTCAGTTTTTTTAAGTCTTATGAGGGCAGCTTCTGCAATTACTACGCCATCAATTTCCCCTTTTTCTAACAATTCAAGACGAGCCTCAATTTGTCCTCGCATATCCTGAAAAGTAAAGTCGGATCTTAAGAGTAGAACGTTTTCTTCTCGGTTAACAGACGATGTAGCAATAAGAGCTTGTTTTTTTAAGGATTCAAGACTCATTCCCTCCTTTAATACGAGAGAATCAGATGAATCGACACCTTTTGTAATTGCTACAATAGAAAGACCCTTTGCAACTGTTTCCGGTAAATCCTTTGCCGAATGAATAGCTACTCTGCATTTCTTTTTTAAAAGCAAATCATCAATCTCTTTAGTAAAAAAATCTGTTTTTCCTAAATTTCTTAAAGATGTTTGTAGGTCTAAATCACCTGTTGTTTCGATTAATGTTTTTTCAAAATTCACATTTGGGTGGTATGTTTTCAACTGAATGTAAACCTCATCTATTTGAACTTGTGAAAGAGGTGATTTTCTGCCTGCAACGGAAATTATTTTCATGTGAAGACCTTTTTAACTTTTTGGGTTAACATTTCTCTCATTAAATAGCTCTATTATTATAATAAACACTTTTTTTTATAATACCACAGAGATAACAGAGAACACGAGAGAGAAAAAATTAAGATTTGGATTAAGCTATCTCAAAAAACTCTCTCTTTGTCCTTTCTTCTCTCTTGTGTTCTCTCTAATCTCTGTAGTAGTAATAAAAAGTGTTGACTACAACAATTGAGCTATTTAGAGATGGAGAAGTTTTTTTGAGAAAGCTTAAAACCAATTCTTAAATACTTTTTCTATTAATTTAACAAGGCTCTTACAGCATCGTCAACAACATCAAAGCCTACTATATTGATTTTATTTTTAAGCTCATCAGAAAGACCCTTTACATTGCGAGAGGGGATAATACAACGAGAAAAGCCCATATGGATGGCTTCCTTCAGACGGCTTTCCATTCGAGTCACGCTTCTGATCTCACCTCCAAGGCCAACCTCACCTATGATGACAGTTTCAGGATCGATCCTTTTATTGCGCATAGAGGATGCAACAGCTACAAGAATACCCAAATCAAGACCAGGCTCAACAATACGCATCCCACCTGCAATAGAAACAAAAACATCACATTTATGCATTTGAAAACCCATTCTTTTTTCAAGGACAGCAAGAAGAAGAGCTAAGCGATTGGGGTCAAGACCTGCAGATCTTCTTGAAGGTGTCGGGAAAAAAGTCTCTGTCACTAATGCTTGCGCTTCAATTAAGATAGGTCTTGTTCCCTCAATTGTCGGGATGATGACAGAACCTACATTTTCTTTTCTCCGCTCTTCTAAAAATACTTGAGATGGATTTGGTACTTCAACAAGACCTTTGGATTGCATTTGAAAAACGGCAATTTCATCAGTTGGGCCAAAACGGTTTTTAACAACGCGAATCATACGGTAGTTTTGCTGCTTATCACCTTCAAAATAAAGGACAGTGTCTACTAAGTGCTCTAAGAGTCGAGGTCCTGCTATTTCACCAGACTTTGTGACATGACCAATTAAAAAAGTTGTGATCCCGTGGCCTTTGGCAATATGCATAAATTCGGTAGCTGTTTCACGTACTTGTGAGACGGAACCAGGACTTGATGTAATTTCTGCTTTATAGACAATTTGTATAGAGTCAACAATCAAGATATCAGGCTTTACATGTTCAATTTGTGCTTTAATTAGTGAGAAGTTAGTTTCAGAGAGTAAAAGAAGATTATCTGTCTCTATTCCAAGCCTTTCAGCTCGCATAGAGGTTTGCTCAACTGACTCCTCTCCGCACACATAAAGAACAATCAAACCCTGCATTGCAAGAGCTGCTGATAGCTGTAGCATTAAGGTAGATTTTCCGATACCTGGGTCGCCGCCAACCAAAGTTAGAGAGCCTGGCACTTGACCTCCGCCAATCAAACGGTCATATTCGTTGATAAAAGTTTTGATTCTTGGTGTCTTGGTTAGACTAATTTCTTTTAAGCGAACAGGCTTACTATTTGCTTTTGGCTGTGATTCAAACCGTCTTTCAGTACTTTTAATCTCAATTTCTTCCTGAAATGTATTCCAGTTTGAGCATTGGGAGCATTGACCAGCCCATTTTGTTTGCTTATGTCCACAATCCGAACAGTACCAAACGCTTTTTTGTTTGACAGCCATTTGATCTAACCTTTGATTTTAATATCGACATTTTGAAGAGCATTTTTTGCAGCGTCTTGCTGGGCTTCTTTTTTAGATTGCCCGATACCCATCCCAATTTGTTTATCGTCTATAAGTACTGAAATTTTGAAGACTTTACTGTGATCAGGGCCCTCCTCATTTAAAACATGATAAAGAGGGGGTTTTTGATATTTTTTCTGGCAATAATCTTGTAAAATGGCTTTCCAATTGGAAAGAGGCGTTTCTAGAATAGATTGAATCTCTAATTTGAAATTGGAGAAAATAAATTGTTTAACCGATTCAAGTCCTGAATCTAAATAGATAGCACCGATCAACGCTTCAAAAAGGTCTGCTAAAATAGATTCTCGTCCACGCCCTGAATTTATACGCTCGCCTTTACCAAGAGCTAAGTATTTTTCTATATCCAATTTTTGTACATAGGCCACACATGAGGAGGCTTCGACAAGTCTTGATCTTAAGTAAGAAAGTTCACCTTCAGGGTTTGATGGGAGTTCTTGGTATAAATATTCGGATGTAATAAGACCCAAAACCGAATCGCCTAAAAATTCAAGCCGTTCGTTATGCTCATTTACATCTTTGTTTTCGTTTACAAAAGATCTGTGAATAAAGGCAAGAGCAAGCAGATTTCGGTCATTAAATGTATAACCGATTTTTGATTCAATTGTTGGGGCTTCAGTAATAAGTTTTGTGATTGGATTCATACTTAAAGATCTTAGCTTATCAGTATTTTTTTCACAAAACTTTAAATCAATGAGGATGCGATTACGCTTACATTTTAAGATATGCTCATTGCTTGCAAGATTTAGACGGCACTGCTCACAAGCCTTTACTCATGATTCGTTTAAAAAAATAGGGTTAGATGATTCCTGCTAAAATTTAAACATAACAAATTTTTCAATAGACCGAGCCTCCGAGGGCCACTGATATTAGCCCATAATGACTAAAAGTCTTGAGCTTTGCGAGGACATAAGGAACTATAGGGTGTAACAGACATAGATTTAGAGCTCTTCGCTATGCTCCGAGCTCAAAAAATATTTACATCTTCTCCCGTAGTTCCTGTCGTCTCCGCTTAAACAAAGTCAATCAAATTCGGTTACACACATTTTTTTTGTTGTTATACAATTTTTTAAACCGCTTCAATAAATATTTTAAAAAAGTTCTGTGGTTTAAACTTGGATAAAAGATAGGGAATATGCTATAGTTTTACTGAACAATATAAGAAAATAAGAAAAATATGAAATTTGCAATAGAAGGCGTACACCGCCAATTTTTTAGAAAACATCAAGCTTTGGAAGTTGAGGGGATGTTAACAAAAGCTCAATTAAATGAGTTAAATTTGCAGATAGAAAAAGGTTTAGAAGAGCGTTTAAATACTAAACCAAAAAGAGCATTTCAGGAACTACCAACACACATTTTTTCTTATGGAAGAGATCTTTTTCGTTCAAGCGACAGCCTTAAAAAAATTATTTTAAACAGCCAATTGGCTGAAATTGCCTCCGAGCTAATCGAATTTCGACCCCTTCGCTTCGGTTTTGATCAGCTATACTGCACAGTGGCTGAATTTTACAAAGACAGAGATGATTTTAATCCCTTTAAAGAATTAGCTCTAAAGCCAAAACCATTAAAAGAAACGACATGTATCCAGGGCCTTTTATGTGGTTTGATGATCTGTCTTTCTGGTGAGGAAAAAGTAGTAGAAGAGGAGAAAGCCTTAAGAGTAACACAAGCAGAGAAAACTGAAGAAGTAGCACAAACAGAAAAAAACGAAACAGTGATACAAGAAGAGAAAATTGAAAAAATTGTAACAGAAGAAGTAGAAGTAGAAGAAATTATAAGAGAAGAAGTAAAAGCAGAAGAAGTAAAAGCAGAAGAAGTAAAAGCAGAAGAAGTTATACCTGTAGTTGAAGCCTATTCAATCTTTGCAAAAAAGGCAGGCAACGCTGTTTTCTTTACCCCTGAGTTACCTATAGATTTTAGCAAACTCATCACAGATGATTCGCATCGTTATTTGTTAATCACTTATACACATTCTACAGCTATTTATTACATGGAGGAAAACGACCCTCAAACTCACGTACCTAAAAGTTTAGGTTATGTTTTTGGAGATCGTTTAAACGATAAATTTAATCCTATCATCTATCGATAGAATGGTTGAAAATCTTTGGAAAGTGCTAAACAGTGGCTCTCAAAAAGCTTTAAGTCATATGGAGACTGATGGGCGCCTATTAAATGATTTGAAAAATCAGCCATCTCCAATTTTACATTTCTATGAATGGGAAAAACCATCTGCTACCTATGGCTATTTTATTAAGCCTCAAAAAATCTTGAATCTGGAAGCTGTAAAAAAAAGAGGCTTAGATCTTGCAAGAAGACCAACAGGTGGGGGATTAGTTTTTCATCTTTCCGATCTTGCATTTTCAATTCTTTTACCAAGCTCGCATGAGGGTTTTTCCTTAAACACCATGAATAATTATGCTTTTATTAACGAAATTGTCAGTGAAGCGATAGTTAATTTCTTGGGAAAAAGTGGCTCTGATGTAAGCTTACTTAAAGCTGCACCTGAAGAATCTTTAGTGGAAGCTAAATTTTTTTGCATGGCAAAAGCTACAAAATATGATGTCATGTTAAATGGGCTTAAGGTAGGTGGTGGAGCTGAAAGATTGACAAAATATGGTCTTTTACATCAAGGGACAATTGCACTTCAATTACCGCCTGATGATTACCTTAAAGATGTTCTTCAATCAGAGGAAATTCTTGACTGCATGAAAAAAAATAGTCACTACCTTCTTAAAAGTTGCGAAACCAGTATGACTCTTCAAAGTGCGAAAAAAGAAATGCAACAATTATTGATCGATGCCTTTTCCACAAGATAATGCCCTTGCTATAATTTTAAACCAATTTAATCAATGTGATTACCCTGTTCACTCAAGAGTTCACCCTTTAAAAACTTTCCAAAATTCTTATGTTAAGCGAGAAGATGAACTTGGATTTGGCATTGCCGGCTCTAAAATCCGTAAATATCGCACCTTGATCCCTTATTTCATCCAAAATGGTATAGACCAAGTTGTGGTAATCGGAGGTGCAAACTCCAACCATGTTTTAAGCGTGACTCAACTCTTAATCGAAAATGGAATAAAACCTCATTTATTTTTAAGAGGAAACAGCCAAGAACTATTTGGAACAAAAAAGCCGCTTGGAAATTTATTTTTTCTTCAATTTTTTATCGAACCCGATATGATACATTGGGTATCTCGTCAAGATTGGCCAAATTGCCGTGAAATTGCTGTAAAAAGACATCCTGGTGTTTTTATTTTAGAAGAAGGAGGCATGGCAAAGGAGGCTTTGCCTGGCGCCTTAACACTTAAGCTAGACATTAAAAGAAATGAAGAAAAGTCAGGAGTGATTTTTAAGAATATTTTTATTGATTCAGGGACAGGGTTTACAGCAATAGCTCTTCTACTTGGAAATGCATTTCTTAAATCCGAGGCTGTTGTACATGTCCTTTTACTTGCTGATGATGAATATATGTTTCTTCAAAAACTAAAAAAATGCCATCGAGAGTTTGAAGAGATCTTCCAAGTTAAATGCCCCTATCCCGATAGATTTTTTCTGCACATCCCTCAAAATGCAAAATCTTTTGGATCTACTAATCGTAAAATTTTTGAAGAAATCGAGGAACTTGCAAAACATGAAGGTTTTTTGACCGATCCTGTTTATTCCGGAAAGTTATTTTTAGAATCAAAAAATTTAATTGATGAGAAATCTATTTCTGGAACATCTTTGATTATTCACTCAGGGGGAGCGCTTACTCTCACCGGCTTTCATAACAAATTTGCATTTGGAGAGCGGTAGAGTGTAAAGCATTAAGGACAAAAAGGACAAAAAGGACAAAAAGGACAAAAAGGACAAAAAGGACAAAAAGGACAAAAAGGACAAAAAGGACAAAAAGGACAAAAAGGACAAAAAGGACAAATTAAATCTTTTCAATAATATCTGTTTTATGATTTTTTCAATAGTCCTTTCTGTGATCTAATTTTAATGGTCCTAATGCCCAAGATTAGTCTCCTTTGGAAAGTTAATGGTTAATTTCACATAAAGTATTGCAAAAATAAGCTTTTAATTGCATGATTTAACCTTATAAAATAAAAGGTTTTAAAAAATGTCAAGTTTTCCTCTTTGCAGTCAAATTTTTTTATTAATTTTCACTTTTATTTCATTTTTATCGCCTTTAACAGCAATTGAAAATGATAGTAGATCAAATCTTGTTTTAGTCAGTGTCGCGCCGCATCGTTTTTTTGTAAAAAAAATAGCTCATGACACTGTTGAGGTAATGTTAATGGTTCCGGCTGGTGCAAGTGCCCACACCTATGAGCCAACCCCAAAGCAAACAATAACCGCTTCAAAAGCAGATATTTGGTTTCGCATAGGTGAAAGCTTTGAGGATAAGGCAATAAAAGCATTAAAAAATCATCAAGCCAATCTTGAAATTGTTGATTTAAGAGATAACCTCGATTTAATTTCTGACCCGACTCATATTTGCATGCATCATAAGGGATGCGTAGACCTTCATTTTTGGTTAAGCCCAAAACTTGCCAAAATACAAGCTGAAACTATAACGCAAGGTTTGATTGCAAAATACCCAGAACATGCAGATCTCTACAGAAAAAATCTTAAAATATTTCAAGATGAGCTTGATACAATAAATTTGACAATCGTCGATATATTAAAAGATCTTAAAAATCGCACTGTGATGATTTCACATCCGGCTTATGGCTATTTTGCAAGAGATTATAACCTGAATCAATTTTCTATTGAATTTGAAGGAAAAGATCCGACTCCAAAATTACTCACAAAAATATTAGATGAGGCTCGAAAAAGTAATATAAAAACTATTTTCACTCAGCCCCAATATTCCAACAAAGGCGCATCTTTGATTGCTAAAGAAATCAACGCCAAAGTTGTAAGCTTGGATCCTTATTCTGAAGATTATTATGAATCCTTAATTACAATTGCAAAACATTTTGCCGATCAGTAGTTCTATAAAAAAAGAAAAAAGTATGAAAGATTCTGTTGTCAATTTCGAACAAGTCACCTTTTCCTATCAGCACACTCCTGTTCTAAAAGATGTTTCATTAAGGGTTAACGAAGGTGAATTTGTTGGAATAATAGGGCCAAATGGCGGAGGCAAGACAACATTACTTAAGTTAATGATGGGTTTTTTAAAGCCAACTAGCGGTAGCATTCAAATTTTTGGCAATCAGCCTTTAAATTCATTAAAATCAATTGCTTATGTCCCGCAAACTGCAAGGTTCGACAGACAATTTCCTATTTCAGTAATGGAACTTGTACTTTCAGGGCGTTTATCTAAATTGCCTTGGTATGGGCAGTATAGCCAGATAGATAAGGTGAAGGCAATTGAAGCTTTAGAAAGAGTAGGATTAGCCAAATTACACGGATCTACTTTTGGAAATCTTTCAGGAGGCCAAGCACAAAGAGCATTAATTGCAAGAGCTCTTGTGTCTGAGCCTAAACTTTTACTGCTTGATGAGCCAACAGCAAGCGTTGATGCCGAAGCTGAGGCTGATATTTACAAGATTTTAGAAAGCTTAAAAGGCGAAATGACTATGATCATGGTGACGCATGATTTAGCAGCTGTTGTCAATAAGTTGGAAAGAGTCATTTTAGTGCAAGGAGGAGCCATTTCACTTACTCCTGCAGAAGTTTGCGAGCATTTTGCAGTCGGTCTTTACCATGGTCCTTTAATTAAAATATCTTCTTAAAGGAATTTATTCATGTTCTCTTTTTTTGAAGCTTTAAGATCAAACCCTCTATTTTTATCAGCAATGCTAGCAGGTCTTGCAGCATCAGTTGTCAGCGGTATAATTGGCGCTTATGTTGTGGTAAAACGAATTGTATTTATTAGCGGAAGCATTGCCCATTCAGTCCTTGGAGGGATTGGTTTTTGTTTATGGCTTGAAAGATCAAAAGGAGTTACTTGGGCATCACCGTTACTTGGCGCACTTGTGTCTGCTGTTCTTTCAGCGTTGCTAATTGGCTGGATGCGCCTTTATTATAGACAGAGGGAAGATTCTGTCATTGCGGCTTTATGGTCAATCGGGATGGCTGCCGGCGTCTTATTTATCTCTCAAACGCCAGGTTTCAATGTTGAATTGACAAATTTTTTGATTGGAAATATTTTGTGGGTTACCGACACAGATCTATACGTTCTCTATACTTTAGATATTGTCGTACTATTCACGGTTTTTTGTTTACATAAGAAATTTTTGGCGATTTGTTTTGATGAAGAGCAAGCAAAACTTCAAGGTCTTCCTGTAAATGCCCTCTATTTACTTTTACTTGTCTTAACGGCTGTCTCTATCGTGTTGTTAATTCAGGTTGTAGGCATTATTTTGGTGATGACGATGTTAACAATACCTGCTGCCATTGCAAATCTTTATACCAATAAACTTTCTTGTGTAATGGCATTAGGAGTCTTCTTAAGTGCTCTATTTTGTTTATTCGGTATGATGGCAGCGTATCACTTTGATTGGCCGGGAGGAGCAACAATTGCTCTTGTTGCTGGTTTAAGCTATGTCTTTGCATTAGTGTTTAATCGCCAACAGGCTTAAAAGCTTAAAGTCTCGCATTTTTGTCGCCGGATTCACGGCTCTTTAGTTTAAAATTAAAATTAGAAAATAACGTACTTCATTGGGGTCTGGAATGACATAATGACATTTCAGACCCCAATAGAGTGCTTTATCTTCTAATTTTAATTTTCTAAATAAAAGAGGCCTGAAAGGTCGACATAAAAAAATGGATAATTGGGATGCTGATTTTAAGATAAAAAAAAGACTTTGAATAGTTGCCTATTCAAAGTCTAATGCGGAAAGATAGGGATTCGAACCCTAGATACCCTTACGAGTATGCATCCTTAGCAGGGATGTGCTTTCGGCCACTCAGCCATCTTTCCTTATTTCTGGCGAAAAGAGAATCTTAACCTAAACCTAAGGTTTTTTGCAAGAAACATTTTAGTAAATTTTAAGGTGTGAGAATTATGAGGGATTTACACATAAAAAAATTTGAAAAACTGTTATGATCGTTCAGCCAAATCCAATCCTTGTTGTCGCAGCTATTATTTTGATTGCAGCCCTTATTATTGGCTATAAATGTTACAAATTTTAATGCTCTTTTAAGGTAAGCGTCAACTTGCAGAAAAGGATCAAGAGACTAAAAATATCAGTGAAGATTTAAAAGATGCGGAAAAGGAACTTGAAAAGAAAACAAGCGAACTTTTAAAAACTAAACATACCTTAAATGTTACCCAAAAAAATAAACCAGCTTCTGAAAGAGTTCATCAAAATCCGCCGGATATTATTAATAGAATAGATTCAAATGTACAGGATAACCCTGGAAATCAAAAAGTAGGAGGTGATAGACCTGCAAAAAAAATTAATGGTTGAGGCAATGATCAAAAGTAAACCCCGAAAGCTGCAAGAGAAGAAATAAAACCAAACGATCTTAAGCAAGATTTACAAAATCAAATAAAAAACGAAATGAAATTAAATATAACTCAAATTCCAGAAATTAGGCCAAATCAAGATGGCTGGTTTTACGAAACAGGTACCGGGCCTACGCTTATTAATAAGGTATATAGTGTTGCTACAACAGGAATTCAGGCCGCTATTGGCAGATTTTATCCTTATGAATATAAGGAAAATTCCGACCCTGCCATCAGATCCATGCAAAAAAGAGTCGCAAATGGAGGGGCACAGCTTGGAGGAAATGATGTTTATAAGTTTATTGAGGAGATTTCAAGAAATAGCCCTGTCAATCATATGACCTGTTTTTATTTTCAAGCGGGTGTGAGTATTCAGACCCTCACCCTTAATGAAATTAAACAGAATATTGATCAGGCATCTAAACATTTCAATTTAACCTTGCCTATTTGCATCCCTATAAACTTTGGCGCTTTTGGTGTATTTGAGCGAAATCATATAGCAAGTATTATAATCAAAGATAATGTTGTTGATTACAATGACTCAAAAGGTGTTCTTTCAAAGAATAAACCTTTAAAAGACGATCATAATTTACAAGACATTTTGGAGTATTGTAGAGAAAAGTTTACTAATGAGGGAGATATTGCTGAAAACCCCTATATTCATCAGTATGATTGTCATAATTGCGGCGTTTTTGTTTGTCGGCATATTTATTCAAAAATTCACCAAGATCAATTGATGGGAACAATGGATACGAATGCACCAAGTCTTGGTGAGATTCAAAATTTTAGAGTGCTTATTAATCAAATTGCCTACGAAGGTGAGGAAACTGCTCTTTGAATTATCTGAGAATATATCTTCTATGAAAAATGATTTTGCATAAGTGACATTTTGAAAGAGAAGGATGAGTCCAAGCTTTCAAATAAAATTTATGGTAAGAAAAACTTTTGTTTCAGGTAAAAATTCTAGCTTGACAATCTACTAGACGGTTTGAGCTTCCAGTTGAAGTTCAGATTTTTGAACAGTTTCATTTTCAGATGTCGAAAATGATCTCTTAAATTCTTTATTGACTTTCTGACTTTTTATAACAGTCATGATTAAATCAGCGCTCCCTTCAAGCCAATTTCCATCGACAAATCCTTGGAGTGAAGTTGATGCTGAAACGACGACTTTAAAACTTATAAGAGTTATTTTTACAGTTGGTGAGTAGTTTGCAATCATTTTTGCAAAAATAAGACCTTCCTTAGCTATTTTGATGTAATTTTTATTCTTATAAGCTTCGTTAACTGTGTATAGACTTATTACAACATCGTTAAAATTCGTAATCATCATTCCTGCAGGATGCATAAAAATGATAGCTGCAATCGATGCCATTGAAACTATAACAATGAATAAAGGTTTTTTAATTGTAAGAAATTTTAAGTCTGGTGAATTTTTGATTTCTTTAATGGATGAATAAACCATTAGGATTTCAGAACCAGCCATGAGTTTTTTTTCAACTGGTTGATATAAATTAATAAAGGGTAGAGAAACATTTACAACTCTCGATCCATGCTTAGAAACAAGATTTTTAATTGCTTTTGACGGAAAATATTGTTCAAATACCTTGTAATATGGACTCGATAGTGTGGGAGGTTTTCTCATTTATTTTCTTCTGACTTTTTTTAAAAAGTATATCATATAGAAATGATTAATTTTATGTAAATCTAATTTGTAACTCTCTTTAAATCACTTAAAGTAAACGTTTATAAAGTTGTTTTTTAAATTCAGCAAGGGTAGCAATGCTAAAAAATCGTATGTTTTTATTTTTAAATTAGTATTAATTCTTAAGAGTTATCAAGACGTTTTTATGATAGCTTAACTAATTTAAAAAATGATTATGTTTGATTTTTGTCATGGAAATCTGTATCTTTAAACCTACAAATCAAAAAAAGTCTGAAAATTTTATGTCTGAAACAAATCCCAAAATAAGAATGGCTCCAAGCTCCAAGGAATCTGAAATGATGGTTCTTGGGTGCATGTTGACAAGTGTTAATGCTCTTAATATTGCAGCCGATAGTTTGAATGATTCCGATTTTTACTATACTGAACATAAAATCATATTCCTAGTTTTAAAAACTGCCTACATGGGTGATAAACCAGCTGATGTGCATTTAGTTTGCGAAGAGCTTAAACGGCAAGACAAACTGAAAGCTGTTGGCGGTGTAGCTTATGTGACAACTCTTGCTCAATATGCAGGGACATCTGCCTATATAGAAGAGTATAGTGAAATCATAAGAAATAAAGCCATTTTAAGGCGCATGATTAGTGCAGCTCAAAATATTGAAAAAAATGCACTTGATGAACCGCCAAATGTTTCAGAGTCTTTAGATGATGCGCAAGCAATGTTTTTTCAAATCAGCCAATCTGCAAATCAGGCATCCGGGGTTTTGATCAGCGAGATTTTTTCTGGAGTTAAGGCAGAAACAAAACTTCCCTTTTTAAAAGAACTTCAGGAAAGACAAGAGAAATTTTTAGAAAAAGGACCGCAAGAGTTAGGGATTACAGGCATTCCAACACAATTTAATGATTTTGACAAAATGATCAATGGATTAAATAGTTCAAACTTAATGATTTTAGCTGCTCGTCCTGCAATGGGAAAAACAGCTTTTGCAATGAATATTGCAGAAAATGTCTGTTTTAAAGGAAATGTGCCGGTTGGTATTTTTTCACTTGAAATGAGCGCAGAACAACTCGTTCACAGGATTATTTGTTCGCAGGCAGAAGTTGAATCGGACAAAATTAAAACCGGAAATTTAAACGGGATCGAATACCAACGCATTGTATCTGCCGTAAGTCAAATGCAAAATCATGTGATGGTCATTGATGATCAAGCAGGTTTAAAAATTACTGATTTGAGAGCTCGAGCCAGAAGAATGAAAGAGGTTTACGGAATTCGCTTTTTAGTTATCGATTATTTGCAGCTAATCTCTGGGTCCGGATCTTTTCGTAACCAGGAGAATAGACAAAGTGAAATTTCAGAGATTTCAAGGCTTTTAAAAAATCTTGCAAGAGAGCTAAACATTCCTGTTTTATGTCTTTCTCAGCTTTCCCGTAAGGTAGAAGAGCGTGTTGGACATAGGCCCATGATGAGCGATTTGAGAGAAAGTGGAAGTATTGAGCAAGATTCTGACCTTGTCATGTTTCTATTAAGACGCGAATATTATGATGCCATGGATAAACCCGGAATGGCAGAGCTTATTATTGCTAAAAACCGTCATGGAGCTGTTGGAAGCGTTAATTTAACATTTCGAAAAGAAATTGCACAGTTCGTCAATTATACACCTATTCGCTATGATAATGAAGCACTTTTAAGTTTCGAGTCTCGTGCTGAAAAAGAATTTAGTCATTTTGCCCCGAACTAAACCTTTACATTTTATGGCCAATATTTTAAGATTAGTGCTAAAGTTTATAAATTTAACGGAGAGATCATGTCATCTGTAAAGAAGAAAAGAAAATATAAGATTGCTAAGCATAAACGCAAAAAAAGAAGCAGACTTAACCGCCATAAGACTAAATAGGTTAAATAACTAGTACAGATGTGGAATTATCCTGTTGTCTATGATGTTATAGTTCTTGGAGGGGGGCACGCAGGCTGTGAAGCTGCCTTGGCGTCCGCTCGTATGGGCGCTCGTACCCTTCTTTTAACAATGAATTTAGACACTATCGGCAAAATGAGTTGCAACCCTGCAGTTGGAGGTGTTGCAAAAGGACACATGGTACGTGAAATTGACGCCTTGGGTGGAGAAATGGGTAAAGCCATAGATGCCACGGGTATCCAATTTAGAATGTTGAATAGCACAAAGGGCCCTGCAGTTTGGGCACCCCGTGCTCAAGCAGATAAAGCTTTATATCAAATTGAGATGAAGCATCGTTTAGAAAAAACTGCAAATCTCGAAATCAAGCAAGGGACTGCGGAAGATTTAATTGTAGAATCTGGCTGCATCAAGGCTGTTGTAACAAAAGAGGGTATTACTTACACGGCACGTAATGTTGTACTTTCATCCGGCACTTTTATGCGAGGGCTTTTACACATTGGCGAGACTAACTACGCCGGTGGAAGAGCTGGCGATGAGCCGTCAGTTGGCATGTCTGCAACACTTGAAAGATTAGGTTTAAAACTTGGTCGTTTAAAAACCGGAACGCCTCCAAGAGTTAACAAAAGATCAATTGATTATAGTTTTACAGAAGAGCAGCCGGGCGATGATAGCGTCAAATTTTCATTTGATGATGAGGGTATACCTCGTCTTCCTCAAGTCAGTTGCCACATCACTTATACAACTCAAGAAACAAAAGAAATTATCCAAGCCAATATTCATAGATCACCTATGTACTCAGGTAAGATACAGGGTATAGGTCCAAGATATTGTCCTTCTATTGAAGATAAGATTGTCCGATTTAGCGACAAAGAACGTCACCAGATTTTTTTAGAGCCTGAAGGCATAAAAACTGAAGAAGTGTATGTTAACGGAGTTTCTTCATCACTTCCCTTTGATGTTCAATTTGCTTTTATTCATAGTATTCCTGCTTTAAGAAATGCAGAAATTATGAGACCTGCCTATGCTATTGAGTATGATTATGTTATTAGCGGTCAGATTGATGCTTCTTTGAAATGCAAAAATGTTGATGGCTTGTTTTTAGCTGGACAAGTTAATGGAACCTCAGGGTATGAAGAGGCTGCAGCCCAAGGTTTAATTGCAGGGATTAATGCAGCAAATCGAGTTCTTGGAAAAAGCCCATTTATCTTAGGCCGCTCTGAGGCCTATATCGGAGTTATGATTGATGATTTAATCACAAAAACCCTCGATGAGCCTTATCGCATGTTCACAAGCCGTGCTGAGCATAGACTTCTATTAAGACAGGATAATGCAGATCTCAGATTAAGACGCTATGGCTATGAACTTGGACTTGTAAATGCGAGTCGTTTTGCTATTTTTGAACATAAGGAAAAAACGATTGCCGATGAGCTTAATAGGCTTTCAAAAATTTATCGCCAAGTCAACGGAAAAGGTGTTACGTTAATTCAGTTGCTTTGTCGCCCCGAAAATACCTACAACAATTTGATGCAGGAATACCCGGAAGTTTTATCAGATCATGGTGAAGCCATTAATTCCCAAATCGAATTAAATAGCAAGTATGAAGGCTACATCGAAAGACAAAAAGGTGAGGTAACAAGATTATCTCACGTCGAAAAAATAATAGTACCTTGCGGATTTGATTTTGCTACTGTTTCTGGTTTAAGAAATGAAGCAAGACAAAAATTGTTGGAATCAACTCCTATGAATTTAGGACAGGCATCACGGCTTGTGGGAGTCTCTCCTGCAGATATTTCTGTTTTGATGATTGCAATTATGCGTCACACTGCGTGAAGAAGCCCATTCTTCATTTAATTAATCTTGAAAATGTCTCCATATTTAAACAACTTCAGCTAGAAGAGGCTCTACTTCGTCTTGACTTACGCAATTGGTGTCTTGTCAATACAGGTTCAGAGCCGGCCATTGTTTTAGGAATATCAGGCAAACCTGAAATTCATATCAACAAAAATGCTTATCAACAAAACCCTGTTCCTGTCATTCGTAGGTTTAGCGGAGGGGGGACTGTTTTTATCAATGAAGAAACTGTTTTTATCACTTTTATCTGCGATAGTGAAGAGTTAAATGTTTCATCGCTTCCCTTGGAAGTTTTCCGATGGAGTGAAAAAATTTACAAATCAGTGTTTGAGCATTTAGATTTTAGACTTCAAGAAAATGATTATGTGATTGGCGATAAGAAATTTGGAGGTAATGCGCAATACTTAAGAAAAAATCGCTGGTTACATCATACAAGCCTTCTTTTTGATTATGATCCTCATCAAATGAAACTCCTTAATTTTCCAGAAAAAGTACCGGTTTATAGACAAACAAGAGACCATACTGATTTTTTATGTAAATTAAATCATCATTTTCCTTCAAAAAATATCTTAAAAAATAAATTTGAAATGTCATTAGAGAACCACTTTAATGTCCAAAAAGTCGATATTAAAGTTGTTGAAGAATTATCATTATTGCCCCACAGAAAATCGACAGCTTTTATTAAGAGTTGGTAGTACAAAACCAAGTGTTGCAATCTAAATTGCCGATGCTTTATTATTTACTGTTGGATCTTGAAGAAAAAATTAAAATTAATAATTGAAATTAAGTATACACAACTGAATTCAAAAATCTAGATTTTCGAGTTTACTTGAGTAAAAAAATTAGGCAGACTAAAAAATAAAGGGTATACAGATGAATACATTTTTTGTGATGTTATTTTTTAATTTGTTTTTTATGTTTTCACGCTGGAATGTTGCTGCCTCAGAAGAATGTTATGATCTTGCAGAAATTCAAGCTAAAAATCTTATCATGACAGATAACATCGTAACCGAATTTTATGAGTCTGGAGAATTTGAAGGGCTTATCAAACAGCAATTCACTATTGTCGACAATGAAGATCCCGTGCTCATTAGCAAATATGTGTATGAAGACAAAACGACAGTGATGTTTGATGCTTTTGATAATAAAATTATCTTTACAGAAAATGAAAACGCTGAAATTTCATTAATAGAAAAGTACGACTCGAAAGGTGAGTTAATTTCTAAAGAAAATTTTATTTTAGAAGATTCCAGAGTTGTTGAAAAAACTTTTGAAGATGAAAAAGGGAATGTATTAGTTTGTGAAAGATATCTCTACGATAATCAAGGAATCTTAATTGATAAAAAAATCTACTCTAATATTTTAGAGCTTTCAGAAAATATTGAAAAAGATAATACAACAACAAGCGAGATGTTTTCCTATTTAAATGGACTCTTAAGTGGTCAAGATCTTCCAAGTATCCAGGAACTTGCAGAAACTTATTGCGGGCCTCTTTATTTGTTGATGGCCGGCTATTACAATTACCCCTTAGAAGATGGTGTTTTTGGATTTGGAGAAGTGAATGAGAAGGTAAGGATCACTTTTATCAATGGAATTCTAAATCGTAATCGCGACTGCATGGAGACAACAAAGCTCATTTCAAAAACCCATGGTGGGACAAATGTTCATTACATCTATAGGCCAACGACAGGATGGGCAAATGATTTACTCTCAAGCGTTCCCGTAAGATTTGGATTCGTCTCACCACAAGCTACCCTTTTAGCAAATAATTGGAAGGAGTTAATTGCGGAAATGGGAGGGGTTGATTCTGATGGGATTATCATTCATTATGCACATAGCATCGGAGCATCAGACACTTGGAATGCAAGAACACTCCTTACAGCTGAAGAAAAAAGCATGATACGCGTCATCACTATAGGGTCTCCTATTATGATCCATAAAGATGGTTTACATAGTGTTGTGAATTATGTCAGCGTTAGGGATGGTGTTTCCTTGCTTGATCCTTTTGGTTATTATAGAGGTCATTATCAAGACCCGGATAGTAATGTTGTGTTCTTAGGAAACTGGCGTGATGGCTGGCCCATCATTGATCATCCCATTTATAGCCCAACCTACATGGCTCTTTTGTACAAACTCGGAAATGAATTTATTGAAAAATTCGGACGCGTTTTGAAAAGTAATTAAAATTATAAAATTAAAACTTAGAAGAGTAAGTATGATAGATTATTAACCATGTGATTTGTTTAAGGTGTAAATGATCTCTTTGTTGAACAGCCTATACTTTTACCCATAACTTTTTTTGCCAAGAATATTTTTTATAAACAAGAGATTTTTATTCCATCTAGTTTGATGCTTAATCTTTAGATGACACTATTTTTTTCAAGAGAAGTAAAATAAATTAGAATAGACCCATCATGCAAGTACATGAGGGGTCTTATAAATCTAATCTTACAAGAAACTATTTTTGATCAATGTTTTCGATTTTTTTAGAATCTTTTTTATCTGAATTCTCTGTTTTTGAATCTTCTAAGATGGCAGGATTAACATCAGTGATTGCACCCTTGACAACTTCAATTTTAGAGCCATCATACATCTTTAAGATGACAGTATGATCAAGAACACGAACAACAGATCCAACGATCCCCATAGCTGTGACTCTGTCACCTTGCTTTAATTGAGAGCGTTGCGCTTCCATTTCTTTACGACGCTTTTGCTCTGGTCTCCATAAGATGAAGTAAAAAAACAATAGGGCAATTGCCATCATTGTCAACGTTTGAGTAAGGCCTTGATCGCGCATTGGAGGTAAATCTTCTGTGCCTTCTTGAGCAAATGCACTTGCACTGCAAAAGAATACTTGAAGTGTGATAAGCGAATAAATCATTTTTTTCATAAGTATAACCTTTAAATTTTTTATACAGGATAAATTGCGCAGACTTTTTGGTAAAACTCTGCTAATTTTTCTTCTTTAATAGCCTGTCTTAATTTTTGCATGAAATCAAGATAAAATGCTAGATTTTGTAGTGTTACAAGCGTAAGACCTGTCACCTCATCGATATTTAAAAGATGGCGCACATACGCTTTACTAAATTTTGATGTATAGCAATCAAGCTCCGGATCAATAGCAGAAAAGTCATCTTTGTATTTACCGGCCTTTATATTGATTTTACCCTGCCAAGTAAAGGCTGTGCCATTTCTTGCATTTCGAGTTGGCATTACACAGTCAAACATATCGACTCCGCGCATGACAGATTCTATCAAGTTGCGAGGCGTTCCAACACCCATGAGATAACGCGGTTTTTCTTCCGGAAGAAAAGGGATTGTAGCATCTAAAACTAAGTTCATGAGTTCTGCTGGCTCTCCAACAGAAAGCCCCCCAATTGCAAGGCCTTCAAAATCCATTTTACTAAGAGTTTTTGCTGACTCTTGCCGTAAATCAGCATGCACTCCACCTTGAACAATACCAAATAAATTTTGGTGTGGCTGCAATTTAAAATCTCGGCAACGTAAAGCCCATCTGTTAGTTTTTTCTAAAGCCTTTTCAAGGAGTGGTCTTTCGCATGGGTATGGTGAACATTCATCAAATGCCATGACAATGTCAGAACCTAATGTTTTTTGAATTTGCATGCTTTCATCCGGCCCTAAAAAATGCTTTGATCCATCGATATGGGACTGAAAAAACACACCATCATCTGTGACCTTATTAAGAGCAGAAAGAGAAAAGACTTGGAAGCCGCCGGAATCTGTCAAAATAGATCTTTCCCAATTCATAAAAGCATGAAGACCACCTGCCTTTTCAATGATATCCATCCCAGGCTTTAGCATCAAATGATAGGTATTACCAAGAATGATTTGAGCATTGATATCGTAGAGTTGCTGATTGGTTAAAGTTTTGACTGAAGCTCTTGTACCGACAGGCATGAAAACAGGAGTTTCAATCACGCTATGGGCTGTTTCTATTTTTCCGACACGTGCTTTTGAAAAAGTATCTTTTTTCTCTATTGTAAATTTCATTTTCTATCTCGTAAGTAAAGCAATATTTTCAATATGCATTGTTTGGGGAAATTGATCGACAGGCTGAATAGTCACTAAACGATATCCTGCATTAACAAGCTCTGCGACATTTTGAGCTTGTGTTTCAGGGTTACAGGAAATGTAGACAATTTTAGGGGCGTTAAGAGCTAAAATCTGCTTTATAGCAGCTGCATCAAGACCTGATCTTGGAGGATCAAGCATTAAAACATCTGGTTGTGGTAAATCTTTTTCTCTTAAGATTTCTGAAACGTCACCTGTATAAACGATATAATTTTCAAGGTTGTTGTGCTTCGCGTTAGTTCTTGCATCAAGGGATGATTCTGCAGAAATTTCTACACCAACTACACTTTTAACATGCATTGCGATACAAATACCAAGTGTACCTGTTCCGCAATACAAATCGTAGACAACATCATTTTTTGAGAAGCTACCAAGTTCTAAAGCCTTGGAATAGAGGAGAGCTGCCTGCTGGCTATTTGGTTGAAAAAATGCCGTCGGACTAATAGAAAAAGTCATTGGGGTTTCAGCTGCATCTTGGGCTAATTTAATATTTAATTTTTCCAGTATATGATCTCTTCCATGAAGATGCATTTCAAAATATTCAGTTTCTTTTCCTTTTGCAATTTGTTGGATTCTTAAAAAAATACTTAATGTAGAGTCTTTTGATGCTGGTTCAACAGATTCTTTTAAAGCTTTAACAAAACTATCTAGCTGATCTCGGTGAAGTGCAAAATCGGGATTTCCAGATACCGTCAGCATCACCATACGGTCTCCTGTTAACTGCCCTTCCCTAACTGTCAATGTCCTTAAAGAGCCTGTATTTCGCATCATATGATAAGCATCTAAGCTCGAGGAGTGCCACCATTGGTTGACAGCTTGTAAGGCCTCAATAAACCAAGGGTTCGTCAAATGGCATTCAGTTAAATTCATCACTTTACCACGGCCGCTATCCATGATGAGGCCTAAATATTTATTATGTGAAGCATCGGAGGAAAAAGAAAATTCCATCTTATTGCGATAATGCCAAGGAGAGGGGGCTTCTATAATAGGAAAAACTCTAACATCTTGATTTACAAGATCTTTGAAATAATTTCTTACAAGAATTTCTTTATGTTTAGCCTGCAATTCATAGGGTAGCTGTTGCAGACGGCAACCGCCGCAAGTTGCGAAATGGATGCATTTTGGCTGAATACGATTTTCGGATTTTTTGATGACCTCTTCAAGCTTACCCTTAAAAACACCATTTTTTTTACTTATAACAGCAGCGCGAACAATATCGCCTGGAATAGTGAACGAAACTTCTATTTTTGAAACGATGCCGCTTTCACGCGTAAAAAATCCAACGCCATTTCCTTTTTTAGAAAACTCGGTAATTTCAGCTTCAATATATTGAATTTGTTTTTTTCTCATTAACCTTTCCTATCTGAATAAACATTAAGAGGTTAATTAAAATAGGGGAATAAATCAACAAGGAAAGCTTTAAGGAAGGAAGAAAAAAGAAAAGGGAGGCATAAATGGCCTCCCTACTTTGTATTATGCAGCTCTTACGCAAATAATTATCTTGCGCCAGCTCTTCTAGTAGGAAGTTTTGCTGTTGGTTTCTTTTTGAAAGATAGAGCGCGACCTTTAGCACTATGTGACTTAGCTTTAGTAGCTTTAGCATTATGAGCTTTAGCTTTTGGCTTAGCCTTAATCACTGCTTTTTTAGCTGGAGCATGTTTAGCTGGAGCATGTTTAGCTGGAGCCTGTTTAGCTGGAGCTTTTTTAGCAGCTGTTTGCTTAACTGGAGCTTTTTTAGCAGCTACATGTTTAGCAGGAGTTTTCTTAGCAGCAGCTTTTTTAGCCTTTGGAGAGGCTTTCTTTCCAGGTTTCTTTGTGCCTTTTTCTGTCTTGATCGATTCTTTACGGTAAAGTTTAGCTATTTTTTCAAGCTTAACTGTTCCTGTACGAACGCGCTGTGAAGCTGCTTTGTTTCCATTGTCAGCTTTTTCTAGATCTTGCGTAATGCTCGCAAGTAAATTTCTTACATTTTTGATTGTATCATTTAATGCCATGGGGTTTACCCTCCTATTTTTGAAGATTCATGACAATTTACTGAATATTAACTTTAGATATATTGTGCAACAATTTTCTTTTATAAGTCAATTTTTTTTGACTTATTTTGGTTAAAAAATTAGCTTAATTATTGATTATAGAAAATAGTAAAAACTATTCGATGAGCATTTGTAGATAGGAAAATGAAGGCGTAAAAAAGCCTTAAAAAACGACTAAAAAAATAAATAAAAAAAAATATTTTTTTTTTGGCAAAACTTAAAAGTCCGACCGTTTTTTGCACGTTTAAGAATTAGTGAAAATCAGCAAAAGGGCATTCGTTTCTTAAAAAAGCATTGTGGGGATCATGAATTGACCCCATCAATACCAAATTTGGCTCAAATTTAGAAGAGAAGCATTTTCTTTCAAAATCAGAAAAGCAGCAGGATCTCTTTCTAGATTTTTCTTCTATTTCCCTCTATTACTACTTAAAATAGGTTAACTAATTGCCATTATAGCCTTGATCATTTTCCTTATATCAAATCAATTCTCAAGTTTCTCCCTTAGTTCCTATCGCCCCCGCAAGCTCGCAAGCTCGGGCTATAAAAAAGTTTGTAATATTTAAATTATCAAACGTTCACTATTTTTTTACGCGAATCCTTCAGTGAAAGGTTGACATAAAAAAAGAATGGGTAATTTGGACGCTTACTAAAAGCTTAGCCTGTCTACATCTCTAGTTTCAAAAAAATAACATAGTGACATCATTTAAAACTATTCTTAAAAATTAGGTAAAGACTGTATAATCAACACTTAAAAGCTCTCGAATTTAACAATCATTCAAGTTTAAGAAAATGCTATTAAAAAAGTGTTTAATTATAGTCTCTAGCCTTATCTTTACTCTTTTGGGGGCAGATATTGGATTTAACGAAAAGTTAGCCCAAGCTGATCTATTAAGAGATGCATGGCTTTTTGATTCATCCATCACAGCCTATCATGATTTATTGAGGAATTTTGATGAGAATAGCTTTGAAGGAGAATCAAAAAAAGATTACTCCAATAAAGTTTATTTATCTCTTGGTAAAGCTTATTTTCAGAATGAAAATTATCATAAAGTGATTGAAACACTTAAAGGTAAGGTTGATAATGCAGATTCCTTGTTGCTTATGGCAATGGCTTATAACGAGTTAAAAGAGTACAAAGAGAGCGTCCTGCTACTTCAATCATCGGCTGATTTACTTAAAAGATCAGATGGTCTATACGAAATGGCTTTTGCAACATTTTATTTGAATGAGCTAGAAGAGGCCGAAAAATATTTTAAAATGTTGTTAAGTTCTGAATATGAAGGCTTTCAGTTTTTATCCAGAATTTATCTTGCCAAGATCAATTTAAGTACATCAAATATAGTAGAAGCTAATCAACATTTGAACTTATTAGAAGAAATTTTACCAAAATCTGATGTACTACAATATGAACTTCAGTTTCTAAAAGCTTTAACTTTTTTTGAAATGCAAGATTACAAACAAGCAACTATCGCTTTTGAAAAGGCTATTCCAAAAAGACTTATCGCCGAAATACCCTGGCTTCAAGAAGTGTTATACCGTTCAGGCTGGAGTTATTTAAAGCAAGGGGATGATCCGAACACGCACGACCAAACAAAGCTTCAACTTTTTATAAAAGCAGAAGATATTTTTACAAAAATGGATGAAAATGAGCGTCTCTATTTGTCCCTTGGAGCATGCTACTTAAACCAAGCACATATTTTAAAAGATGAAAAAGCCTACCTAAAAGCTGATAAAATACTATCAAAGCAAGAGTTTTTTTTATCTGACGAGGGAAAAACCCATGCCCTACTTCTTAGAGCGCAAGCTACTTGCCTTTATCGTGAAAGAGATCATTTTTACAGGCAACTGACTATAAAAAAAAATCAGTCGGGATTGTTTTATGCTAAAAGCTTATATCTTAAAGGGTTAAATGATTTTGAAGAGGGTGAAGAGCTTGTTTCGCTAGCAAAAATTGATGAGGCAAATGAAGCTTTTGAGCGCGCTGCCATTTCTTTAAATGAGGCATCTCTTTTATTAAGACTCAAGGATTTAGTATTAGCAGGGTTAGCCCTAAAATATCAGGCTCAATCCTATGCAGAGCAAAAAACCTCTGAAAGTTTGTTTAAAGCGTATTCAATCTTAGAATCTATAACCGAAGATGAGATGATTTTACAAGAGATGGCGGAAGCTGATGAAATTTACTATTTGCAAGCCCTTGTTCTTTTGCGCCTCAAAGAAGAGAGCCAAGATGGTCAAAGGTATAATGAATCAATTGAAAGAGCCTTAAAAACAAATCTTAATTTGTATCCAAAAGGTAAATTTGCAGATTTAAGTTTTAATCTTCTTGCAATTTTTTACTTCAAAGACAAAAAATTTGATGAAGCAACTGCCAATTTTCTTCAGTTATTAACTAATTATCCATCTTCGACAATTGCAGCGGATGCTCTTTTTAATGCAGCCTTATCCTTGGAAAATCAAACCCAAGATTTTGAAAAAGTTAAAGCCTTAAGAAAAAAACTCTATACGGAATATCCGAATTCTAAATTTGCTGATGAAAGCTATTTTTTATATTTTTCTTATCAGGATTATATTCAAGGTGATCGTCTCGCAATTAAGCATTTGGAAAATTTTTTAGAAATGTTTCCAAAAAGCCCCTTTGCACTGAATGCCTACTATCTTCTTGGTATGGATTATAAAAGAGATAGAAAAACAATAGATGGTAAATGGATTCGAAAGAAAAATTTGGTTGAAGCAATTGATTATTTTACTTCCGTTGAAACCACTTTTGATGAGCTCTACAAAGATGGGTTATTAAATAGTCAGTTAAGTTATTATTTAACGATTCGTTATCTTGCGATGCTAGAAAGAGGTCTTGCCAATCTAAAAATTGGTGAAGAATCCCAAAAAGCTAAAAAAGAAATTTATCTAGAATTTGCCGAGCATGTTTTTTTACAAATTATAAAAGATTTTAAAAATCCTGAAAGAACGCTTGTGAAGTTTATGGAAAATCAAGAACCATATCCACATTTTCAGGAGGAGAGTTCATATTGGCTTGCAACTACATATAGAAATGCAAAAAATGAATCTGGAGCCAAGCTCATCTTATCTGAAATGCTGGAGAAATATCAACTTTCAAAGATTACCCGAGGATTCTTTTTGTCAAAAGTTTGGTATGAACTTGGATTAATCTCCATGAACAATCAAGATTTCATTTCAAGCTTATCTTGTTTCACACATGCAGAAGATGCTGCTAAAGGAAAAATTTTAAATAGTGAGCAAAAGCTTAATCTTTGGATTCAAAAGAGTTTATGCTATCAAGGTTTAAAGCAGTATGATGCTGCAATTTTAATTCTATCAAAAGTTATTAATGATGATACAATTTCTTCCCTAAGGGTTAAAGCTATGTTTCTTCGTGCCGAAATGTATGAGCAACAAGGCAGGCGGGAGCTTGGGCGTAAACAATTGGAAGCGACCTCCAAAAAAGGTGGAGAATGGGCTTTAAAAGCAAAGGCCAAATTAGAAAGTGATTATGGATATTAGGAGTATTTATGTTAGCTACCATATTTGAATCTACAACTAACTGGAACATCATTTTAATAGTGATTGCCGGATGTTCAGTTTTAAGTTTTACTATTTTTATCGAAAGACTTTTGCATTTAAGAAAGTCTGAGATAGATACAAACGCTTTTATTATTCTTTTAAGAAAAATGATTAAAGAGGGTAATATTATAGAAGCAATTACATGTTGTGAAGCTATGCCAGGCACTATTTCAAATATTGTAAAAGCTGGATTATTGAAATCGGCCCGCAGTAAAGAGCAGATAGAAAATGCCATGGAAATTTCTGGCTTAATTGAGGTTGCGCATCTTGAAAAAAATGCCAAAATTCTTTCAATGATTGCACATATTGCTCCATTAATTGGGCTTTTGGGGACTGTTCTTGGGTTTATTCAGGCATTTTCTGAAATGAGGATGAGTGGTCTTGTGGATATTTCTGCAACGCGTATTGGAGAGGCGATGGAGTATGCTTTAGTTACGACAGCTGCAGGTCTTGTTGTTGCCATACCCTCTGTTATTGCTTATAATTATATTGTCAGCCGAATTGAAGGATTTATTTTAGAAATTCAAACTACATCATCTGAAATTGTTGATCTTCTTGTCCATCGAGAAGATGAATTTAATTATTGAAATTTGAAATTATGAAATTTAAGACAAATCTAAAAACTTCCAATAATCTGATAGATTTAACTCCATTAGTGGATGTTATTTTCCTCATGCTGATTTTTTTTATTATAACATCTGACATCTTACCTCTAAAATCTTTAAATATTGAAAATCCAACTCTTGCAAAAGATTCGAGTCCTTTGACTACACAACTTCTTGTAGTTATGGATGCTCAGCATGTGATTTATGTAGGATCAAAAAAGGTCATCGTTGATTTAGGTTCGCTTAAAGAACAGCTTGGAAATGAGATGGACTTACTTAAGAAGCAGTATGGCAATGTTGAGCCGACAGTTGTTGTAAGTGTTGACAGACGGGTCGAGTATGGCTCTTTTTTAAGGCTCTTTTCTATTGTGCAGGATTGTTGTCCACGTCTTCGTCTTGTCTATAAGCCAAATGATGATCAAAACGGAGAATTTTTTTAAATCATGCTGAAAATTGAAAAAGTCAATCGTCATCATGAATACTCCATTGAACTTCGAAAAAGGGAAGGTTTTTTTAACCGTACTTTTTTGACATCTTTGTTATTTGCTTTTCTTTTGCATGCCACAGCTCTTTTGATTTTTCATATTGGGCCTTTTAAAATCTTAAATAACACCCAGTTATTACCGGCTTTTGTCGAAACAGATATGATAGAACCGGATCAACAAATCGTTGCAAAAATTGATGGGGAGAGAAAGTTATTAAGGTTTCCGTTTGCTCCAAGAGTTTCAGCTCCTAAGCTTCCTTCGATGCCAAAACACACCGTGATGAGGTATTTGGAAAATATTCAAGAGGTTAATTTTTTGGATAATCCGTTTTTAAAAGTTGAAAGAGATCTACAAAAAGAAATATTTTTTGCCTCAAAAGAAGTGAAATCTGATAAAAACTCAATTGAAATAGTCCCTAGAGGTCAATTGGAAGGCAAAAAATTTGAAATATTAGATGGTCTCCAAGAATTAAAGCAAATGCCAATCATGCATCATGCTATATATTCTGTAAAAGTTGAGAATAAAACAGGACGTATTTTCTTTGTTGAACCCATATATCATTCTGCAAACGATCAGTATGTGAATGTAATTGACAAGCTTTTAAGACGGATTAGGTTTGAGAAAGACTCAAAAGGCTTTGTAACATCAGGTGATATAGAAATTGTGTTTAATGGGAGTTAAAAATTAGATGATTGTTTTAAGTACAACTACAGCCTTAATGCTTTATTTATTCTTCACCCTGACTCTGCTTCTTAGCCTCTTTGCTTATCAACATTTTGCTTTAAGGACTAAAAAAATTATTGTTTCAGAAGATGAGCTTTTATGCTGTGAATATTGTCACTTTGCCTATCTTGCAGATTGTTCCAAACAAGTGACAAAATGTCCTCAATGCCACTCATTCAATAAAGATAACAAGCATACCAGAAAAAAATGAACGCAATACTAGCATTTTAGGGGTTTTTATGAAATGCTCACACCTTTTTTATGCAGGAATAGGCGGTATTGAACGCATCACAGTTTCATAAATTTGAAATTCTGCAATGATGCGATCCAAGTCTTGCTTAATTACAGCAATATCTTGGTGATTGGCACTTTTTTCTGATTTAAAGAGTTCTTTTAAATCAAGAAAGGGCTGAATCAGGATCATAATTTTACTGTTTTTATCTTGCTTAAAAGATTCCTTGGCAATACTCTCTAATTGTCCGATCAGACAAAGAAATGGCTCTTGAATTTCAAGGTAGGTTAAGTCTATTTCAGAAACAATTTCTTTTGCTACTTCTAAAAGTGTGCAAGTAGCTCTTACGCCCACATCTTGAAATTTATTTTCTACAGATTTTTTTGCAAACTTTCCAAGATAGATTAAGGGATGTACACATAAAGTCATGTCATATTTGGCACAATATATCGTAATTTTCCCCATGGTTGTCACTAAAAAACTTAAAACCATTTCTAACTTTTCATCTAATGCCTTTTGAAAAACAAAGTCGATTCTTTGAAAAAGATAGGAGAGCGTGTAGGAAACTTTATCTTTGATGCCGAGCGCTTTTGTTTGACTATCAGAATCGCTATGACTCATACTTTTTGAAGATTCTAAAAATATCTTTGTAAGGCTTTGCATTCCATCTAAAGCATAATTTGTCAAAAAAGGGCTTGTTGCTTTAATGCCTTTGACGGCTGTTTCTGCAATAGCATCATATTGATTGCAAAGATCAATTTCATGTTCATCCTGGATATTTTTTATGCCCTCTTCTTTAAATCTATCAAGAACAGTAAAAGGGTTTAAATATATTAAAACTCTATTTGAAATATATTGTAAAAGATCAAAGGAAATACCAAACAAGATGATCCATATTCCAATCAGCACGTTTTCATTTAGAGAATGAAGTGTAGAAATATTAAAGCTTAGTAATAATGTAGCCAAAGTAAAAAGAAAAAACCATCCTTTAACCAATTTGAATATACGATCATTTTTATAAAGATTCAATAGATGGGGTGTTATCTGTTTACATGCTTTTTGAAGTGGTGTCCATGCTAATGCGAAATTCAAGCTTTCAATGAACATCATAAAAATAGCAACAGCAAAAAAAATAGGAGACAAGGTATTTAAATTAACATAATCTTTAGTTAATTCCGGGTTGTAGAAAAGAAAAATAGCGAATAAAATACCAAAAAATGAACCAATCATATAAAACCAACTTTGTAAACTACATCTATTAACCTTAACTTATCCTATAATGATTCCTGATTTTTACGATATATTTTTCGAGCATTTATCTAACTTTTAAGTTATTATTCTTTTAAACGAGCAACTTAAGAGCTAATTCGGTAATTCGAAAAAAGTGGAGTTTTGAGAGATTTTTTAATTGAATTCAAAAAATATAAAAACGTTAAATGCCTTTGTATTAACTTTTTATATTTTTTTGAATACAAGTGAAAAAGATCCAAAAGACCGCCTTTTCGAATTACCGAATTGGCTCTTAAGATTTGTCTTAAGATAAGTCACATCTACATCGCAAAACTTGAAAAGGATTTTTATGCAACAGAAGTTATTATCATCTGTAAATGACATCATATTAGCTGCAAGCCAATTAAAAAATCCTTTGGCTTTAAGTTTTATGGAAGATGCTGCGAACATGATAGCTGACTGTTTTCAAAATGGAAATAAAGTGATCATTGCAGGAAATGGGGGTAGTTTATGTGATGCTTCGCACTTTGCAGAAGAATTAACAGGTTTTTTTCGTGGACCTCGAAAAGCTTTGCCTGCCATTTCACTCTCAGAACCAGGGCACATTACTTGCGTCGCGAATGATTTTGGCTTTGAATGGATATTTGCAAGAGGGGTTGAAGCATATGGTAATGAGGGAGATATTTTTATAGCTCTTACAACAAGCGGTAACTCTCCAAATCTCATTAAAGCAGTTGAAGTTGCTACATTTAAAAAACTTAAAACAATTGCATTTTTGGGAAAAGGCGGAGGCTTGTTAAAAGGACAAACTGATCTGGAATTTATTATAGAAGATTTTAAAACGTCTGATCGCATTCAAGAAGTTCATATGGCAGCGATGCATGTCATCATCGAATTAATCGAACATCGGTTATTTTCATGACATTAGAAACGTATATAGTAAATCTTATTCGGGACAAGCAAAAAGGCTTCTTTCATTCGTTTTTAAGATTCATATTGCTTATGATGAGCTATTGTTATCGTGTTGTTGTAAGGATTCGAAACTCATGTTTTGATTCAGGCTTATTCAGTAAATATTATCCACCTGTTCCACTCGTCATTAGCATCGGTAATATTGTAGCTGGAGGAACCGGAAAAACACCGGCTACCATTTTTATAGCAGAAGAATTCATAGAAGAATTTAAGATTGCTATTCTTTCAAGAGGGTACAGATCACCAGCTGAGAAACAATCTTTCCCAACTATTTTAAGTGAAGGCAAAGGCCCTTTGTATGGAGCTGCTTATTGCGGGGATGAACCCTACATGATTGCAGAAAATCTTAAAAAAGCTTTTGTAATTGTAGGAAAAAATAGACATCAATCATCAAACATTGCTGCAAAATTTGGGTGTCAACTTCTATTATTAGATGACGGAATGCAGCACAGGCAACTAGCCCGTGATTTGGAAGTTGTTGTAATGGATGCAGAAGACCCTTTTGGTCAAGGATATTTTTTGCCAAGAGGTTATCTTCGCGATGATTTAAGCTCTTTATCAAGAGCTCATCTGATTATTCTTAATCATGTACAAAATAGTGAACATTTTTTAGAAGTCAAAACCAAAATTTTGGAGTTTACAAAAGCATCTGTTATTGGGTGTCAGCTAAAAATAACGAATGTATATGACTTAAAATATAATGAAGTGCCTTCATTAAACAATAAAAAAGTTGGCCTGTTTTGCGCGATTGCAAAACCTGAAAAATTTAAGCAGACAGTTTTAGGGCAAGGGGCAATAGTTTTAGCTGAATTTTTTATTGCTGATCATTTGGAATTCGACCTTGCAAAGCTTGAACAATTTAGCATAGATTGCAAGCAACAAGGTATTGAAATGCTTGTTTGCACAGAAAAAGACCGCGTGAAATTTTTAGGCTATTTAGACTTTTCAGTGCCTGTAGTATGGCTTAAAGCAAAGCTTCATTTAACCGAAGGTATTTCTGAATGGAATAACTTTGTTCAAAAGGCAAAAAACGACATAATCCGTCAGATGTAAAAAGAGATTCTCTTTTTAATTTTAATGTTCTATACGTCAAATAATCTAGTTTAATATATTTATAATTAGTAAGGAAATTTAATGAAGCTTTGGATAAAAATTTTAATTGCATTGGTTTTAGGCGTTATTACAGGTATCATTTTAGGTCCTCAAGCTGAAATGTTAAAGCCAATCGGCACTATCTTTTTAAGCCTAATCAACATGATTATTGTGTTGCTTGTTTTATCTTCCATGACTGTAGGTATTACAAGCATTCATGATCCAAAAAAATTAAGTAAAATAGGTACAAAAACAATTCTCTATTATCTATCAACAACAATTGTTGCAATTGTGCTTGGTTTGCTTTTTTCAAAATTTTTTGCGTTAGGTGATGGTTTGGGTTTTCAATTTACCGGGGAAATAAAAAATCAGGATACACCGACATTAGCAGAAATTTTCCTATCTATTATTCCAAGTAATCCTATTGCATCACTAGCTGAGGGTAACGTTTTACAAATTATTGTGTTTGCTCTTTTTCTTGGTTTCGCCATTAATTTTTCAGGAGAAAAAGGAAAACCCTTACTTCAGTTTTTAGAATCACTTGCAGATGTGATGTACAGATTAACCTCTATTATCATGGAATTTTCACCAATCGGGGTTTTTGCTCTTATGGCATGGGTTGCAGGGACTTTTGGAGCTCAAGTTTTATTTCCGCTTCTTAAATTTCTTATTGTTTACTATTCTGCCTGCCTTTTTCACGTCATTTTTGTTTATTGTGGCATGCTTACATTTCTTGCAAGACTTAACCCTCTCCCATTTTTTAAAGGAATGAGTGATGCTATTATGTTAGCATTTTCAACTTCTAGCAGCACGGCAACGCTCCCTGTATCGATGCATTGCGTTCAAAAGAATTTGGGCGTCTCCAAAAATATCACGAGTTTTATGCTTCCTTTGGGCTCAACGGTTAATATGAATGGGGCAGCTATTTTTCAGGGGATGGCAGCAGTGTTTGTTGCAAATGCTTATGGTATCGTGATGGATTTACCGATGCTTTTAACGATAGTTGTCACAGGTACACTTTCATCAATTGGTGCAGCCGGAATCCCGGGAACTGGTTTTATCATGCTTTCAGTAGTCTTTGCATCTGTTGGTCTTCCGATTGAGGGTCTTGCGCTCATTGCAGGTATTGATCGTATCCGTGAAATGGGCTCTACTGTGCTGAATGTAATGGGAGATGCTGTTTGTGCCATCTGTATTGCAAAGCAAGAGGGTGAATTTGATGAGCGTCAATATTACCATGAAGAGCTTGTCGAAATCGAATCCGACTAACAACGTTTTGTACGAAGCTTAGGGTGTTGGTTTAATCAACAATGCGTGCATTTTTGTAATGTCAATTTTTGTCTTTAGTTCATTAAGAGAAAACAGAGAGATTTTTTTACTAAATTAAAGACAAAAATTAAGATTAAAGAGGAATGTGAAGCTTTAACTTAGCACATTCCTCATCATATGAAATATCTGAAATGGAATAAAGACTTAAAGTATAGCTTGAAAAGCTTTTTACTTTACTGTTCATCTTGAGCTAGTGTATAACCCGGCTTTCCATCATATGTTTTAAGCAATTCTGTCTGATTAAATTCAATACCTGCATCAGCAAATTTTTGAAGCAAATCAGCAATTTCTTTAATTTTAAGATTGCCTGTTTTTTTCTTAACCGCAAAACGACAACGCCAGTTATCACCACATGAAGTTTCACTCATTGTATTTGGCCAGACACGTACACCGCGATTTGCAATCATCGTCAAATGAATTTTTTCACTGTTTAATTTTTCAAGAATTTGATGAAATTCTTGAACTGATTTATTACCTTCAATAAAGATATCAACGCCTACAATTTCTGATTTTGCAGGCTGACTTTTTACAAGTTCATGATGCATTAGGGAGGCTGACTCAAGGTAGTGAGCCTGCTTTAGAGTGTTTGGCTTTTGGCCAAGACGCTGAATGACAGCCTCTGCAAATTCCTTAGTGCCAACGTTAGCTTTGCTAATACCCTCTTTAAAGATATCATACGTATGAATCCCATCTTCCATTGTTTTTAGCCAAGCATTATGAATGTTTGAGGCTATGTCGACAATACCAAGATGAACAAGCATCATGACAGAGGCTAAAATAAGACCTGATGGGTTTGCAACATTTTGACCAGCTCTTCTTGGAGCAGACCCATGGATAGCCTCAAACATTGCGCCATGTTGACCAATATTTGCGCTTCCAGCAAGACCAACAGAGCCTGCAATTTGAGCTGCAACATCAGACAAAATATCTCCATAAAGATTAGGTAACACAACAACATCAAAATCTTCCGGGGTGTCTGCAAGTTTTGCAGCGCCAATATCGACTATCCAATGCTCTGCAATAATTTCAGGATAAAGTGGTGAAATTTCATCAAAAATCTTATGAAAAAGACCATCTGATAATTTTAAAATATTATCTTTAGTGAAGCATGTCACTTTTTTTCTGCCGTTAGCTTTTGCATATTGAAAAGCATAATGAATAATTTTTTCACAACCGGGACGAGTGATGACTTTTAATGCGTGGTAAGTCTCTTCTGTTTGTCTATATTCGATGCCGGTATAAAGATCTTCTTCGTTTTCACGGACAATAACTACATCCATTTTAGGATGTTTTGTTTCTACAAAAGGATAATATGAAACACATGGACGAACATTTGCATAAAGACCCATGCTTGTTCGGATTGTAACATTTAAACTTTTAAAACCGCCGCCTTGGGGAGTTGTAATAGGAGCTTTTAAAAAAGCTTTTGTCTGACGGATTGTCTCCCAAGTGGAAGCCTCAATTCCTGAAGTTTCACCTTTAAGATAGACTTTTTCCCCGATTTCAACAGTTCTGATATCAAGAGGGGCGCCGGCTTTTTTAAGAATTCTCAAGGTAGCACTCATAATTTCTGGTCCTATGCCATCGCCATTTGCTACTGTAATTGGAATATTTGATCTAACCACCATATAAGTCCTTTATTTTTTAAATCTTCACTTGAGACTAATCATTATCTGATTTAAAATCTAGACTAGAATATAATAAAGGATATCCCATGTTAAACGAATTACTTAAGAAAGAACAAAAAAGTCTGAATGATTTTTTTGATCAGTTTGAGATTAAGCAAATGGAAATTCTTGTAGATGTAATTCTTAAAAATAATGGGATGACCTTTTTTACAGGCGTTGGGAAAAGTGGTTTAATTGCTAAAAAAATAGCTCAAACAATGACTTCAACAGGCAGTAAATCTCTTTATATTTCACCCCTTGATGCTTTGCATGGAGATATAGGGATCGTAACGAATGAGGACATTTTTATTTTATTTAGTAAAAGCGGTGAAAGCGATGAACTTCTTAATCTCTTGCCTATTCTTCGAAATAAACAAATTAAAACGGTCGCTGTTGTTTCAAATGTGACAAGCAGACTTGGCAAAGGGTCTGATTTGACAATCCATCTACCATGTAACAATGAACTTTGCCCCTACGATATGGCTCCTACTATTTCTACAACCATACAAATGATTTTTGGAGATGTATTAGCAATTGCTTTAATGCGTCAAAGAAATTTTAGCAAGGATCAGTTTGCAGAAAATCATCCAGCAGGGAGAATTGGAAGACGGATTAATCTTAGAGTTAAAGATCTGATGGTTCAGGGCTCATTATTGCCGCTTTGCAACTTAAATGATAAATTAGTAGATGTTTTAGTCGAATTATCGGATAAAAAGTCAGGCTGTGTGCTTGTTGTAAGTCAACACAATCATCTGGAAGGGATTTTTACAGATGGTGATTTAAGACGATCATTACAGATTTTTGGGCCCCAAGTACTCGAAAAATCCATGCATGAATTAATGACAGTCAAACCTAAAAGTATCGGAAACGAAGAACTTGCTTTTGATGCCTTAAAAATTATGGAAAATGATCAGAAAAAAGCAATTACAGCGCTGCCTGTTTTAGAAGATGGCAAAAAAGTAGTTGGTCTCATCAGATTGCACGACATTCTTCAATCGGGTCTTTAGCTAAAAGCTTAAATCTTTTTGATATCTTTCCAATTCTTCAAAACTTCTCCTAGTAAAGAAGGGTAAAAATAAATCGCATTCATATTTTTTTTGAGATGAGCTTTGGAATTTAGTCAGGTCAAAATTAGGGTCGCAAACTGTAATTCCTCTTTGACCCTCTCTTTTCAATACTATAGCAATTCCGTACTGATTCCCTGAACACAGATAACTTAAATGTTCGATTGTTTCTAGTGAAACAATAAATAGAGGCTTTCGTTTCCAGGAAAAAAGAAAATGATTTTCACTTGAAAATAGTATCTCATGGGGAGATGTCTCTAATTTTTTGAGCTGTTGAAATGGGTAAAGCCCGAGTGTAATCAGTAAAAGAGCAATCAGAATAGCAAAAGGACCTAAAAATTTTAATTGTTCGGGGGGAAGAAAAACCCCTGAAAAAATTAATATTGCCATTCCCATAGTAGCTAAAATAGTACCCTGGATTAAGGCAGTGTGCAAAATTTGCGGTTTGATGGAAGACCTTAATTTCAAAAAAATCCTTAAATTAAACGGTTGAATCTTAATACGATGATGCAAATTTTTTTAATACTAATAAAATCGCTAACATGATATACTTAAGTTGCTAAGATTAGTTCTTTTACAATTTTTTATCTGAATATACTAATAAAATATCAAGATATAAAGTAAATAAAGTTAGAAAAAAAGTAATTCCTAATTTTTTAAAGGTTAAAAATAATCAATTTGCTGTACTAGTCATATTTTTTTGAAGATTAGTCTTTATATAACAAATGTTACTTTTATTTAAAATATATTTTTATGAATCAATGTACATACCAACAGGATAAGAAATGATGGCAAAAGAACTTTACTTTAACTTGAACATATTAGTCTTCACCGTTGGCTACATATTAATCACGATCGAACATATGACTAAAATCAACAAAGCAACAATTGCTCTTTTAATGGCTGTTGCTTGCTGGGTTTTGCAATTTGGAAACGGTATATGGACCCATCAGGAAAATATGACATTTTTAGGGGAACATTTAGCAAATATAAGCCAGATTATTTTCTTTTTAATCGGGGCTTTAGCTGTTGTTGAAGTGATTAACGCTCATAATGGCTTTAAGGTTCTTTCTGATAATCTTAAAATAAAATCGAAGAAAAAAATGTTTTGGGCCGTCGGACTGATAACATTTTTTCTATCGTCAATTTTGGATAATTTGACGACAACACTTGTCATGATAGCATTCCTTCAAAAAATCATAGGAAACCGCAATGATAGATTGATTATAGGCGGAGGGATTGTCATAGCAGCAAATGCTGGTGGTGCTTGGACACCAATTGGTGATGTGACAACGACTATGCTTTGGATTGGAAATCAAATCACGACATTTAACATTATGAAAGAAATATTTTTGCCAAGCCTTGTCTGTTTTCTTGTTTCGTTTTTTGTTTTAAGTTTTGCTCTTAAAGGAGATTTGGATTTCAAGGAAAACTTAGAGGCAAATGAAAGTGAGCCATATGGTGTTTTTATATTTTGGCTTGGAATAGCAGCACTTATTTTTGTTCCTATTTTTAAGTGGCTGACAGGGTTACCCCCATATATGGGAATGTTATTTGGTTTAAGCGTTCTTTGGATTGTCACTGATATTCTTCACTCCAAATATTTGAATCGCGAGCATTTAAGAGTTCCTCAAATACTTACAAAGATTGATTTGTCTAGTGCTTTATTTTTTTTAGGGATTCTTCTTTGTGTTGATGCTTTGGAATCTGCCGGTATTTTAAGTGGTTTAGCGATTTATTTGGATCAGACAATAGGTAATACAAACATTATAGCCATCATTATTGGTTTAGCCTCAGCAATTGTTGATAACGTGCCTTTAGTTGCTGGAACAATGGGGATGTATGAGCTATCTGAATATCCGACAAATTCATCTTTTTGGTCACTTATTGCCTATTGTGCTGGAACGGGCGGTAGCATATTGATTTTTGGATCAGCTGCAGGGGTTGTCTTTATGGGTCTTGAAAAAGCAGATTTTATCTGGTATTTCAAACGTATAAGCTTACCGGCTCTTCTTGGGTTTTTTGCAGGAGCTTTTGTTTACATCCTTTTAACTTAACACTTTTTTTAAGCGGTTAAAGACTGAAAAAGTAGAAACACCAAGAGCAAATAGTAAATTCCATACAAAATAGATCATCATCAAGAACAAGGGTTGTTTTTTTAAGACATTGCTTGTGGCAGATGATGATTTTTCAATTCTAGCCAAATTAAATGCAAATTCACCTTTCTCAATTTGATTCTGGAATTCGTTCAAGTTTCTTGAGGCTATTTCGTTTGCATAATACTCAACAAGATACAAATGCCAGCCTTTCAAGAGTTCTTCTTGCTGAGCTGCAACACCTAAGGTATTGATATTTTTTTTTAGATACCTACTAACCAAAAACTCCTCTTTTGGAAAAAGTTTAGCTTCATCGCTTATAGGCGGACTTGAGAGTTTCAATTCATTGCTTATACAATAAGCTGTAACAATAAGTGGTAAAATCCAGGCTGCTTCTCTTGAACCCTCAACTTTTTTTAAAAGAAGAATAGGGATAATGATGGCAAATAAAATCCAGGCGCGCTCAAAGCTAGATGTTTTAAAAAAGAGAACATTTAGAGACTCTTGAATTTTATCTAAAAAGGAAGTTGATAACTTATTTTTTAAGTTTTGGTAGTTTTGGATGATTTCTTCTCGATTTTCAGCTGATAATTCATTAAATAGGTTAGCTCGTGGTACGTGATTTTTTCCCATGACATAATCATAGATTAAAATCTTTGATTTAATTGTGAAGTGTTGCCCCATAAAAGGCTCACTTGCAGCAAAAAGTAGAGCGGTAAAGCCTAAACAAAGCTGAATGATTGAAAGGAGACGAGCTTTTGTTGGTATAAAGGTGCCTTCTGGAAATATGATTTTTTTTCTTTTGTGAAACATGGGAAAAGGTGTCCTTAATTGAATAAAAAAATATCTTACCTTAAAAGTATCATATTTTCAATGGTTTTTGGTTAGTTTTAAGCGAATTTATTGTGAAATTTTATCTGAATTTGTAAAAAAATATCTGATCTATAATAGGTTGTGGATGTGATTTGAAAAAAACATAAAAAGAAATGTTGCAAAATAACTCGTATATTTTGTATTGTCTAGCTTCGATCAACGATAAACGATGTAAAAGTCGAGAGTTGAAAACGAATAAAGCGCCGTTAGAGCGTTGAATAGTTATTTGACAGTAAAAGAGAGACAATGTGCAAGTAAGAAGTAAAATCTTTTTAAATAAAGATTTACATGACCAATAGAGCTTGTGCGAATAACTTAAGTTAATTCGCTAATAAATTTTTGATTTATATAAAATTAAATTGAATTTTCAAGAATTTTTTTTCTGTGAGAATTTGATCTTAGTTCAGATTGAATGCTGACGGCGTGGATGAGGCATGCAAGTCGTACGAAGTAGTAATACTTAGTGGCGGAAGGGTTAGTAATACATGGGTAACGTACCTTTAACATTGGGATAACAATTGGAAACGATTGCTAATACTAGATGTGGTGAAGATAGGGAATCCTAATTTCATTAAAGTGGGGGATCGTAAGACCTCGCGGTTAAAGAGCGGCCCATGGGATATCAGCTAGTTGGTGAGGTAAAGGCTCACCAAGGCTAAGACGTCTAGGCGGATTGAGAGATTGACCGCCAACACTGGGACTGAGAACTGCCCAGA